>ERZ857801.523-NODE-523-length-51664-cov-5.164855_pt1 | contig 51664 bp, 38 predicted proteins | sample MGYA00519762_ERZ857801 | MGnify/ENA primary metagenome ERZ857801 (study PRJEB31778, sample SAMEA3449368) | human gut metagenome | biome: human gut; feature: human-associated habitat; material: faeces | place: United Kingdom | collected 2010/2012 ...
AGATGGTATGTGCTTTGGGGGTCGTCTTGGTGTCAGAGTTTTGTATTGGGGGTCAAACATAAGATTGTGAAAGCCGGGGTCAGATTTCTCGAATCAGGGTCAGACCTTTTGCGCTGCGAATTAGGGTCAGACTTCTTGCACTGGTGCCAGGCATAAATTCCAAAAACAGGGGTCAGACCTTTTGCGCTGGTGCCAGACATAAATGCCGACATAAATTCCGAGCAGCAAGGAGGCACCCATCACAGAACCGACAACAGGCACTCCGCCAAACCTTGGCATTAAGGCAAAAAGACCCTCATTGAAGGCTTGTCGATGAGGCCTCTGTTTAACATTGACCTCATCGAGCTGAAAGTTGCTGCTTTATTCTGCAGCTTCTTCGCTTGCCTCTGCAGCCTCTGCCTCAGCAGCAGCTTTTGCTGCTTCTGCTTCTTCTTTAGCCTTGCGCTTTGCAGCGGCTTCTTCTTGCTTTTTCTGAGCAGAACGGCGCTTGTCCTTCTCCTTCTGAGCTTTTTTCATTTCATCTTTGCGAGCCTGTTTTGCAGCAGCTTTTTTGTTCCCTGTTGCCTTTGGAGCTGCGCCTTTCTTTGGTTCGTAGGCCTTGCGATCTTCCTCTGTTACAACGGTGTTAGCGAGTTTCATGATGCCGCTCTTGCGGTTAGCAGCTTGGTTCTTTTTAATTACACCTTTAGTTACTGCCTTGTCCATCAGACGGCATGCTGCACATGCTGCTGCAAAAGCCTCTTTGCCGTTGCCCTCAGCAACAGCGTCTTTAACCTTGCGAGTTGCAGTTTTGAGTTCGCTCTTGATTGCGCGATTGTGCATGCGAGACTTCTCGTTCGTGATGATTCTTTTCTTCTGTGACTTAATGTTTGCCATTTGAAGCCGTGTCCTTTCTAATCAAATCAAAAGCAAAAGTGCTTTATCTATAAAATACTCAGTGATTAGGTTGAATGGTGGAATAGACGCGCGGCGACACAAGAATGACTAATTCTTAAATTATCAGCACAGGATTTTTGCTGAAAGTCGCCAGTGTCGATTACCTTTTGCAGCCCGTCTGCGGTGTGTGCTTTTCGCACGAATCGCTCCTCACTGGGAAAACTATTGTATCATAATCGAATGCCCAAATAGATTTTTTCAAAAATGACAATAGATCAATCACATATCCGCAATTTTTCAATAATTGCCCACATTGACCACGGTAAATCGACCCTGTCTGACCGCATTTTAGAACAGACGGGAACTGTTGCTGCGCGCGAAATGGAGGCACAGCTTCTCGACCAGATGGACATCGAGCGCGAACGCGGCATTACTATCAAAAGCCAAGCCGTGCGCGTTAATTACACTGCCGAAGATGGGGAAGAATACCAACTAAATCTCATTGACACACCAGGTCATGTTGACTTTACCTATGAAGTTTCTCGCTCACTTGCAGCTTGCGAGGGTGCAGTTCTTGTTGTTGATGCGACACAAGGCGTAGAGGCGCAAACCGTTGCAAATGCAATGCTTGCAATGAATGCCAATTTGGAAGTCATTCCTGTCATCAATAAGATTGACTTGCCTTCTGCTGAGCCTGATCGTGTCCGCGCAGAAATTGAGGATTCTCTTGCAATTCCTGCTGATGATGCAGTTCTTGCTTCCGGGAAAACGGGGCAGGGGATTACCGATCTTTTAGAATCGGTTGTTTATAACGTTCCATCGCCGACTGGGAATCCCAATGCTTCGCTGCGAGGACTCATTTTTGACAGCTTTTTTGACCCATATAGAGGCGTCGTTGCGCTTGTGAAAGTAGAAGACGGAAAGATCTCTAAGGGTGACAAAATTAAAATGCTAGCGACAAAAACGACTGCAATTGTTGAAGAAGTTGGAGCTCGCCACCCTGCGGAAGAACCCCTACCTTCAATTAACACTGGTGAAGTTGGTTATGTCGTCACTGGCCTAAAGGATGTTAATCAAGTAAAAGTTGGTGACACAATCACTCTAATTCAAAACAATGATGTAGAACCACTTCCAGGTTATCGCGAAGCTAAACCGATGGTTTTTACTGGTCTTTTTCCAATAGACAGTGATCAATATGAGCCGCTTAAGGAGGCACTCGAGAAAGTTGCCCTAAACGATCCCGCTCTTGTTTGGGAGCCGGAAACTTCACGCGCACTCGGCTTTGGCTTCCGCGTTGGTTTTTTGGGACTTCTTCACATGGAAGTTATAAAAGAGCGTCTTGAACGTGAGTTTTCTCTCGACTTGCTTGCTACTGCTCCTAGTGTGGAATATCACGTCTACAGGCGCGGAGTTACAGAAGGTCCTGGCAGTGAGGGCGAACCGTTAGTGATTACTAGCCCACAAGATATGCCAGACGCAGGGGAAATCGAGAGAATTGAAGAACCCTATCTCAACGCGAAAATCCTCATTCCGCCAGATTATGTCGGTGCTGTGATGGATTTGGCAGTTGACCGACGTGGAACTTTCAAAACCATGAATTACTTGTCTTCAACAACAGTAGAGCTTCTGTGGGACATCCCACTTTCAGAACTCATAATGGACTTTTTTGACAAGTTGAAAAGTTATACAAAAGGTTATGCTTCACTTGATTATGATTACGATGGTTATCGCAAATCAGACATGGTAAAACTTGACATTCTTCTTGCCGGAGAACCGATAGATGCGCTTTCGTTTATCGTTCATAAGGATAAAGCATATGACCGTGGAAAAGTCCTCTGCGAAAAACTAAAAGAGATTATTCCTCGACAACTTTTTGAAGTTCCGATCCAGGCCGCTATTGGTGGACGTGTGCTTGCGCGTCAAACGGTGAAAGCACGGCGAAAGGATGTCTTGGCAAAGTGCTATGGCGGTGATATTTCGCGTAAACGCAAGTTGCTTGAAAAACAGAAACAAGGTAAAAAACGCATGAAGGCTATCGGCAACGTAGAGGTGCCGCAGGAAGCATTTATGGCTATTCTTAAGGTTGATTAGGCTGATTCGCATTCGTTTTGGCTATTTTGTCCTGCAAATATCACTATCTCAGTTCAATCACCAAAGTATGCTTGATTTATGGTGGAACTAATTTTGAACAAGCTAGCTCAAAATCAGTTACGAATCGGAGTTCGTTTCGGGTCTTCGTTCGACCATTTTTCTCGCAAACTGCTTCAAAGATGACAATGGAGCATAACTTCTACAGAAGAAACAGTTTTAATTATTTTTCGAGTCAGAGACTAGGTAGTCCCATTGTGCGTTCGTTGCTCAATGTTGCTGAGTTAAGTTGCGCGGAGAACGCCTAATGCAGAGCAATGACAAAATAACGATTGAGGTTTTGCATGACTCGCTAGTCGCGGCTATCCCTGTGATGTTAGGCTATGTTGCCATTGGGATATCATGTGGGATTCTTTCGGCATCGATGGGTCTTAACTGGTTGCAAGTCCTGCTTTTTAGCATTTTCTTTTATTCTGGCGCAGGTCAATTTATGATTCCTAATATGTTTCTCGCCGGAGCTGATTTACTTTCGATTTTTGCAAGTGTTTCTTTTGTCAACACTCGCCAGACACTATATTCTGCTGCACTTGCGCCTTTCTGCGAAAGATCTCGCAAACGTCGCATGTTTTGGTACATGGTTACTGTGACCGATGAGACGTTTGGAATTGCCATTAGCAAGTTTAAACAGGGAAATTGGAGTGTAGAACGAGCAATTTTTCTCAATGAGTTTTCTCATGCTTCCTGGACAATTTCTTGTGTAATTGGTTGCCTCTTGGGGCCAGTTATCAACATTCCGCTGCCAATTGCTTCTTTTGCGATGACTTCTCTTTTTATTTGTCTAGTTGTGGGCTCGATTAAAACTAAGCCAACTTTTGTTGCTGCTGCCGCTGGTGTTGTTGGCGTTATTGTCTTTAAATCGGTTGGGCTAACTGGACCAGCTATTTTTCTTGGCGCTATTTTTGGCGTTGTTGTTGCCTATGCATTTGCACAGCTGCAAAACCGGCGTGCTAAAGTCGATAATTCTGAAGCAGGTGAGAGTTAATGTCTTGGACAACGTTTGGAGTTCTTTTTCTTTCTGTCACTGCAACCATTGCTGCATGCAGGGTCTTGCCTGCTTTTATTTTGAAAGGCAAACAGATTTCAGAGCGAATGCAACTGTGTTTAAATTTGATAGCACCTGCTGCCTTTGGGGCTCTTGTTGCGAATGACATTTTCACGCCTGGGATGTTTGACGCGGGCATTTGGCCAGGGTGCTTGCCAGTTTTAGCTGCTGTTGTCGTGTTTCTTGTTGCATATAAAACCAAGTCGATGATTATATGCTGTCTTGCAGGAATAGGAATTTATGCTGTTCTTTATACAGCTGCAACAGGTGGATTTGTCTTTTAAACGACAAATGCATACAAGTTAAGCTCTGTTTTTCTAATAACAGACAAACACATTTGCTTTATTTGTACTGAGCGCAAAAACCATGAAGGCGGACATCTTTTGTCTTGCAGGAATGGGATTTTTGCTTACATTTTGTGTTTTGTGCGTCAGTTGATTTGACTCTTAGGAATTAAAAGTTTGGTTAGAAACATAGGTTTTGTCTCGTCAAAGAAAGCTTGCTTTGGTTACGTGTTACACGCAGATTTGAAGTAAGAATTTTATGCATTCCGCAAACTGAGGATGTTTTTTTGCTTTTCTTCTAATTTTGCATAGCCTAATAGTCTAGGTACGCGTTTTTAGGTGCAATCTATTTACTCTTCTTTTCCGTGCAACTGGTCGATTGCAAGACCAATGCAGTCGCAAACATTGTTTGCCATCGCACCACGACGTCCGAATTTGTTGCCCGCAATTTCACCCGCAAGCGCATGCGCTTCAACAGCTGCAGCGCAAACGTTAGCGGTTTCACTGACGCTTGTTGGGCGTGATTGTGCAATGAGACCTGCTATTGTTCCCGCTAAAACGTCACCTGTGCCTGCAGTTGCAAGAGTGTCTGTTCCTCCTGCTGGATTCAAAACGCTGGTTGAAGTGATAATCTGCGTTTTCTCACCTTTGGCGACAACGACAACATTGTTAGCTTCGGCTGCCTTGAGTTTTCCTTGTACTCGAAAAGCAATTAGTGAGGGATCTAATTTGTTGTAGTCGTCTTCGCGATTATCGCGCAACCATTTTTTAAGCTCTCCATGGTGCGGAGTGATTATGAGTGGAGTTGTTCGGCCGTAGACCGATTTTGCCCCATTAATGTCTTCTAGAGATGCAAGTGCTTCAATCATGTCGGCATCTACGACCAGAGGTGTGTCTGCGTTGACTAGCTTCTTTAAAAGTTTTGTTTGGGTCTTGCCAGAGCCAACACCAGGGCCATATAAGACGCAGTGTTGTTTTTCCAGCGAAATGCATTCAAATGCATTTTTTCCGATGAATGATTCAGTGTTGTTTGGGATTGGCACTGAAACAATTTCAGGAAGAGAACTTTGAAAAATGGTTCTTATGCAAATTGGCACAAAGGCAGTGACATAGCCTGCGCCAGCACGCGCAACAGCTTTGCTTGCAAGCATGACAGCTCCTGGATATTTTCCGCTCCCTCCAATTACAGCAACTCTACCACGAGAATATTTGTGCACATGAGGGTTGTTTTGCGGAAGAAAATTTGAATATCTTGCAAGCTCCATTAGTCCTCCTAAATCGCTTCTATAAAGATAACATGCCAATTGCCCATGTGCTATTATGAACACACTTTATAAATAAAGAAAAGGTTTATTTATGGACAAAGCGAAACGTGACCTCAAGAGCACGTCTGTAATTATCATCGTGTTGGCAATTTTTGATTTAATCGGCGCTATCGCATCAGTCGCTCTTCCAAATGGTGCCTATTCCTATGAAACACTTGTAAACATCACTGGCATGGCACCTTCACTTGCTTCAACGACAGTAAACTCTACTGTGGGTGTTGCAATTTTAGTTTTTTTGTTATTGGTGTTTGTCGGTTTAAAGGGAATTATTGTTTCAAATGGAGGAAAAAGAAGCCGTCTTGCAACCGCAATAGTTTCTTTATGTACACTTGCTATGTGCCTTCAAATTGCCGCTACTTGCTATGCATTGTTTATGGGAACGACGGACTTCATGCATTCTCGCTTGATTGTTCAGGTCACTGTAATCGTTATTTTGATACTTTACAACGCTTTGACTAAAAAGGTAATTTCTTTAAGAAAAACGTCTGTCTAGTACTTCTCAACAGGAGGAAATAATGAGAAAGCCAATTATTGCCGGCAACTGGAAAATGAATAACACGGTTGCCGAAGGTGTCGTATTAACTCAAGAGATTTCAAACAATTTCTATCGTGATTACACAGAATTTGTTGATGTGATTATTTGTCCACCGGCGGTTGATTTGAAAGCAGTCAAAGGTGTTTTGGAATTTGATAAGCGAGACATCTATGTTGGCGCACAGAATTGCTATTTTGAACCATCTGGCGCCTACACCGGCGAAATTTCTGTAAAGATGATTTCTGATGCTGGATGCGATTTCTGCATTGTTGGACACAGCGAGCGTCGCGAAATTTTCGGTGAAACTAATGCGATGATTAACGATAAAGTTCGTGCTTTGGTGGAGTATCAAGGCAAGAAAATGACACCGATTTTGTGTGTGGGTGAATCATTGGCGGTTCGTGAATCTGGTGACTACATTGATTATGTAACTAAACAGGTAGAGGCGGCTTTGGCTGGAATCGATATTTTTGATGCTGACCAACTGGTGATTGCATATGAGCCAATTTGGGCAATTGGAACTGGTCGCACAGCCACTCCTGAACAGGCTCAAGAAGTGTGTGCCGCAATTAGAAGTTGCCTTGCAAACATCCTTGGTGGTGCAATGGCAGAAAAGATTAGAGTGCTTTATGGCGGTTCGATGAACGAAGGAAACGTTGATTCTTTGCTTGAGCAGCCTGACATTGATGGTGGTCTCATTGGCGGTGCTTCTTTGAAAGCATCATCATTTGTCAATTTAGTGAAAGCTGCTGTTGAATGTCAAAAGTAGATAAGTCTAAACTCAATTTGCCAGCGTGTTTAATCATCATGGATGGCTTCGGTCTTCGTGATGAAAAGGAGGGCAATGCGATTGCCCTCGCGAACACCCCCAACTTGGATCGTCTGTTTTTATCATGTCCTCACACTCAACTAGCTGCGAGTGGTGAACCTGTTGGTTTGCCCGATGGGCAAATTGGAAATAGCGAGGTTGGACATCTAAACATTGGTGCAGGTCGTCTTGTTCCGCAGGAGCTCACTCGCATAAACCACGCTTGTAGAGATGGTTCAATTGCAAAAAATGAAGTTCTTGTACAGGCTTTTGATAACTGCATAAAGAAGAATAGTCGCCTTCACCTACTTGGATTATTGAGCGATGGTGGCGTCCATTCTTCAATCGACCATTTGTTTGCACTCATAGATGCTGCAGTCTCACATGGAGTAGAGACAATTCGTGTTCATGCTTTTCTTGACGGTCGCGATGTTGCGCCAACTTCGGGTACCAAATATGTCACTGAAACTCTAGAAAAGTTTGAGCAGGTTAGACTCGAACACGATAATGTGAACATTAAATTTGGTTCGATTTGTGGCCGCTTTTACGCAATGGATAGAGACAATCGATGGGAGCGCGTCAATTCTGCCTACAGGTCGGTTGTTTTGGGCGAGAATTTGTCACGAGAGTTGAACCCATTAGAATATGTTGAACATTCGTATAAAGAGGGAATAACTGACGAATTTGTGGAGCCTGCGGCCTTTTGCTCTAAAGGAATTCGTAAAGGTGATTCATGTGTTTTTTTCAATTTTAGACCTGACCGTGCGCGTGAAATCACTAGAGCGATCGCTTTAGATGAATTTTGTGGTTTTAATCGCGAAAAGGTTCAAGACTTGTTCTTCGTTTGTTTAACCCAATATGACGAGACTTTTCCTCTGCCTGTCGCTTTTCCGAAATCATTTCCTGAGAATGTCCTTTCCGACGTTGTGAGCGATGCGGGGCTAAAACAGATTCATATTGCAGAGACTGAGAAGTATGCTCACGTTACATTCTTTTTCAATGGAGGAGTTGAAGAAGTAAAACCTGGGGAAGATAGAATCCTCATTCCCAGTCCTAAAGTGTCAACATATGACTTAAAGCCTGAAATGAGCGAACCAGAGGTCACTGAATCTCTTGTTCAAGCGATTGAGAATGATTCTGCTGATTTTTACATTGTAAATTTTGCAAATTGCGACATGGTTGGGCACACAGGCGTTTTAGATGCCGCTATTAAGGCAGTTGAAGCTGTTGATGACGGAGTTGGAAAAGTCACTGATGCCATCGAGAAGAAAGGTGGCTTCGCGCTTGTTACAGCTGATCATGGCAATGCAGATCAGATGATTGCAGAAGATGGTCAACCACACACTGCGCACACAACCCGGCTCGTCCCACTAATTTTGTGCGATTACACGGGGAAGAATAGGGAGTTTACTGATGAGAGTCATGTTGGAGCTCTTTGTGACATTGCGCCGACAATGCTCACGCTAGCTGGTCTTTCTGTACCGCCGGAGATGACTGGTAACAACCTTTCTGTCTAAACAGAAAACTTTTGAACACTAACTTGATTGTTTTGCTATAATAACTAACTCGTGAGTCGTAATGACTCATGCACATTAGTTGCGATTTACTAAGGATGTGAAATGTCACCTATTGCAATAATTTTGCTAGTTTTGTTGTTCCTGTCTGGGACTGGTCTAGTTATTTTTATTTTGATGCACAGTGGCAAAGGGACTGGTATTTCTGACGCTATTGCTTCATCTATGTACTCTTCACAGAGTGGCACTAGCATTATTGAGAAGAACCTTGATCGCATCACTATCATTTGCGCCGTTGTGTTTATCGTCACATTGATTCTGATGATGGTTTTCTTCCCAACAGGAATGATTCAATCAGGCAATTAGATTTTTGGCATCTTTTTTCTTCAATCTTTGGTAGAATAGTTTTCGCACTTTTACATATGTTTGAATTTGTCGGAGTGGTGGAACGGCAGACACGCTAGCTTGAGGTGCTAGTGCCCACATATTCGGGTGTGCGGGTTCAAATCCCGCCTCCGACACCATCTTTTCAAGCATTTTCATCTCGCGCAAAGCGAATATTTATTCGGGCGGTTAGCTCAGGGGGAGAGCACTACCTTGACACGGTAGGGGTCGTAAGTTCAAATCTTATACCGCCCACCATCTGCTCTATCAAGAAAAATTTTGTATGAGCTATTAGCTTTAACTTCTTTAATCAAATACGAAAATTGATCGTGCTTTGCGTTAATTAATGTATTGCGTAACACATTATATCGGTAATCACTAATCACTGAAATTAACGCGCCACAGGTTCGCATAATCTCATAATCCTCACTTATGTCTTTTGGGTCAGACTTTCTGCAATGGTGCCAGACTTCGTTGGTACCAGACCTTTTCAGTGAGGTCAGTCATTAATTTCCTTGCATTGGTTCCAGACCTTTTGCAGAGGGGTCAGACTATCTGCATTGGTGCCAGACTTTGTTGGTGCCAGACCTTTTGCAGAGGGGTCAGACATTAATTTCCTTGCATTGGTGTCAGACCTTTTGCAGAGGGGTCAGACTTTCTGCATTGGTGCCAGACCTTTTGTAGAGAGGTCAGTCATTAATTTCCTTGTATTGGTGCCAAACTTCGTTGGTGCCAGACATTTTCAGTGGGGTCAGACATAATTAACACCTTTTCAGAGGGGTCAGACTATCTGCATTGGTGCCAGACATTTTGCAGAGGGGTCAGACATAATTAGACGGGTCCAGACAATTTTTAGAAATATCGAAATATTCAAAAAGTTCTAAGGTCAAATGCTATTTTTAGCTGAGGAAGCCAAGATTTGAATAAAGGAACAAAAAATATTGATAGTCATTATCTTACTAAAGTATAATAACAACTGGCTTAAATACCACATCACTTTACCTTTACTCCTATTGGCGGGAGGCACTGAAAAGGTTCCGCCCGCCGCCCAACCCTAAATTACGCGTCCTAAGCTAAGACCATAAAAGATTTTTTTGATTCTTTCTCTAGTGTAAAAATGTATCAATTTTTGCATTAGGGCAATTGCTGTTTGCTTGTCGTTTTTGCAAGAATTGTTTCTATATGAGTTGGATGTGCGCAACTTGTCACTAATGGTTCGTGCTTCTAGGCGTTTATACTCACATCGATAATATGGTTTCATTGAATTTGCTGTTTAGCTTTGTTCTTAAGGCTCTATTGGCGTTTAGTGCCTTATTACTTTTCTTGCAAACCTGTCTCTTTGGTAATGGTGCCAGACATCATTTTTTATTATTAAGCTTTTTTCAAATCAATTACTGGGGGAGCTTTCTTTAACATTGATGTCAGACATATTCTTTCGTGAAGTACACAGGTTTCTGATTTCTCTTTTCTAAAAGAATGCTGGGTTTTCAGTTCGTGCAGATCTCCTTTAAAAGGGGTCAGACTTTATGCAGGGGTCACTACGGGGACATAAGGGCCAGACTTTATATTTGTTAGCTGATTGACAGTGGTGTCAGACATAAAAATTTTACAAGCCGACAATGGGGTCAGACATGATAGTAAATGCAGAAAGTGTTCTATAATTCATATATCCTAGTAATATTTTGAACAGGTTCTTTCTGCATGGACTTGTTTTTTGCATCTGCATCGGTTAAACATTTGGCACTGTACAGATAGGCGCCATGCGAAAGGCGCGAGCGATTATTGTCGCTTGAGGGAATGTGGGTGTAAATCCTACGCTATACCAGTAACCGTAAAAGCTGTTCCCCATGGTCGAATCTCCCACTGTCTATACGAAGAGACAGTGAATTTCTTTGTAGATTCCTGCAGGCATACAGATTGGGTCACTCAGGCAAAGTCGGAATGCTCATCTGTCGCTATTTGCCCTGGAAGAAAGGTTTTTTATGTCTGAGAGTAATATCTCAAAATCGAATGTTGTGCCGTTATGGCATAGAATTTTGAGAGCTTTTCTAGCTCTTTCTCTTGTAATTTCTCTGAGTCCACATCTAGTTTTTGCTAATGACTCTGATCAAAGCTCATCTAGTAGCTCGCAGGCTGCTCTTTCACAGAACTCTTCGACAGAGGGGTCAGACATAGATGCAGATGGTGCTGCCTCGGTTAGTTCCCCTGTTTCTGAATCATCTTCCGCAGAAGCCCAGGCTGAAGGAGGAGGAACAGCGAATGCCGAGGGAGTCTCTTCAGATTCCGGGGTTGCAATCCTTAATGACACATCCGAACAGGATGTCAACTCAAGCGCTATTGAAAATGATGCAAGGGAGCCTGAAAGTGCCGCTGATACAGCAACTTTGACATCTGGATCTGAGCTGAGTTCCCAAGCTTTTGTGTTGATTCAGTCGACAAAGGACAACTCAACAACTTACCCACAAAAGTACGGCACGCTTAAAAATGGCGACGTGCTGTGGGCAAACATGTTCGACAAGGTGGAGACCGAGGACTACTGGGGTGACCCAACAACTGAGACTAAATCTGTTGTCAACCCCGGCGGGTGGACATACACATGGCTTGCCTCAGATACTAAGGGCGATGAGACGAGTGTTTACACCCAAGAGCTGGGACATGATCAGTCGTTTACTGTTACGTCTGACATGGCAGGAAAATATATAATCTGCAAAGTTAACGCAGGCGGAAAAGATTATTTTGCACCCGCGTCAACATATGATGGTTCTTTTAATACTAACTACATTCCTGGACCAGTTTTAGGTGCAGGTCAATATGAGCTAGCAAATGTAAAGTTAAGCAGCGATGCTCCAAGTGTTGGAGACACGCTCACAGCCACTTCATATATTTCATACTCAAGTCAGGCGCCAGCCGATGCAAATATTACATACGCCTGGTATTCTTCAAGCTCTCAATACTCAGAATTCGCAATCATTGAAGGACAGACAGGCTCGTCAATTTCTGTTACCGATGATCTTTCTGGCAAGTATATTAAGGTGGAGGCTTCCGCGGGAGTTAACACTGTTTCTAAAACGACCACAAGCAAGGTTAAGCTTGCAGGCGAAGTTGAATTATCGGCCGTGTCTATCATCAACATAAAAGACAACACAAGCGTGTTTACTGTTGGTGACACTGCGAAAGCACGCGCCAAAGAAAAGGGTGGTGCCTACGGTGCGTTCGTTGACCCTTCAAAGCTCTGCTTCCAGTGGCAAAGCTGTGAAACTAAAGGAGGAACTTACGCCGACATCGAGGGCGCGACCAATGAGACTCTTGAGCTCTCAGACGATTTAGGCGGGAAATATTTGAAGTGCTTAGTATCTTCGAAAATTGGCACTTCATCTTTGACTAATTCAACTGGAGCGCTCATCGCTTCAGCGGGATCCATTAATGTGACTTCTGTCGAAATGAGCCCTTCTTCTGGAAAAGTTGAAGTCGGTGCAACCATCACTGCGACTGCAAAGGCTGCTTCTGGGGATGTTACCAATGACAGCCATGTGAAATGGAGATGGTATAAGGGAACTTCCAAAACTGCAAGTTTGTGCAATACTCTGATTGAAGGGCAAACGAGCAGCTCAATTACGGTAGACGAATCGCTCAAGGGTTTTTATGTTGTTGCCACGGCTGACGGCGGATATGGAGAGAAAAAACCATATTATGCGGCTGGGCCAGTTTCTGTGGCCGGGCAAGTTGAGCTGTATGATGTTCAGTTTGAAGGAAGCTATGAGACGAATGGTGTTCGTGTTGGTAACACTATTAAATCTAAGGTTCGCAAGAAAGACGGATCAAGCTATTCATATCTCAATAACACTGATAAAGTAACTTATCAATGGCAGTATTCTGACACTAATACTAGTTACGATTCTTCTTTTAAAGACATCCCTAATGCTACTTCATCTAGCTACACCGTTGAGGAAGCGTATGTTGGGAAATATCTTCGTGTAAAAGTCACAAGCGAGAATACTCTCTACAGTACACAAAAGAAAAGCTCTGACGGTAGTGGATATAGCGCAAAAGATCCGTTGGGACCAGTAACCCTCAAGGGTCAATACAAATTAGCTGCAATTGAGTTGGCTGACAAAAATGTTCTGCTTCAAGTGGGGTCAAAGCTGACGCCTCGTGTGCTTGTTCCTGGTTCCTATTCTGGATCAACAAAGGATGTTCCTGTCGATGCGGAACTCACAATGGCTTGGTATGAGAGTTCTGATAACGGTGCAACTTGGACTGAAATTACTGATGGCATTGATACAAGCGATGGAAGTCTCACGATGTCTGACCCCCTTGTCGGAAAGCGTTTAAAGGTCACGGCCTCCGCCCTAGATAATACAGTTGAGTGGGTTTCTTCAAGTGTTGTTAGTTCACAGGGCGAATATGATTTACTTCGTGTAATAACAAATCCAGCAGCTAACAATGATTCAGTGCAACTTGTCACTGGCGACAGCATTTCTGCAACAGTCCAGGCCAAACGTGCCGATGGCTCTACTACAAATGGCATCGATGTCACTAAAAATGTAGATGTAGAGTGGTTTGCATCTGATTCTTCTGATGGGGAATTCACAAAAATCGAAGGCTTGGCAGGTTCAAGTGTTACTTTGCCAGATTCAGTTTCAAATAAATACATAAAAGTAGTTGTTAATAGCGGAAATTCAAGCGTCAAAGCTCAATTTAAAAAAGCAGTGCTGGACAAGAATTCGCTTGCAGCGGCAATTCAGAAGCTCAATGACGCAAATGTTCAGCTCAGTGTTGAATACAGCCCAGAAGGCGGAAATGTCAACGATACCCTCAAAGCAGTGCTCTTAAACCTCGGTTACGCGGACGTTGACGTTAAGGTTATGGAAGGCGGTGTCGCCTTTAAGCAAACTGACCCTTCTGCCACTGTTGGAATATCAGATGCGCAGGATGACTCCAACGGCACTGTAACTTTCTTGAAGATTGACCCTAATAACTACAGTGGTTTTTCGATTGATCAGTTGAGATATGCAGATGTTGCCTTTGAATTAACCCGCGGAGATGAAGTTGATTATTATCAACCAGACAGAACGGTGAGCGTTGCTTGGGATGAAAGTGCGCTTCAAAGTCTGTTGGATAGCGCGGCTGAGCAAATTGCGATTGGATTTGCAGAAGGAGATTCAGCAGAATCAGTCACTGCTAACATGACTTTGCCATATCGTGCTGGTTCGAATAATAAGTTTGAGGTCTCATGGTCGACTTCTGATAAGGAAGCTGTCTGGATTTCAGGTTATGGCTGGTTTGATTACACAGGGAAAGTCACGCGAACGGCGACAGACCGTGAAGTAACGCTCACTGCCACACTGAAATTGATTAAAGATGGGCCAGAAGGCGTGTCGGGCTCTTGTGGTTTTAATTTGGTTGTCAAGGGGGATCCCGAAAAAGTTGCTGCTGAAAAGGAGGCTTTACAGCAAAAAGTCGATACTGGCTTTACCTACGATAAGGTGAAGTACGCGGGGTCAGACTTGGTTGCAAATCATGAGGGGCTGACAGACGATTTGCAGATGCCTCGTCCTTCTGACCTTGGAGTTGATGGCAAATATTACAAGGTTGAATTCAGTGCAAGCACTGAAGACGTTGTATTCAATGGCTATAGAGGCGCAGTCTATCAGCCAATGTCTGGCACCTCTGCCGCAGCTACAAAAATCACAGTTACTGTAACTGATAAATCTAATAGCGAGATATCTGCAACAAAGACTCTAGATTATTTCATTGAGCCACAAGACCAGGCGGAGCTTGAAGCTGAACTTGCGCTTATGGAGCAGGCAAAAGCTGGTTATACAGAAGCTCTCTTGGACGGGCAGGTTGCTAGTGAAGTTTCGGACAACCTACATGCGTTCCAAAAGGCCTATTTGAAAGATGATGGCACTATTGCATGGAGCTACAGTAAACAAACTTCTGATTCTGCTGGCTCAGGCATTGTCCCTGTTGAAATCAAGGGTGCAAGCGAGACAGCAGGCTATCGCTTGTTTAAATCGAGCAAACCTAATGTAGTTCAGCATGAAAATCTAGTTGTCAAACAACCTGTCTATAACACTAGGGTAAAGATTACTTCTGTTCTTTCAAGTGAAAAATTTGCTCGTTATGCAGAAAAATACCCCGACAATCCAACTTATGCAAAACTTGCTAATCAGGAAGTCACCGCCACGGTTGTCGTAAAAGGCTCAACGGGGTCAGACGATCCCAATGCTGGCAAAGATCTAAAAGTAACCGCGAAGGTTACAGGGGTGTCAGACATGAATGCCGATGGCACCTATACAGACATCGTTGTTGCGCCATTTAGCGAAATTACTGTAGATTATGATGACAGCGTTACAGCCGAGACCATCCTTGAAAAGATAATGATCAAAGCTGGATGCTCCGATTTGGTTTCTAACAGCCTTGGACTCACTTCGGCAAAACTTCCTGATGGGCGCACTCTTGCTATGGAAGAGGTGAACGGAAGCTGGAGCTGGTGGGAATTCTACCTTAATGGTGTTTCTCAGAGTTCCATCGGGGCAGCAGGCTATTACGTAAATGATGGTGATTTTGTAGAATTCCGCTATCACAAAGGTGACGGAACGAAAAAGGATAACACCGACAACATCAAGTCTGACCCCTCTGCTCCTCGTCCTGATTGGCAAAGCAGTTGGCCAGGTTATAACAACGGTGGAAATGCTTCTTCTAATGCATCAACCCCAGTAGAAAGTGCTAAGGAGAACTGGAAATTTAGCTATAAAGATTACTCGGATAGTAAACATCCAAATGCAAGTGAGCCACTAATTGTTAATGACTACATTTACCTCGCCGTTGATGGAAAACTAGTAAAAATAAACAAGACTAGCGGTGATGTAGTTGGAAGCGCAGATCTTGCAGGCAGTGTTGGGTTCACGTCACGACCAGTTTATTCGCAGGGCGTTGTTGTAGTGCCTCTTGACACAGGACGTCTTCAGGCTTTGACAGCCGACAATCTCACGACTGTTTGGGTTACTGAGGAGCTTAGCAGCGCGGCACAGTCAAACTCAACTTTAACTGTTTCAGGAGACTATGTCTATTTTGGAACCGTGGATGTCGACTTCACAAACAAAATTTTTAACAATGGTCATTTTGTAAAAGTAAGCTTGAAAAATGGTGCTGTGGCGTGGAGTGATGTTGACGAGAATGAGGGCTATTACTGGGACGGAGCATTAGTGAAAGATGGATGTGTAGTTGTTGCAACGAGTGCTGGCACGGTAAAAGTTTTTAATGATAAAGATGGTGCTCTTTTGAGCTCTGTTTCTCTTGGGCAGTTGGTCAACTCTGATTGCGTTGCTGGACCTGGTGGGAACATTATTGTGATGTCCCGTGACGGCAAGTTAAATGTGCTTTCTCTTAATAACGGGGCTCTTAGTGTTGAAAACGCATTCGATCTTGGCTTTAGTGGCAGTGCCTCAACGCCTGTTATTGTTGGCAATTGCGTTTATGTTGGAGGTGAGATTCGCGGAGGATCTGCACTAGCGGTTGTTGATTTTATGACCGACAATCCTCAGGTTACGCTCGTAACATCGGCTGATGGACAGGCTTTACTGAGCGGAGGAGTTAAGGGTGCACCATTAGTGTCGACCCAGAGTGAAGGAACATTTGTTTACTTTACCGTCAATGGCGCTGATGGCTATAACAAAAAGACTGGCAATTATGAGAAGGGAGGCGGAATTTATCGTTATAGGGTCGGAGATGTAGAAGCCACACTCATGTTTGACCCCGTTGGAAATAACCAGTATTGTGATTCGCCAATAATTTGCGATACAGACGGAACGCTCTACTATATCAACGACTCAGGTAACCTTTTCTGCGTTGGCAAGGCTGATAAAGATGATGACAACACAAACAACAGCGGCGATGACACTAGTGATTCCACGAAGTCTGACCCCTCAGTGTTTCCATATTACGGCTATGCGCAACGTGCAGTAATCGGCGCAAGTTTAATTCAGTCAAGCAAGGCTGCTTCTGGGGAGAAGAAAGCTGCTGATGAAAGTGTTGCTGATAAAAAAGGAACCTCTAAAAAGGGGTCAGACCTTTCTGGTGATAGCTCTCAGAAGAAAGAAACCCCTGCAAGTACCTCTAATGACGTTTTCGTAGCTTCAGTTGTTGCAGGCAGCGTGCTCTTCCTAATCTTGCTTCTTGCAGCTCTCAGGTTGCTGAAGAAGAAAAACTTGTAATCGTTTTAATGTAGTGCGATTGGATTATTGTGACGGATAGCGTTAACACGAAGTCTGACCCCTCTGCAAGGAGGCCTCTAGTAGAGGGGGGCTCCGCTTCGATGTCAGGAATCTATGAAGAAACCAGAGTGTCTGAACCAATTGAGGGAGAAGTTTTAGACAACTCGAAAGAAGATGATGAGAATGGTAGGTCTGACCCCTCTGTGAATGGTAGGTCTGACCCCTCTGCGGAATCGCTCGCTGAAAGTGCCAATAAAGATGTTGGGTGCGATAATGCTGCTAGAAGTGCAACAACAGTTGCACTATCCAGCCGCTTGGAAGAAGATTCTGTCTCTAACTCTTCAAAGAAAATTTCTTTACAAAAAAAGATCCTTTTAAGGGTAGTAGTTGCTATTTTTTGCGCAGGGTTTGCATGTGCGGCAGTTTTTGCGATTAACTACGTTTTCTCTGGGGAAGAAAGTGTCAATGATTCAAACCAAGTACAAAGTGCAGGTGAAGAAGGCATTAATGAAACGAAGTCTGACCCCTCTGAATCAGAGGACCCAGAAGAAGATACTGACTCCCAGAATTCCGACTCTAGTAACCCTGAGGCAGAAGTTAAAGTGGACGGTGCGGCTACAGGGTCCTCTGAGGTCGGGACTCTTTCGCACGGTGGCTCTGTAGATGAAAACAATTCGAACGGCCAGGCGGTCACCGTAAACGTCAGTGTATACGGACATGGTGTCTCGGGAGGAGGAACATTCACATTTGAACCAGGTGCGACTGCCTATGATGCACTAATGGCTTGCGGGCTTTCTGTTAACGCTAAAAACACAGTTTATGGTATCTATGTAGCCGCAATTGGAGGAGTTGCTGAAAAACAGTATGGCGATAAAAGCGGGTGGCTTTATGCAGTTAACGGTGTTACCCCGAATATAGCCTGCAGTGGTTATGTTTTGGAAAATGGGGACAATGTTTCTTGGTTTTATACTGATGGCAACTAGTGATTTATTTTGCTTGCATTAATAATGGTCTGCCCATAAATGGGGTCAGAGTTACTTTGAAACTGGCGTCCCATGCAAATGGGGCCAGACTTCATTTGCATGGTCTCCAATTATCCCAAAGTGTAGCTCTTCTTCACGTCAAAATAGCAATCCTTGAACAAGATCTCTTTGCTATTGCTTGTAAAATGTCCACTGAAAATGTGTGTCCGAATTGTTTTCGACACGAGAATTAATTTTTTATGTCTGTTTGGTTCAGAATTCAGAAAAATGCTATATAAATAGAGCTGTCGTCTTTAGCATTGGATTAAGCCGTCTGCCTGGCGGCTTAATCTTCTTAAATGAAAGATAGTTAAATTACTAATTACAAAGGAGTTAAAGTTGGCCAGTTCAGGCCTGTTATTCTCTTTTCTTCATTTCTAGAATTTGCCACACGCTTTAAATCGTTTGAGTGCATTGATTTTCCATTGCTTCAGTAACAGATAAATAAATGGGGTCAGACATCCTCTGCAGAGATAAGAAAAGCGAGTGTAAGATGCATTTTTAATGTTTCTCTATATTCGTAGCAGTTTTATGTATTAGTGGCAGGTATTAGGGGTCAGACTTTTTCTTTTATTGATGCCGTTATTGCTTACTTCTCATAGAATGTGCTTCTCTGTCTATCATTTAAGTAAAGTTACCAGATAGAGTATTGTTTTTACATTTATTTCATTTTGTCCTTCACTAGTTCAACATCATAGTGTTCACTTTTGATGGGCAGTTCTTTCTTATTTTTCTTCACTTTTATTCTTATTCTTCTCTTATTGATTCTTTTTGAAGTTAAAGGGGGTCCCCATGCCAAGAAAACCTCGATGTGATTCGCCCATTCGCGTTTTGAATATTGGGCAAAAAGGTCACAACGGCCAGGTGATTTTTTATGAACCTGAAGACTATTCGTATTACTTGCAATGCCTAAGAAAAGCCTGCAAGGAGAACGACATGGTTCTGCTTGCCTACGCGCTGATGACTAACCATATTCACGCTATTTTTTATGGAGAGATTGCGAAATGCGCGAACATTTTTCAATCTGTAGGAGCTTCTTATGTGAAATGGTTTAATCAAAAATACGCAAGATCTGGTACCCTTTGGAATTCCCGCTACTATTCAAAGCCAATTATGGACGAACAGCAGATGCTGCAAACGGTTGCATATATTTTCAACAATCCTGTTAAGGCAGGAATGGTTAAAGAACCTGAAAGATATCGTTGGTCTTCGTTAAAGGCGCTAGAGTCTCGCGAGTTTGATGCTGAGGCTTGTCAAATTTTAGATCAGTATCTGGGTATCGACAACATCATTAAATATACTAAAAAAGTTGCACATGAGCCAATGGATTCGAGCGTGAAGAAAGTATGCGAGGTAATTCCTAAGAAGAAGCTATCGGACTTGCAGGCTATTGATATTGTGAAGAAGATGGTCAAGAAAAAGAACCTCGGTAGAGTCCCATCGCTTTCGAAGAAACTTCTTCGAAGATTGGTCAAAAAGCTGCTGAAAATGGGTTCAAGCATTTCACAAATTTCACGAATTACCGGCATGAACAGGCGCTTGGTTGTGTCATTAATATGAGTCCTTTTTATTAAAGACCATGGCGCAAGAAACTTAAATCGTCCTCACATATTTTCAATCACCTGTTTCTCTTAGCTTTTCTGTATATGACTTTGAGTTTTATTTCAACAAGTAATCGCTTATTGCAAGCGAAGAATGAGTATGGTCGTATCCATCCCTGATCGTTAATAATGTTTGTACCAGTTGGCCTCCATACTCCTTGGCCTCCATACTCCTTTTATTTAAGGACAGAAAGAAATTCGCCAAAGGCAAAGTTTTTCTAAATCATCGTAAAACATCACATTTCTGTTGAGGTTCTTTGCTAAAAGTTCTTCGTGATAGGTTCGAAAGGGACTTTTTCATCCTTGTTATTAGCCTTAATTCCGCGAGTAGTGCAACCAATTTTAAAAGGGGTCAGACTTAAGTTTTAATTAGAACTGGAAAGCTTTTGTCTTGCCCTTTTCGTAGCGTCACTGTTGTTTGCTCTCTTTGGCTTTCTTGATGGACTTCATTTGATAGGGTCAGACCTCTTGGCTGTCTATCTTGTTTTGATTTGACAGGGTTGGAACATGTCTAAGGAATGGTTGGGAACGATTGGAAATGATTGAAGCAGGGTCAGACTTTTGAGATTTTTTGATTTGTTGGTTTCAACTCTGGAGCCAGTTTTTGTAATTCCTCGTAATCCTTGTCCTTCGTCCTGCGGGGTCGGAGTCTGAACCTCCATCTTTGACCCCACATCTTGCTATCTGACCTCAACTTAGCTGCGAAGAAGTCTGCCCCCGTGTTAACCTCGGAGTCTAACCTCGAAGAAGTCTGGCCCCTTGTTGTGCACACGCGATTGTACCTGTGTAAGCCTATGTAATTCTATGTCTGACCCCTTATGTGTTCATGTGTTTATTTCCTTTAAGTGCAACCCCTGCTGACGAAGTTTGAGCCCTTGTTGCGGTTTATATTGGCTTATAGGTCGGATCTAAGTTTGACCCACCTAGCTTCGAAGAAGTCTGACCCCTTGTTGTGTACAAAGAAGTCTGACCCCATCTAGTTGTGACCCCATCTAGTTTCATCTAGTTGTCATGTTTCAAACACAAAAAAGTCGTCCAAGGGAGAGGTTTCGTAAGGAAGTTCTCTCCCTTTGACTTTTGTAATCAGCCGGAACGATTGGATTGTAGGTAAAACCAATCATAATTAAGGATTACAAAATGGATAAGTACATTCATGACGAGAAAAACGAGCTTTGGTATGAATTGCAGGGCAATCACTAACTTCTCTGCCTGAAACTGCCTAAAGAAGGATCAAGGCATATCGGCGTATGGGGACAACGGCATTTATGGTATTTGAAGCAGTATTATAAGGTGAGCTACTACAATCTGCTGACAAACGGTAAACTGAACGACTACCTTGCCGACCTAAACGAGCAGGCAGAGAAACTGTTCTTTCGGTTGGTAAAACAAATGGCAAAGGCTGAAGGCATTAACGAACAGTTAAAAGCCGCCGACTTCATGGCTTGGATAAGCAAAATAATCAATATCCGAAACCGAGCCATCGAAACTGTAAACTCCGAAATCATATACGCATAATCAACAAAATGACCGGTAGGGAAACCTGCCGGCCTTTTTTATACAGTTCTTTTAAGTGTTTATGTATTCTTTGCTATTTGCTTTCTGTTATAGGTGGAATAAAGTTCTCTATTGCACTACGCAATTTAGGATGGTAAATGACGAAATGGATTGCAGGCGCTTTTCCTTTGGATACCATTGCCCAGCGGCCTTCGTGAATCAGAATTTGCAGATTGTGAAAAGCGTGGTCTGTACTGCATTTTATTTTGTAATTCAGATTCTGCTCGGCAAACGCCATGGTTTCTCTCAGATGCTCTGTATATTCTTCTACGCTGTACGGAATGTCCGTTTCATAGAACAGTGAAGAAAGCTCCAAAACCGGCGGTCTTTCTTTGAAATCGTTCGACAGGAAGGTTGTTATCTCATCTTCAAGCGTTTCGGATGAAAGGATTGACAACACTCTTTGCCTTTGTGCTACGGCGTGTTTTTTGATGCGCTCTTTTTGCTCGGCTTCCACACTGTTCCGAGTCAGAATCCGATCAAGCAGTTCCTCGCTGATTGTGTACAGTGGCAATGTAGAATAGATGCCTCGGCGGCCGCCCGGCTTCCCTGCATTGGAGAGCAGAAAGGTAGTCAATTCATTTTTCTGTTCACTGCGGTAAATATCCATCAGTGGATAGGCATTTTTTAGCATTTCCTCCGCCCGTTTTCGATAATACTCCACCTCACGCTTTGATTTTGTAAGATAGTATTTTCCATCGGAATGGTATCCTGCAATGGCTTCACCTGAAAGAGCTGCAGTTCCGGACACCTTCAAAAAGTGCAGGAAGATATTATTTTGCACATTCTTGAAGTAATACGGCGAGATTTGCCCGGTCATATACATCGGAATCCAGCTCTCAAGTCCCAGCATCATCTCTTCGAAGGAACGGTTAATATTATGGATTTGATTGAGATGCAATCCTTTTTTTTAACATCATTGCCATGCCGAACATCCACTTTTTCGGGAAATCCGGATCTTTCGCCATCTCTTTCATGGGCATATCGCTGTACATGATTACAGGAGTCATGGATTTAGACAGCACCGTCGCCTTTAAGAAATCCAGTTCACTTTCCATCATTTCTTCGATTCCCCAGTAGGTCTTAGAGGTCGGAATCTGAAACGGTACGGACGGAACTTTCAATTCATCAAATTTGATAATCTTGATATACTCATTCAGATCAAATTCATCCAGCTTATGTAGGAACTCCGATATGCTGTCTCTTCCGGTATTCTGCACCTGTCGCTCCAAAAGCCAGTCTTTAATTTTGGAATGGCGTACCGATATATCTTGAATTTTGTCGGCATTACAACCGATAAGCTCCGCCACGGCAGCAATTTCCGGCGGAGTTTTATTTTCCCTTGCCACAAAGGAAGCAACCATAGAGGCAAAATGTTCGAAATTTCCCGGATTTCTTGTGCCGTTTCGAATTCGAAAAATGGTGGAGGCATCGTAATTTATGTACTGACACAGTCTCGTCAGGTTGATATTCAGGGTGGTAAGAAGCGTGTTAAAGTTCTGTCGGAGAATCTCCTTGTCGATGGATACAAAATCCTCGCAGGCAAGGAAAGACGCTTTGACGGAGTCTGCCGTAATGACCGTGAATCCTTTTTGTGCGGCAATTTGTGCAATGGCATTGCATAAACCCTCAAAGGGCTTTGTTCCCAATTCCGGCACACGCTTCCCGTTTCTGTATCTGCTGAAAGAGGCTGCCGAGATTCCGGACAAGCTGCAAAGCTCTTTTGCAGTACAGGAAAGACGCTCCATATATTCATTCAGTTTGTGATGAAAGTTTATAAAATCACCTCGCAATGCTTCATTTAATAGTGTTATAGCGGATTTGTTCACGAAAGGGAATAGAATTTCTGTATGGATTTCCAAAAGAGTCAATTGACACTTCGGGAACAATGCTGAAATTCACTCTGTTCATATGGTTAAATCATATTGCAAAACAATGTCCTAGATGCGCTTAATTAGGTTATGGATTGATGCCGTCCATTTTCACTGTGGTCGTGGGAACAGACAATTTTAGCATTGATTTTTATGCGGCGATAGTCGTAGAAAGGAGAAAATTATATGAAAACAAAACCAAAAAGACTGTGGGCTGTTCTGCTGACTTTGTGTTTGGCACTATCCATTATGCCGTTGACGGCGTTTGCCGGTGTAACAGATGTGACCGGAGACAATACCACTAACACCTATACCCACACCTATCACACAAAGGTCACAACAACTGCGCAGGTCACCATTAAAGATGCAGACGGCAATGTGATAGAAACAACAGAAATGACCAAATCAGGGGATTTCGTTGAAGGCAATGTTAGCAGTGATGCGGTGCAGGCAGAAATCAAAAGAATTGATGACGAAATCATTGCACAATTTTCTTCACGAGGAAATATTACCACTGAAAACCGTAATAGCACAATGGTGCTTGATCATTTTGAGAGTAGTAATCTAGATGGCGATATACTCGTCGGCGATCAGGATGCTCTCGAAAACGCAGCTTCCGGAAGCGTGAATAAGCATCTTGATGTTCATCAATATCAAGTGTATCAGACAACATATGACCTGATTGTGCAGGAAAACAACGATTTGGAAGAGGAACAGGTTATTACCAAAGTCGATGTGGGGAACATCTGGAAAGAGCTTGACTCCACAAAGCCCGTTGCCTTTACTGCCGAAGTCAATCCAAACTCGGAATGCGCAGATCAAATGACGCTTACAGAGGAATTTTGGCAGCAGACGGACAAGATACAAAGCGATGATCCGTATGCGGGCATGATTACAAGCTCCAATCCCAGCTATCCGATTGCCGGGCAGCAATATACATACGGCGTTACCTTAACGGCAAAAGACGGCTATTTTTTCAGTGGTGGGTTTGCATATCATGGTGAAGGTGGAGGCCTCGTTATATGCGAAGGTCATGATTTTGGATCGTCGAATTTAGATTGGAGTGGCTCACTCTCGGCCAATCAGAAACAGCTTACCATCAGATTTGACACGATTCAGGAGACAGCTGTTACTGGAATCCCGCAGGAATACACAACCATAAATAACGCCTACATCGAGAATGTAAAATTCGATTATCGTCCGGGTGACGCTCCGCAGGCAACGGCACAGGTATCGGACACTCCATTAGACCAATATGAGATTGCCTATGAATGCTGGGAGGAAATGGAGAACGGAGAGCCGGTTGCGTTCTGGTATTCCGATGAAAGCAAGTACACGCCTTCCATGAAAAAGATTACTCAGTTTGAAGAGGGCAAAACATATATGTATTCCATCGAGCTGAAGCAAAAAGATGGATATACCTTTGCGGATAACTGCTCCGTTATGATAAACGGGAACCCGTTAGCGGCAAGTGCCAACGTCGTTAAAACCGTGAACGGACTGTTCGCCATGAATGTTGAGACGATTCGCCCGCAAGCAACCAAGGAAATCTCCGTTATTGAAATCAATAACGCAACCTTGACCTTTAAGGACGGCGACAAACCCGTCTTTACTGGAACGGTGCCAGAAAACGATCAGTATGCATTCCGTTGCGAGTGGTGGAGCTTAGACGAGAATACTGGCATTGTTTCAACAGAGCCGGAGTGGGGCGGCGACATTTATACTAACAAGATCAGCTCTTTTAAGGCCGGAAAGACCTATCACTACGGCGTATATGTGACTGCCTATACTGCCGACATCTCTTCCGATGCTATGCTAAGAATTAACGGCCAGGAAGTGGAGTACACTCGCATAGGCGATGAGAGTGACACCCAGAGTTTTTGGGTCGAAACCGACCTTTCCATGATGCCTACTGCGGCAGGTGCTTCGGATTATAAGATTATCGAAGGAGCAAATGGCGCTTGGACGCAGAACAGCGACGAAACGCTGATCTTCCGTGCAAACGGTGATTTCAGCAAATTCACAGGCGTGAAGGTGGACGGAACGTTGATTGATGCGAAGAATTATACGGCAGTCTCCGGCTCTACTGTTATTACATTAAAAGCCGATTATCTCAAGACACTTTCTGTCGGCACACATAAGCTTACTGTTGTCTATACAGATGGCGAGTGCAGCACGAATTTTGTGGTTAAGCAGGCTACTTCGGAGCAGACAAACCCTACCGAAGGGGACAAAACTGACACTACAACATCAACGTGCGGCAAGGATATCATAAGCCCGAAGACCGGCGACACCAGCAATATGCTTCTGTGGTTTGCCCTGCTGTTTGTCAGCGGCGGTGCAGCCATCGCCACAACGGTTGTCAGCAGAAAGAAAAAGTACAACAGATAACAAAGCACCTTAACCTATGCGGCGGCTATCGGAAACGTTAGCCGCCGTAATCTTGTTAACCGTCAGAACCGTTTTGAGCGTCCCATTTTCGAGAGTAATATTCAAAAACGGTTGATGAACAATTGTTCTATATGAAATAACCATATGCTCTCATCGGAGAGCCACAATTGAATATTTGAGTGAAACACAACGCAGCTGCCGAAAGAGATTGCAGTTGCGCTGTTCCTATTGTAGCGTCTGCCTTCGGAGCGGAAAAAGCAGACACTGAAGGTTTCTGGATTTCAGAGCCGGTACATAGTTTCATCAAAGATATAGCTAGTGTTCATCTCCCGCTGATTTGATATGCTGTGTACCGGCTCTTTTTGCCGTTGCAGAAATTGTTAAAAAAATTTGCAGACGGGGTTAATTTTCGGTCCTTCTTGCTGACCTCTGCCCACTATATCCGTGAAAAGGTAGTGGAGCAAATCGTTCAGGAGAGTATATAGCGCATCCTCTTGAATGTGCAGGTCTTTGAACAGGAATTCGCCCGCAAGCAGATGGGTTGCTACACGGAGGACAAGAAGAAGCAGCTTGCCGCAAAGCGCCGGGAGTTGAGCAAGGCAAAGAAGCGTATTGCGGAGATCGACACTCTGATCCAAAAAATCTACGAGGATAACGCCAGCGGAAAGCTATCTGACGAGCGCTACGCCACACTATCTCTGTCTTACGAGGAGGAGCAGAAAACGCTGAAAGCAGCTGTCCCGGAGATGCAGGCGTATCTGGCAACCGAAACGGATAAGACCGAGAGCTTGCAGCGGTTCGTTCAGAAGGTGAAACAAATCACGGAGCTGATCCACGAGTTCGTGGACAGAATCGTGGTGTGTGCGCCGAGATACCTTGATGACAAGCGGGTGTAGCTTTTGGACATCTATCACAGCGGCGGGGGCATTCTCCACGAGCTGACCCAGGAGGAGATGGAAGAAGCCTTACAGCAGCACCTTACCGAGCGTAACAAAGAGAAAACGGCATAGCCACAAGGGTTACACCGTTTCCGAAAACTTATTAACCTTAGATACAAGAATTAACCTGAGATACAAAAGCCGCCCAATTGAGCGGCTTTTTAAGGTTTAATTTATGTCTGACCCCACGATTAGGCAGCCACAGCATCTTTGCCAGGATGAATCTCCTTGCCCTGTTTTTTCTGTTTCATGTAGTCAGCAGTAGCGGTGAATAAAACGTCTGTCGATGAGTTTTGAGCGGTCTCAAATGAGTCTTGGATTACGCCGATGATAAAGCCAATTGCAACTACGTTCATTGCTACGTCATTTCCGATTCCAAACAGTGAGCATGCAAGTGGAATGAGCAATAGCGAACCGCCGGCAACACCTGATGCCCCGCATGCTCCAAGCGCGCCGATGATACAAAGAAGCACTGCTTGAGCTGGCTCAACGGTGATGCCAAGAGTGTTTGCTGCGCACATTGCCATGATTGAAATTGTGATAGCAGCTCCACCCATGTTGATTGTTGCACCCAAAGGAATTGATACTGAGTATGACTCTTCATCAAGACCTAGTTTGCTACAAAGCTCGAGGTTGACAGGGATGTTTGCAGCACTCGAACGAGTAAAGAATGCTGTAATGTATGATTCTTTGAGCGTTCTCCAAAGGAGAGGATAAGGATTTTTGCGAAGGCAAACTGCAACAATTATTGGGTTTACTATCAGCGTCATCAAAAGCATGCATCCTACAAGCAATAAAACAACTTTTCCATATGACGTGAATATTTCCATTCCTGCTTCACTGACAGATGTGTAAACAAGACCAAGAATACCGAAAGGTGCTACGTTTATAACCCAGCGAACAGCAGTGGTGGTTGCATGAGCCATGTCTTCCATGAAAGTTCTGGTTGGTTCTTTTGCGCGACGTAGTGCAACGCCAATTATGGCTGCCCAAAAAAGAATACTTAAGAAGCTACCTTTAGCAAGTGCATCGACAGGGTTTGAAACCATCCCAACGATTACATTTGTGAAAACCTCTCCAACACTACCTGGGCTTGTTTGTTCTACGTCAACTGTAGAAGGCCAAACTAGAGTGAGGGGGAAAAGTTGACATGCAATAACGGCAACTATTGCTGAAAGCGTTGTTGCCACTAAATAAAGAATGATGACAGTTTTTAGATTTCCAGCGGTTTTTGCATTCATGATTGAGGAAACCACGAGAAAGAAAACAAGGATAGGTGCGACTGCCTTAAGAGCTGTTGTGAATAATTTACCAAGAAGTTCGATAAAATCGCTCAGAGCAGCAAGAGAATCGCCTGATTGAGGAATTGTTAGCGCAAGTATAATGCCAATTATAATTCCGCATACAATCCTAAGGACGAGAGGGATATCCATCCATTTTTGCCAAAGATTCTTATTTTGGCTAACCTCTTCAGCCATCGTATTCCTTTCTCTTTTTGATGAAACTGATAAAGAAGTGGTGCGGGCGAAAGGACTTGAACCTTCACACATCTCTGTACCAGAACCTAAATCTGGCGCGTCTGCCAATTCCGCCACGCCCGCATAACTCGTTGTTCCGCGCGCCGATGCCTCTCACAGTTAACGCGAACACCGGAAATATGTTAACATAACGGAACTTGTAAGTTTGTGATTATAGGAGTCTTTTAGACAATGGAATTGAAGTCAGAAGTAACAAAAGTAAGCGATACGCGCGTAAAGGTTTCAGCAGAAGTTGACGCTGACACTGTTTCAAAAGAGTTAAATGTTCAATACAAAAAGTATGCAAATAAATATAAATTCCCAGGTTTTCGTGCAGGTCATGCTCCAAGACCAGTAATTGACAATGCGGTTGGCAAAGAGACAGTTTATCTTGACGCTACCGAAGAAGTTCTCAATGATGCCTATCATGTGCTCATTGAGCAGGAATTACTTCGTCCTGTTGGGGAGCCAAATTTTGAAGGAAAAGAAAATGAGATGCTCGTTGAGGACAAGAAGCCTTTCAAGTTCGAATTTGAGCTTGAGGTTTCTCCAGTAGTTGAGCTTGACAGCTATGAGCCAGTTGAGGCATATCTGCCACCAACCGAAGCCAAAGCAGAAGACATCGAGTCGCAAATAGATCTTTATAAGGGCTATGCTGGCGTTGAAGAAGGAGAGGAACTCACAGAAGAAATCATCAAGGAAAAGATGGGTTTTGAATCTGAAGAGAAGCTCCGTGAGGCAATTCAGGGTCTTGTTGAGAATGAGAAAAAAGGTGCATTACCTCGCCTTAAAGAGGATGTAGTTTCATTAAAACTTCGTGAGCGTGTTCAAGTTGAACCCACTGATGAGATGGTTGACTACATTAATAATGTTTTGCTTAACGAAATGTTCCAAAATCTTCAACAGTATGGCATGACATTTGACCAATATCTTGCTTCTCGTAAGATGAGTTCAGATGAGTTCTATGATGATGTACAAAAGCAGGCTGTTGACGAGGCAAAGACTCGCATGGCACTTGATGCTTGGGTTCGTCATTTTGGCCTTGCAACCACAGATGAAGACATCATCGAAGAGTTCGAAAAAGCAGGAATTAAAGATGTGGAGAAAACAAAGAAGCAGTGGGCAGAAAGTGGCCGCCTTTGGAGACTTCGCGAGGCAATAGAGCGCTCTAAGGCTGTGGAAAACGCAGTTGAAAACGCTAAGTTTACTTTTGATGCCGAAAAAGCTGAGCATCAATTTGATTATTTAAATGAAGAAGCAGAAAACAAAGATGCCGAGCAAAAGAAAAATGATGAAGCTAATAAGGCTGAATCTAGTGAAAATGTGAAGCCTTCAGAAGAAACTGCTGAGAAGAAAGACGAATAAACCTGTTTGTTAGGAGCAAAATATGAGCAACACACATGCAGCACTAATACCATACGTTATCGAGCAGTCTCCAAGAGGCGAGCGGTCATATGACATCTACTCTCGTCTTTTAAACGACAGAATTGTTTTTTTGGGTGAACAAATTGATGACGCAGTTGCAAACACAGTTGTTGCTCAGCTTTTGCATCTTGAAAGTGAAGATCCTGACAAAGACATTTCACTTTATATAAATTCACCTGGTGGTTCTGTAACTGCAGGGCTTGCAATTCTTGACACCATGAATTTCGTTAAGTGCGACGTTTCTACGATTTGCATCGGACTTTGTGCCTCCATGGCATCTGTTCTTCTCGCGGGAGGAGCAAAAGGCAAGAGATATGCTCTTCCTAATTCTGAAGTTTTAATTCATCAGCCAATGGGTGGAGCACAAAGCGGCACACAAGAGACCGACATGGCGATAATTGCCGAGCAAATGAAAAAGACTCGTGCGCGTTTGAACAACATTTTGGCTCAGGCATCTGGTCAAGACATTGAGACGATTTCAAAAGACACTGAGCGTGATAATTGGTTAACTGCCGATGAAGCAAAAGAGTATGGCCTTATCGATGAGGTGTTAAGCAAGCACGGCGAATAGAGTTTCCAAAAAAGGAGCAAAGACAACGTGAAAATGTCGTCAGAAAATAACGAGATTGTCTGTTCCTTTTGCGGGAAAAGACAAAGCGAAGTTAACACTATAGCTGGTCATAATGGAGTTTACATCTGTGACGAATGCGTTTCTGAGATAGCTAAATCTATCGAAATACAGTCTGACAATCCTGGAGCTAGCACGTTTGCAGCTGATGAAGATTTTTTTCAAAATCAAGAAGAGTTTCAACAATTCTTGCAGGATCAGTTCATGAAGATGCATGGAGATTCTTCAGTCGCTGACTCTGATTATTATTCAAATCCCGCGGATGCTGTAAATGAGCCTGCAAGATTGCATAAAGAGGTTACTGACAGAACTCACTTAAAAAAGCCTAAAGAGATTTATGAAGAATTAAGCGATTATGTCGTTGGCCAAGAAGATGCAAAACGAAAACTATCGATTGCAGTTTACAACCACTATAAGCGCATCTTTTTAGATGATGGTTCTAACAGCGATGTTGAAATTCAAATTCCTAATGTGATGTTATTGGGACCAACTGGTTCTGGCAAAACTTTGCTGGCACAGTCGTTGGCGAAAATTATACAAGTTCCTTTTGCAATTGCAGATGCTACAACTTTGACAGAAGCTGGTTATGTCGGCGATGATGTTGAAAACATTTTGCGCAAACTCCTCATTTCTGCAGATTGGAATGTTGAAGAAGCAGAAATTGGAATTGTCTATGTTGATGAAATAGACAAAATTGCAAAGAAGGGAGATAACGTTTCGCTCGTTCGAGATGTTTCGGGCGAAGGAGTTCAACAAGCTTTGTTGAAAATTATTGAAGGTTGCGAAGTTTCGGTTCCACCTCAAGGAGGAAGAAGGCACCCGCAACAAGATGTAATTGACATCGACACGAAGAATATTCTTTTCATTTTTGGCGGAGCTTTTGTTGGTCTTTCTGACATCATTTCAAAGCGGCTTGGGAAAAAGGGGCTTGGTTTTACAAGCGATGTTTCTGAAATAAACAAGCAAAAAGAAGCCGATTTGTTGCAGGAATGCACTCCTGAGGATCTCAAAAAGTTCGGGTTGATTCCTGAGTTTATTGGAAGAGTGCCTGTTGTGACTTCTTTAGATGAACTAGATGTTGGAGCACTGGTTCGCATTTTGACGGAGCCAAAAAATGCCCTGGTCAAGCAATATAAGCGACTTTTCGAAATTGAAAAGTCGGAACTCGCATTTGATGATGATGCATTGACTGCGATTGCTGAAGAGGCGAAAGATCGCGGAACAGGGGCTCGCGGGCTTCGCGCAATTGTCGAGCGAGTCTTGAGTGATGCAATGTTTGAAGTACCTGATTTTGGATGTCCAACTTTTGTTCGAATTAGAAAATCTGACGTTGAAGGAGAAACAAAACCTGAGATAGTCGAGGATTCAAACAAATTGGCTGACAATGTACGCGGGAACACTACTGAAACATTGTCTGTAACTGACAACAGTTAAACGAATAACTAAATAAGGTGAGAAATTATGTCTAACGAAGAACGCATGCGCGATTCAGAAATTTTTGACGCATGGAAGTCAAATGGCTTCTTTTCAAGAAGTGCTGGTAAAGGGAAGCACGCAAGTGATTCCTACACAATCACAATCCCTCCTCCAAACATTACAGGCGTTTTGCACATGGGTCACGCCTTAAATGATACAATTCAAGATGCTTGTATTCGTCGTGCAAGGATGCAAGGATACCAAACTCGTTGGGTGTTAGGCACTGACCATGCAGGAATTGCGACGCAGACCAAAGTTGACAAACATCTTGCAGAGCAGGGAATTAACCGTCGTGAAATAGGACGCGAAAAGTTTATTGAAGCTTGTCAGGATTGGCGCCGTGAATATGGCACGACTATTGTGAAACAAATCGCTGGAATGGGTTGCTCTTGCGATTATGACAATGAGCAATTTACCATGAGCGAAGAGTTTTCCCGTGCTGTCAGAAAGCTGTTTGTTGATTGGTATAACGACGGAATTATTTATCGCGGGAAGCGTATCGTAAACTGGTGTCCTCATTGCACCACTGCAATTGCCGATGATGAAGCTGAATATGTTGATGAGGCAAGCCATCTTTGGTACATGCGTTATCCACTTAAAGAGCCAGTTGACGGGATAGAATATCTGGTTGTAGCCACAACTAGACCCGAGACAATGCTTGGCGACACTGGTGTTGCAGTTTCTCCAAAAGATGAGCGGTACAAAAAACTTGTAGGAAAAACAGTAGTTCTTCCAATTGTTAATCGAGAAATTCCAATTTTTGAAGACTTCTATGTAGATGCAGAATTCGGCACTGGTTGTGTGAAGACGACGCCGGCGCATGACCCTAATGACTTTGCAATGGGGCAGCGACACGACCTTGAAGTAGTTAATATTTTTGACGAAACTGCTCATGTAGTTGAAGGTTATGGCCGATTTAGCGGAATGGATCGCGACGAAGCACGCGTAGAGGTCGTCAAAGAGTTCGAGAAACTTGGACTTCTTGATCATATTGAAGACCTAAACCACTCAGTTATGCATTGTTATCGTTGTCACACGACACTTGAACCGTGGCTTTCTGAGCAGTGGTTTGTCGATGTTGAAAAAATAAAGGGACCTGCGCGTGATGCGGTTGCTAGTGGAGAGATTCAGTTCCATCCTCAGCGTTGGAAGCAGGTTTATCTCGATTGGCTTGACAATTTAAAAGACTGGTGCATTTCTCGCCAATTGTGGTGGGGCCATAGAATCCCAATGTTTTATTGCGATGAGTGTGGCTGGGAAGGCGCTAGTGTCGACGCGATTGATGTTTGTCCAAAGTGCGGCGCTCATGTTCATCAAGATGAAGATGTTTTAGACACCTGGTTCTCATCCCAGCTGTGGCCTTTTGCGACACAAGGTTGGGCAAACGGCGGGGAAAAGGAGCTCGAGGAGCGTTATCCAACCCAGGTTCTTTCAACGGCACGTGACATTATGGGGCTCTGGGTTGCCCGCATGGTTATGGCTTCAGAATATTGCACTGGACAAATCCCATTTAAAGATGTCATCATCCATCCAACTGTCATGGGCTCTGACGGAAAACCGATGAGTAAATCTCGAGGAAACGGCGTTAATCCTCTCGACCTGATGGAGAAATATTCAGCTGATGGCATGCGTTTTGGTCTTTTGACGCAGGTTACTGGCAATCAGGCGGTCAATTTCGATGAGAGAAAAATCGAAGGAGCTCGCAATTTCGCTAACAAGGTTAAAAATGCAGCAAGATATGTGACTATGCATCTTGACGAGACGGTTGAGCCAAAGCCAATTGCTTCTACTTTGCCCGACAAATGGATTCTTTCAAAACTTGCAAAATTGATCTCTGAAGTTGATGCTGCCTATGGCGAATATGACTTCGGTTCAATGACACAGACCCTTTATCAATTCTTCTGGAATGAGTTCTGTGACTGGTATATCGAATTTTCTAAGGCTCGATTGAGTGAAGATGCGGATCCCAAAGACAAAGCAATTTGCCAAGGCAACCTGCTTTTTATCCTTGAAACTGCATGTAAGCTTTTGCATCCTGTGATGCCTTTTATTACTGAAGAAATTTATTCAGAAATAAAGCCTAACAAGTCAGCGGATGACATGCTAATTGTTGCCGATTGGCCCGAAGCATCAGAGTTCAAGTGTTTTGTTGATGATGAGAGCGAAAACAAAATCGAGCTTGTTACTTCAATAGTTGGAACTGCTCGTTCTGTTCGTGCTCGCTATGGAGTCTCTCCAAAAGTGGCACTCAACATTTTTGTAAAGGCAAACATTGAAAATGCGGAACTTGTAAACGATCAATGTGCGCTCATTTCGAAACTTGCTAATGTGTCTGAACTTGTTTGCTCGCCTGATGTTAAAAAACCGCAAGGCTCAGCCGTGGTTGTTACAAATGCACTGGAGATTTATGTTAGTCTCTCTGGATTAGTTGACATGGAAGCTGAGAGAAAGCGTCTCGAGAAAAAGATTGCTGATACGAAGAAGGATATGGAAAGGCTTGAGAAGAAGCTAAACAACCCTGGCTTCCTAGCTAAGGCAGCTCAAGAAATAATCGATAAGGATAAGACTCATTATTCAGAGTTAAAGGAAGTTTGGGAAAAATCAACTGCTCAACTTGAATCGTTGAATTAACGAGACAAAATCGGCTAATCAATTAATTGCCTAAATTCTAATCCTAGGGGCCAGACCTCGTTTCATTGAGGTTTGGTCTTTTTTTATTGTGCCACACCACATCATGTCTCATCAAGTCTGACCCCATTGCAACATATCTCTCATTGATATTTGACAATCATGTCTGACCCCGTTGCAACTTGTCGATATTTGACAATCATGTCTGACCCTACGGAAAAGGAGCGTTGAAGAGTGCAGCAACTGGCAACAAACAATCAAGTCTGACCCCGTTGTAAAACAGGTATTCACTAGCAGTTTACACACATTTTCAATCAAGTCTGACCCCATTGCAACATGTCTCTCATTGATATTTGACAATCATGTCTGACCCCGTTGTAAAAACAGGTATTCACTAGCAGTTTACACACATTTTCAATCATGTCTGACCCCATTTGCACTGGGGCAACAAGTCCTTGATTTTCCCGTGTGTTAGAATTCTTAAGGAATTTATTTATTGTTAATTCGAAAAGGTTTTAAAAGGTTTTTAAATGAGTGAAATCTTGAAACAGATTTGGACGCCACAAATGCAAGTTACGTTTACGATTGTCGTCCTAATGATTGTTTGCCTTTATGCTCTAACCATTGTTTGGATTTCAAGAGACGCAAAATTGCGTGGCACATCTCCAGTTAAATGGATGATTGTCGGGCTTGTTCCTGGAGCTGGAATTATTGCCTATCTGTTGCTTCGCCCTCCGATGTTGGCGATGGATCGCGATGAACAAGAACTCGAAGTTGCGCTAAAACAGCGACAGCTCATGAAATATGGCGAATGCGCTCATTGTGGATATCCTGTCAAGGACACATATGTCATTTGCCCAAATTGTCAAACACAGTTAAGAAACATGTGTGCACATTGCGGAAAACCTCTTGAGCCAGCTTGGCCAGTTTGTCCATATTGTGCAACACCTATCGCAGGCCGTGCAGCGGCGCATCCGCAGACACAGCGCACAAGAAGAAGAACCCACGCACAACAAGCTTCAACTGCGGCGGCAAAAACTTCAGTTCAACCTGGAACCACAGGCAACAATTAAATATTCATTTTGGGAAAGTGCGCTTTGGCAATCAAAACCGAAGCGTGTAAGGAGGCAGGCGCTTTGTGTGCGCCCGGCACGAGAAAGGACAAAGATATGTCAATCGAAATCAAACTTCCAGATGGCTCGGCAAAAGAGGTCGCAGAAGGCGCTACTCTTTATGATGTTGCGGCATCAATAGGTGAGGGTCTTGCGAGAGCCGCTCTCGCAGGAAGAATTAACGGTGCATTCACTGATCTTACCGATGTTGTAAAAAATGGCGATGCTGTTGAGATCATTACATCAAAGTCGCCGGATGCTCTTCCAATAATGAGACATTCCTGTGCGCATGTTTTGGCAGAGGCTGTGCAACTTCTTTGGCCTGGTACACAAATCGGTTTTGGTCCTCAAACTGATGATGGCTTTTTCTATGACTTTGCCCTGCCTGAGCCAGTTTCGGTCAATGATTTCGAAAAAATTGAAGAAAAGATGCGCGAAATTATTGCTGAGGACAAGCCTTTTATCAAGGAAATTGTTACGCGTGATCAGGCGAAAGAGATTTTTAAAGACCAGCGCTTAAAGCTAGAGCACATTGATGATTTTGATGATGACGTCCAAATTACAATTAGGCGTCACGGAGATTTTGTTGATCTTTGCGGCGGACCTCACGTTTTGCGTGCAGGAATGATTGATTCAAATGCGTTTAAACTCACCAAAATTGCTGGCGCATATTGGAAGGGTGATTCTGACCGCGAGATGCTCACACGCATTTATGGCACTGCTTTCTTTAAGAGAAAAGACTTGCAAGACTATCTGCACATGATTGAAGAGGCAGAAAAACGCGACCACAGAAAGCTTGGAAAAGAGCTGGGAATTTATACAATGGATTCACTTGCTGGAGCGGGACTTCCTCTTTATTTGCCTAAGGGCGCACGTGTGATTCGCATCATGCAAGAGTGGCTTCGTCGCGATCTCTATGACAGAGGTTATGAAGAAGTTATCACGCCGCATGTGTTTAATGCCGATGTTTGGAAGACATCTGGACACTATGGTTTCTACAAGGAAAACATGTATTTCTTCAACATTAATGAAGGAACTGATGAGCAGCCAAACCTTGTTGAATATGCTGTCAAGCCAATGAACTGTCCTGGTCACGTTATGCTTTATCGTGCAAATCTCCATTCATATCGCGATTTGCCTCTGCGCTATTTTGAGTTTGGAACGGTCTATCGCCATGAAATGAGCGGCGTTGTTCATGGACTTCTTCGCGCACGTGGTTTTACGCAAGATGATGCACACGTTTTCTGCACAAAAGATCAGGTAGTCGATGAGGTAGTTGCTATTCTTGATCTGGTTGATCACATTATGAAAACGTTTGGTTTTGAATACGAGGCTGAAATTTCAACTCGACCAAGTAAGTCAATTGGAACCGACGAAATGTGGGAACATGCAACTAATGCTTTGAAAGAAGCTTGCTCTCGTCACAATTTGGAATATGACATTAACGAAGGTGATGGCGCTTTCTATGGTCCAAAGATCGATATTAAGGTAAAAGACGCATTGGGAAGAACGTGGCAATGCTCCACTGTCCAGGTTGACTTTAACATGCCAGAGCGTTTTAATCTCACCTATCGCGATGCTGATAACACTGAGCAGCGTCCATGGATGCTGCACCGTGCAATCTTTGGTTCGATTGAACGTTTCTTAGGTATTTTGATTGAACATTATGCCGGCGCTTTCCCTCTGTGGCTTGCACCAACGCAGGTTGCAATTCTTCCTATCACCGATCGTCACATAGATGCTGCCAAAGAGTTTGAGAAGAAGTTAAAGGCTGTTGGGGGAAGAGTTGAGCTGCTTCTTGAAAATGAGCCAATGAAGGTAAAAATTGCTAAGGCTCAAGCAGAAAAAATTCCATATATGGTTGTTATTGGCGACAAGGAAGTTGAGAATGGAACAATTTCTGTTCGAGATCGTTTTGAGGGCGATCTTGGCACTTGGGACCAACAAAAACTAATTGACATTATTAAAGAAGCTCAGATTTAAAGGCTATTTATGGCAGACGAAGAACTTAAAAATAAAATGGGAGATTTTCTTAAGGCCTACCATGAACTAGAGCAAAAAATGGCAGACCCAGAGATTATCTCTGATCAAAAGGAATACAACAGGCTTGCAAAAGAGTACTCTCATCAGGGCGAACTTGCTGATTTAGCAAAGAAGTATGTTTCTCTTGTTAGTGATTTGGACGAAGCAAAGGAGATGCTCTCTGATTCTGAAATGAAGTCTTTCGCAATGGAAGAAATTACTAGGATTGAGCCTCAATTGCCAGAGTTGGAAGACAAAATCAAAATTTTGCTCATACCAGAAGACCCTGCTGACGAAAAAGACATTATTGTCGAGATTCGTGCTGCAGCAGGCGGCGATGAAGCGGCTATTTTTGCTGGTGATTTGTTCAAAATGTATGAGCGATTTGCTGGCTCTCAAGGTTGGAAGATTGAGCTTATGGATGTTTCTGCTTCTGAGGTTGGAGGCTACAAAGAGATTCAGTTTAAAGTCAAGGGCAATTATGTTTACTCGCTCATGAAGTTTGAAAGTGGTGTTCACCGCGTACAGCGAGTTCCAAAAACTGAAAGCCAAGGAAGAATCCACACATCAACTGCCACTGTTGCGGTTTTGCCTGAAGCCGACGAAGTTGAAGTCGAAATAAACGAAGGTGATTTAAGAATTGATGTTTTCCGTGCTGGCGGCCCTGGTGGTCAGTGTGTTAACACGACTGACTCAGCCGTTCGCATAACTCACCTTCCAACCGGTCTTGTTGTTCAGTCTCAAGACCAGAAGTCTCAGCTTCAGAACAAAATTGCAGCTATGTCAGTTTTGCGTGCTAGGTTATATGAAAAAATGCTTGCAGACCAACAGGCTGAAGAGGGGGCAAAACGTCTTGCACAAATTGGGAGCGGTGACCGTGCGGAAAAGATTCGCACATATAATGGACCTCAAGATCGCGTGACCGACCATCGAATTGGCGTTTCCATGACCTACAATGGTGTTTTGCTTGGCGACAAATTGATTGACATGATAAACGCTCTTCAAGCTGCCGATAGAGCACAAAAACTCGAAGAAGCTGTGTAAAGAAAAAACATTTTTGGAAAAAAATTTTTTGTGGCTTGCTAGCATCTGCATATCATTCATGTTTATTTATGTGTTTTTAATGCACTGTTATTTGTCTGTATCTTTAAATTTTTGAAGAGAAGTGAGCGATTTTAATTTTGAAAAACGATCAACCGACATCTATAAAGTTAGTTGAAGAATACATTACTGATTTTTTTAACTTCTACCATGTAGAGAATGCCGCAAATTTAGCTCGTCTGGCTATTAGCGAAGTTACAGGCATGTCCTATGCAAAGTCTGTTGTTAAAAAACCAATGCTCACTTTGCAAGAATGCGATGCTATTGACGAGATTTGTGATCGTGTAGCAGCTGGTGAGCCTATTCAATATGTGGTTGGGCACGCGCCGTTTCGCTTTCTGGACCTAACTGTTAATCCTAATGTATTAATTCCGCGTCCAGAAACTGAAATGATGGTTGACATAGTGGCGTTTTATCTAAAGAAAAATGGCATAACGCTGCCGCTAATCGCTGACGTTGGCACTGGCAGTGGCGCCCTTGCTGTTTCTTTTGCAACAGAAATCAAGGATTGCACAGTTTATGCAACCGATGTTTCATCAGCTGCTCTAAATGTAGCACGTGAAAATGCGCAGAAATATGAAGTGAGTGACAAGATTTATTTCGAACACTGTTCTTGTCTTGACAATTTTGAATACTTTCAGCACTCACGCAATCATTTTTCCGCAATTGTTAGCAATCCACCCTATATTCCAAGCGAGATTGTTAAAAAACTTCCGAACAGAATTCGCGATTTTGAACCTGAAATTGCTCTTGATGGCGGTGAAGATGGGCTTGATGTCTTCCGAGAAATTGTTTTGGGCTCAAAGTTGCTTCTTGAAGAGGGTGGTTTGTTACTTTTCGAACTTCATGAGACTTGCCTTGAGGAAGCTAAACAATTTGCTGAGTCGCAGGGTTTGCGAAAAGTTACGATTATGAAAGATTTAGCGGGTAAAAACAGGTTCTTAGCCAGTATTGGCTAGCACCTCAATTTCATTGTTATACACTGATAGAAGTTAATACTTTTCGAGTTAGGAGCTCAAAGATGACACGTGTCTTCAATTTTTCAGCAGGTCCAGCAAATCTCCCATTAAGTGTTTTGGAAGAAGCTCAAAAAGATTTAGTTGATTATAAAGGTTGCGGAATGAGCGTGATGGAGATGTCGCACCGCTCAAAAGATTTTGCATCAATCATTGAAACAACAGAAACCGACCTTCGCGAATTGCTCCATATGCCTGACAATTATCGCGTAATTTTCATGCAAGGCGGCGCAACTGCACAATTTGCAGCAATTCCAATGAATCTCATGAAAAACGGAAAGGCTGATTATCTGCAGACTGGAAATTGGTCTAAGAAAGCTTTGACTGAGGCAAAGATGTATGGTGACGTAAATGTTGTTGCATCTTCGGAGGACAACAACTACACTGCTATTCCAGACATTAAGGGGTTGAAGTTTGATGAAGACGCTGATTATGTCTACATTTGTGAAAATGAAACGGTTTATGGCTGTAAGTTCCCTGAGCTTCCAGATACTGGGAACATTCCTCTAGTTTCTGATGTTTCCTCAATTTTTTTGAGCGAGCCTCACGACGTGTCAAAATATGGGCTTCTTTACGGTGGAGTGCAGAAAAACATTGGACCAGCAGGTCTTGCAATTGTGATTGTGCGAGATGATTTGGTAACTGAAGAGGTGCTCCCTGGAACACCTTCGATTTTGAATTATAAAAAGAACGCCGACGCTGGCAGCCTTATGAACACTCCAAATTGCTGGGGAATTTATATGTGTGGGCTCACCTTTAAATGGCTAAAGCAACTGGGCGGTCTTGAGAAAATCAAGGAAATAAACGAAAGAAAAGCTAAGGTTCTTTACGATTATCTTGACCAAAGCAAGATGTTTAAAGCGGCTGTTCAAAAGGAGTCTCGTTCTTTGATGAATGTTCCTTTTGTTACAGGCGATGCTGATCTTGATGCAAAGTTCGTTGCTGAATCTGCAGCAGCAGGACTGAAATCGCTAAAAGGACACAGATCGGTGGGCGGTATGCGCGCTAGTATTTACAACGCTATGCCTGAGGAAGGCGTGCAGGCGCTCGTTGACTTTATGGAAAAATTCGAAAAAGAAAACGCTTAATTGATTCATTGGGAAGCCTTGGCTAGTGCAACTAAGGCTTCCTTTTACTTTTGCGACACTTTTTATGTTGTATTTTTTCGATGAGGTTTCAGTGTAGCAAGCCATTGATAAAGGACTTTTATGCCAGCAAAAATTTTAGTTACGGAAGTGATAGCTCAAGAAGGTCTCGATTCGCTTAAATCGAAAGGGTATGAAGTTGACGTTCGGCTTAACCTTGATGATGTTTCGTTAAAGGAGGCTATCGGTGATTATGATGCACTAATTGTTAGAAGTGCGACTAGTGTTAATCGCGCGCTTCTTCGCGCGGGAAAAAAGCTAAAAGTTGTGGGTCGCGCAGGTGTTACAACCGACAACATCGACATTGAGGCTGCCAACGATTTAGACATTATTGTTTGCAATGCGCCAACTTCTAACATTGTATCTGCAGCAGAGCACACTTTTGCATTGCTTCTTTCGTGCGCACGCAAAGTTCCTCAGGCTAACCAATCGATGCACGAAGCAAAGTGGAATCGTGAAAAGTTTAAAGGAGTTGAGCTTTATGCAAAAACGATTGCACTGTTTGGGCTAGGTCGCGTTGGCGGTATGGTTGCCGAGCGCGCCTCCGCATTTGGAATGCGTGTCTTTGCATATGATCCTTATTGCAATCCAGAACGTGCCACTCAACTTGGCGTTACTTTAATTAACGACCTCGATTCTATTTTGGAGCAAGCTGATTTTATTTCTATTCATTTGCCTGTGACTAAAACTACTGAGGGAATGTTTGGACCTGAAGAATTTTCAAAGATGAAGACTGGCGTGATTTTCGTAAACACTTCGCGGCCGGCAATTATTGATATGAAGTCTTTGTCTGACTTTGTTGCCGCGAGAAAAATCGCTGCATGTGGTGTGGATGTTTTTGATGATGAGCCATGTCACGATTCTCCTCTGCATTCTCTTGAGAATGCCGTCTTGACACCTCACATTTCTGCTTTAACAAAAGAAGCGCAGGTGAGAAGTGGAGTGCAGATCGCTGACTATGTTTGGGCTGGACTTGAAGGGTCGCTTGTGCCCACTGCTCTGACAGCGACTGGCTCTGGTGCCGAAATGTCTAGTCACGTTGCACCTTTTATTCCTGCAGCCAACATGCTTGGCAGGATGGTTAGCCAAATTAAGGGATCAGTTCCTCGCAATGTGAAAGTTAAAATGATGGGTAATTTAGCAGAACTTGATCCGACCGCTTTGGTGGCAAGCGTTTTGGAGGGCATGCTAGCTTCAAAACGTGCACAATGTGCAACCATGCTCGAAGCAAAGCGCTATGCTAATCGTCATGGTGTCAACATCGAGTGTGCCAAAACCGATATTGCCGACGAATATGCGGCTGGAATTGAAATTGACGCTGATGGAATTCGCATTGCTTCCACGGTTTTTGGGACAGAGAAACTGCCACGAATAACTTCCATTCTAGATTACAAGATTGATGTTGCTCCGACAAAAAATGCTCTTGTATTTGAATATGAAGACATGCCTGGTGTTTGTGGAATTATCGGCACCGTCTTAGGAAATCACGACATAAACATCTCGACAATGCAGATTGCCACTTCGGAAGACGATTCAACTGCTCTTGTCTATGTGAATGTGGGAGAAGAAATTCCTGACGAAATAATTGATGAGTTCCAAGACCGCATAAACTTGAAAAATCTCTTCAGAATAAATTTATAAATTTCTTAGTGCTGGTGCCAGACATAAATCGCTGGTGCCAGACATAATTTGCGACATGTACTGAAATAATTTCTAGCGCCTCTTGCATTGGTGCCAGACTTGCAGCATTGGTGCCAGACATAAATAACTGGTGCCAGACGTAATTTGCGACAAGTGTTGAAATAATTTTCAGCGCCTCTTGCATTGGTACCAGACATGAAATCAACCGTGCTCTGTTAATCTTGCAGAGAACCATTTCTCCCTGTATATTTTTGTCAGACTTCCAGCATTGGTGCCAGACATAAATTATTGGTGGCAGACATAAATCGCTGGTGCCAGACATAATTAGCGACAAGTACTGAAATAATTTCCAGCGCCTCTTGCATTGGTGTCAGACATAAATTATTGGTGGCAGACATAAAACACTGGTGCCAGACATAATTTGCGACAACTACTGTAATAATTTCCAGCTTCTTGCATTGGTGCCCGACTTGCAACACTGGTGCCAGGCATAAAACACTGGTGCCAGACATGTTTTTAGTAAATATTGCTAAGTAGGCGAATTAATGTTTCGGAAGTGTTTATTGTTCGCGATTTTTATCCGTATATGTTAAAGTATGTTCTAATAGTAATATCGATTAGTTATGACTAACTGAAAGGACGAAAATGAAGTTCGTGTCACATTGTAAAGAAGCTTGGTGTTTTGTTGGCGGCTTGGCAGCAGCTGCCGTTGTAGCTGGTCTTTCAAGGACTGAATGCGTAAGAAACGGCCTTGTTAAAGCCACCGCGCAGGGAATGATTTTGAAAGACAACGTTTCTGAGGCGGTGCAGTCAATTAAAGATGATGCAGAGGATCTAACTGCTGATGCCCGAGAAGAAGCGAAGAGGATTACTGCAGAGGCTGAAATGAAAGCAGAAATTGAGAAGCGCGTTCGCGAAGAAGTTGAAAAAGAATTTGCGAAATCTTCTGCGGACTCTGAGAAGGTTTCCGAGTAACAAAAATTCGTGTTTTACAGAATTGCATATGATGAGCCGGGGAGGCTCAGGCTTCGTGCGGGCAAATGGGTGTTTAACGACATCCAGGCCCGTAGCGTAGCTTGCGAGTTGCTTCAAATTGATGATGTTTCGTCTGTTGTTGTTCGTGTTGCTAACGGTTCTGTTCTTGTTGAGTACTCAAAGATTCGGCCTCAACAAACGCGTCAAAAGATACTCGATTACATAAGCTCTCTCGATTCTGAGTGTCTTCCTGAAAATCCAGAGGATGTGACATGTGATTTAGCGGCAATAAATAATGCGTTTATATTCAGTTTGGCGCGAACGGTTGCAATTCGTTATTTCAAGAAAATTTTCCTTTCATATAAATTGAGGTTGGCATGGACAGTGTTTAATTCACTATCCTATATAAAAGAAGGAATTAGGGCGTTTAAAAAGCGAAAGCTGACAGTCGAGATGCTTGATGCTACGGCAATCACTACTGCTCTCATATCAGGCCATGTTGAAACCGCTGGTCAGGTAATGTTTTTGCTTGGAATCTCGGACATTCTTGCTGATTATACTCATGCGCGGACTCGAAATGCACTGCGTCAAAATCTGTCTATTTGTGTTGAAAAAGTTTGGCTTGTCCAGGAAAATGAGCAAGAAATCGAAGTTCCGATAGAAAACATCCAAATTGGGGACAAGATTCGGGTTCGCGCTGGTTCTGTCGTGCCTATTGATGGTTTTGTTGTTTCTGGATTGGCCGAATTGAACGAAGCTACAATGACTGGAGAAAGCGAGCTTGTTCCAAAAACTTTGGGTAATTCTGTCCACGCTGGAACAGTTGTTGAAGAAGGATCGATTGTTGTACAGACAACTTCTAAAGTTGGGCAGTCTAGGATTGATTCTATTGTTGATCTTGTCGATAATTCTCAATCGACAAAATCGTTAGCTCAGAGCAAAGCAGAAAAGTTGGCTGATAGCGTTGTCCCTCTTTCGCTCGGTCTTTTCTTAGCTGATTTATTCTTAACTCGCAGCGTTCAGCGTGCTTTGAGCGTGTTGATGGTTGACTATTCTTGTGCAATAAAATTGTCGACTCCAATTGCTGTCATGAGTGCAATGCGAGAAGCGACAAATCACAATATAGTTGCTAAGGGTGGAAAATTTCTCGAGGCATTCGCCGCGGCTGATACCATTGTTTTTGATAAAACTGGGACCTTGACAAATGCAAAACCTGAAGTTCACAGTGTTGTCTCTTTGGGGGATTATTCGGAAGACGACATTTTGAGGATTGCTGCATGTCTCGAGGAGCATTATCCTCATTCGATGGCCCGAGCAATTTGTCGTGCCGCAGACGAGAGGAATCTGCAGCACAAAGAGGAACTTCATAATCATGTCGAATATATCGTTGCACACGGAATTGTTTCGGCTGTGAATGGTAGACGCGTTGTTCTCGGAAGCGCTCATTTTGTGTTCGAAGACGAATTGGTGGAGAAGCCACAAAATCTTGATTCGAAGATCGCTGAGAAAAACGATGCCGGCTCAGTGGTCTATATGGCAATTGATGGTGTTTTGGAAGGCGCAATCATTGTCGAGGACCCAATTCGGGAAGAGGCCTTTGAAGTCGTAAGAACATTGCGCGACTTGGGTTTTGCCCGCATAGTAATGCTCACTGGAGACAGTGAGAACTGTGCTAAAAAAGTAGCTTCGGAATTAAATCTTGATGACTACTATTCTCAAGTTCTGCCTGAAGAAAAGTCATCGTATGTACAAAGAATGAAGGAAGAGGGGCATGTAGTTGCATTTGTTGGGGACGGCATAAATGACTCACCAGCTCTCGCTTGTGCTGATGTTTCCATTGCTTTGAGCGACGCTAGTGACATCGCTAGAAGCGTTGCAGATGTGAGCGTTCTCGACACAAGTTTGAAACCACTAATAGAATTGCGAAAGCTTTCGGTTGCCCTAACCAACAGGGTAAAGAGCTCTTATAATTTCATTATTAGGTTTAACACCATGCTGATTCTCCTTGGACTTGCTGGAATTCTCACTCCTGAAAAAGCGGCTACCTTGCATAACCTTTCTACGATTGCGCTATCTGCAAAAAACACAACACCTCTATTGAAACCTCACAATAATAAGCTCTGAGTATCAAGTTTCAAGTACTGTTCCTCAAGGGAGATGTTTGCCTCGCATCTGCGGATAATTACAACGAGCACACATCGCTCACGCTTTTTTTGGATTTTAGTCATGCATAATAACCTTTAGTTCTTCAGCAATTGCTTTTATATGACTTCTTTTTACACTGGTGTCAGACATAACGCACTGGTGTCAGACATCACGCGTTAGGCAATTTACACTGGGGTCAGACATGTTGGTGCCAGACATGGATTTAAAAATCTGTCATTCGTTTATGTGGCACTTTTCTCCTCGTGCTTTTCTTTGTGTTTGCCCCAGCTTTTTCAATGGGGTCAGACATAACGCACTGGTGTCAGACATGATTTCGAGTCGAGCCGCCTTTATTGTGCTTGCTGCGGTAAAATTAAAACTTCGTAATATAAGGGGGGTTGACATGGATATCAACGAAATGCTGGTACAGATTACCGGCGACATTGACACCTGGATGTACACCTACGTTCTTCTAATTCTTCTCGTGGCAGTGGGCATCTATTTCTCATTCAAAACAAGGTTTGTTCAGATTCGCTTTATTGGCGACATGTTTCGCCAGGTGACTGAAAAGAAGCATGTTGAGGGTGAACGCTCGATTTCTTCTTTTCAGGCTCTCATGGTTTCTACTGCAAGTCGTGTTGGTACTGGCAACATCGCTGGTGTAGCGAGTGCGATTGCTGGTGTAGTTGGCGCTGGAGCCACTGGCGGTGCTGGCGCAATTTTTTGGATGTGGGCAATGGCGCTTGTTGGTGCAGCTTCTGCATTTATTGAATCAACATGTGCACAAATTTGGAAAGTCAAAGACGGCGAAGGTGCTTTCCGCGGCGGTCCTGCCTATTATATCGAACAGGCAATTGGTAGCAGAAAGTTTGGAGTCCTTTTCGCAATACTGTTGATTCTTTGCTTTGCTTTTGGTTTCAATGGCCTTCAGGCATTTAACGCATGCTCTTCTCTTGAGTATTACATGCCTGACTACCAAACAAATGGCGGTGCAATGATTGTTGGATTCATCCTTGTGCTCATGACCGCTGCTGTAATTTTCGGTGGCGCAAAGCGAATCAGCGTCATCACCTCAATCGTTGTTCCAATAATGGCATTTGCATACATCGCTGTCGCAATTTGGACGACTATTATTTTTGCAGACTATATTCCTCAGATGTTCCAGGCGATTTTCGCAGCAGCATTTGATTGGCAAGCAATATTCGGCGGCTTTACCGGCAGCGTAATCATGTTAGGAATCAAGCGTGGTCTTTATTCGAACGAGGCTGGCATGGGCTCGGCCCCAAATGCTGCAGCTACAGCGTCAGTTTCTCATCCTGTAAAGCAAGGACTCGTACAGAGTCTCTCTGTCTACATTGATACTCTTCTGATTTGCTCTTGCTCAGCTGTAATCGTTTGCCTCTTCCTCGTGCAAGACCCTGAAACTGCGCTTCAGTTTAAAGGAATTCCTCTAGTTCAGCAGGCCGTTCAAAACTCAATTGGACCAATTGGAATCCACTTTATTACATTTGCTATTTTTGCGTTTGCATATTCATCACTCATAGGAAACTATTTCTATGCAGAAAGTAACTTTAAATTCATTACTAAGAACAAAAATGCTCTAATCGTTTTCCGTTTCCTCTGTCTGGCTGCAATCCTTTACGGCGCTGTCAACAGCTTCGACCTTGCATGGAATCTCGCCGACATTTTTATGGGGCTCATGGCAATGATGAACCTCATCGTAATTTTGATAATTGGCAAGTGGGCGATTCTCGCACTTAAGGATTATGAGAAGCAGAAGAAAGAGGGGAAGGATCCTGTGTTTTTTGCTTCATCGATTCCTGGGCTCCCTGCTTGCGATTGCTGGCATGAGGAACACATTCCTGAAATCGGAGAGCCTGTCAAAGAATTTTTTGTGGATCCTTTATCTAAATAAGTTTCACCAATATAAAGAACTTGAAGGGAGTCGTGTGGCTCCCTTTTTTATGTTTAGTTACTCATCCGTTCTTTCATTATGAGCTGTAGCCGAATCTAAAATCACTGGTGTCAGACATGAATTACTGGTGCCAGACATAGTTGCTTGTTGTTTGTTTTCTTCGTTTAGATCCACACTTTTAAGTTGATGTAAGAGGTGCTTTATAACAAAGGTGCTATAACAATGGTGTCAGACATAAATTACAGGGGTCAGAGATAATTCCCTAAGACATAAATCACTGGGGTCAGAGATAATTCCCTAAGAGATGTTTCCCTAGCAAATGGCCAGACATGATCCTGTAACTGGTGCCAGACATAGTTGCCTGCTTTTCGTTTTCTTCGTAGAAACCCTCACTTTGAAGTTGACGCAAGAGGTGCTATTTAACAATGGTGTCAGACATAAATTACAGGTGTCAGACATAAATCACTGGGGTCAGAGTTAATTCCTTAAGAGATAATTTCCTATCAAATGGCCAGACATAAATCACTGGTGCCAGATATGAATCACCAGTGCCAGACTTGACTGTTTCATTCAAAAGATTTTTAAACTTCCGCATTATCGTTATCATAATGTTACAATCGTTAGCATTGATTAACTTAGATTAGTGGAGAGCAACGCATGTCTGAATTTTTAAAGGTTCACGCTCTTGAGAAGTCATATGGTGATGGTGAGAGTCGAACGAAAGTATTACGAGGCATAAGCCTGTCGTTAGATAAGAGAGATTTTTGTGTCTTGCTAGGTCCTTCGGGATCTGGGAAATCAACTTTTCTAAACATCATTGGCGGTTTGGAATTGTGTGATTCAGGGACAATCTCAATCGAGGGTCGTGAAATTACTGCATTTAACGATAAGCAGCTTGGTGAATATCGTCGCGAAACGCTCGGCTTCATCTTTCAGTTTTACAACTTGGTGCCAGATCTCACCATTCGCGAAAACATTGAGGTTACAAAGCACATTTCAAATGACCCACTTTCAGTTGACGATTTGTTACACGATTTGGGCCTTTGGGAACACAGGCTTAAGTTTCCCAATCAAGTTTCCGGCGGACAACAACAGCGCTGCGCAATTGGCAGAGCTCTTGTAAAAAACCCGAAGCTGTTGCTTTGTGACGAGCCGACAGGAGCCCTCGATTTTTCTACTTCAAAAGAAATTCTTGGCCTGCTAGAGCGCGTGAACAAGAATTACGGCACAACAATTCTTGTTGTTACACACAACGAAGCAATTTCAAAAATGGCAACAAGAATCTTGAGACTTCACGATGGGCTTCTTGTAGAAAATAGTTTCAACGAAAACGTTGCCCCTGCTTCTTCTTTGAGCTGGTAGGGGGTCAATTCGTGAGTCCTTTAGCAAAAAGACATCTGCGACAACTCAAGAACAGCTGGTCTAGGTATCTTGCGCTTTTCTTGTTGCTCGTGCTGTTTGTTAGCATCTGCTCTGGCTTCAAGGCGGCAGTGACTTCATGTCAAAAGATAGTTGGTAGTGTTCGTGACACGTACACTGTTGAGGATGGGCGTTTTACCTCAAATTTTGAACTCTCTAACAATGTAATCTCTAGGGTTGAAGATAAAGGTGTATCTCTCAACGAGCTTTTTTCTCTCACGGCAAACGCTACATTCAGCTCAGGAAACAAAGAAGCTGATTTTAGGGTTTTTAAAAATAGAGAAAATGTTGACAAGGTGGCGATTCATGAGGGAACGTTGGCAAGTGAAAGTAATGAAATTGCGCTTGATGTTTCGTTTGCCCACAACAATGACATTAACGTAGGCGATGTGATTGCCATTCAGGGGCTAAAGTTCACTGTCGTTGGGCTCATTTCGCTCCCCGACGCGCAAATGCTTTTCAAAGATAACTCCGACATGATGGGAAACTCCGTTTCATTTGGCATTGGGTGTGTTTCAATAGACGGTTTTGCATCAATTAAAAACTCTGGCGCAACGGTTTCTTATACCTATTCTTTTGTTTGTGACGACCGTCAACTGAGCGATTCGAAACGATTCGATCTCGAAAGTGAAATCTCCGATTTGCTGGCCGATGAAAAAGTAACGCTTTCATCTTTTATTGATTCATCGATGAACAATGGAATCAATTTTGCAACGAGTGATTTTGAAGGCGACAGCTCTATCGTTGGCGTTCTAACGGTTCTTGTGATTGCCTTGCTTTCGTTCATTTTTGCTGTTTTGAATAGTTCAGCCATAGATTCTGAGTCTGCTGTCATTGGAACGCTGCTTGCGTCAGGCTACCGAAAATCAGAACTTCTTCGCCACTACATGAGCCTTCCTGTTCTAATTGGAATTGTTGCAGTGATTTTGGGAAACATCGTTGGGTATCTATTTGTTATCGACTACACAGCTGGTCTTTATTATTCAAGTTACAGTCTCCCGCCTTTCTATGCGACTTTCGATTGGGGTGCGTTCGTAGAAACTTCGATTGGTCCGCTGCTCCTCTTAGTCTTTATTACCTTTATTGGCCTTGTTCGTAAATTACGTCTGACCCCACTTCAATTCCTTCGTCACGACTTGAAAAAACATCGCAAGGCTTCAAAAATAAATTTGCCAGAAAATCTACCTTTTACGACGCGTTTTCGACTGCGCGTAATTTTGCAAAATAGAGGTAACTTCATAACTCTGTTCTTTGGGATCACTTTCGCAAGCCTGCTTCTGATTTTCGGATTCTGTATTATTCCAACAATGGACAATTATAGTGACGATTTAAAAACCTCCATGCCTGCCGAACACATCTACACTCTTAAAAGCGAGGTTAATTTGGATGGTAAGCAGGAGGAGCGTGAGGCTTGGAGCGCTTTAATGGAGTTGCGAGAAAATGTCGATATGACTCGCGCGAACGAAGAAGACATAGCTAACATGGCAAGGCAGTACTACATTTCTCATTCTGGACATGCTGAACTTCTAGGCATCGAGAAGCCAGAGCAATTTGACACACTCAAGCCAAGCGATCTTGGTTTTGACGATTCTATTTATGGAAATATGACAATTTCACATCTTGTTGATTTGATTGAAAAATCAAGCAGGATTGACACCAGTGATGAGAATGCGATTCCTGTCAATTCCTATGAACTTTCAAAAGATGCCCTTGATCAGGCGGAAAAAATCGCAGTTACTACGCTAAAAGTTCCACGTCGATACAGCGACAGCGAAGAAGAAGTTACTGTTTACGGAATTCAGCCAAATTCAAAATACTGGCAGAACCTTTCAGTGAACAATCTTTTTGAAAACGAAATAGTTTGCGGTCCTGGTCTTCTTGATAAATGTTTTGTTGAAAAAGGGGTCGTCTTTGGCGCCAATGCCGAGTTTACGAGTGACGAATATGACCTAATTCCGGTTGACACTTGGGGAGGCAGCACAAACACAAACATCTACATGTCGATTGAACAATATCGAAGAATATTTGGCGAAAACGAAGGTTATTTTAATGGCTACGTTTCCAATGAGGATTTGCATATCGACAAAGAGTATCTTGCTCGTGACATGACCCCAGCAGACATGGAAAGCGTTGCGATACAAATGAACCAAGTTATGTCGCGCGTGGTAGGCATAATTGTGTTTTTAGCTCTTGTAATTTATTTGATTGCGATGTTTTTACTCACGAAGATCATCGTTGATAAGTCGGCTCGCTCAATTTCCTATATGAAGATTTTTGGCTACCGACCTAAAGAGATATCAAAACTCTACATTTCGTCAATTACTACCACAGTTGTTGCATCTTTGATAATCTCGATGCCAATCATAATTTTTGTTGTCTCTTGGATTATGAAGCTTGCAATGGCGAGATACTCTGGAAATCTAATCACCATGGTTCCGTCTATAGAACTTATTAAAGTATTTTTGCTTGGTATATTTTCCTATGCGCTAGTTGTAATTCTTGATTTGCGACATATTCGGAAGGTGCCAATGGCTATGGCACTAAAGGTTCAGGAATAAATCTGCATTCGCGGCGTGCGGAACCCTTGGTGCCAGACTTCCGGCACTGGTGCCAGACATGAATCACCAGTGCCAGACTTGAACTCGAAGAATAAAACAGTTGTGGGAATATCGATTAACAGCTCTCTTGCTAGGGTGCCAGACTTCTAGCACGGGGGGGCATAGAAAAGGAGCTTTGGTGCCGGACATAAAATCATCGGTGCCAGACATATAACTCACACAGTATGTAAAGGAATTCATTGAGTCCTATTTTTGATTGAGACACGGCCATCCCATGGAGTCAAACATGAATTGAAAATGGTCATTCTTGCTTAATGTTCACTTGTTTTTAGGTTGACTTCTTCTTTTTATGCCTATTTGCTTCTAAGTTTCTGCCGCCGTAACTATTGAGTTCCCTTGTTGTTTTACCTGAGTATCCTTGATTTTGAT
>ERZ857801.527-NODE-527-length-51518-cov-3.922546_pt1 | contig 51518 bp, 46 predicted proteins | sample MGYA00519762_ERZ857801 | MGnify/ENA primary metagenome ERZ857801 (study PRJEB31778, sample SAMEA3449368) | human gut metagenome | biome: human gut; feature: human-associated habitat; material: faeces | place: United Kingdom | collected 2010/2012 ...
CAGACAGAGGCTATGACACTTGGTACAAGAATCGTAGTTATGAAGGATGGTGTTGTACAGCAGGTTGATTCACCAAAGAACTTATATGACAGACCGGTTAACTTATTCGTTGCAGGATTCATGGGTTCACCACAGATGAACTTCATTGATGCAGAAGTTGAAAAAGAAGGCAATGACATTAAGTTACATATTGGTCAGGCCAGAACATATATCACAGTTCCTGCAGAACAGGGCAAGAGACTTGAAGAAGGCGGATACATCGGTAAGACAGTTGTTATGGGTATCAGACCTGAAGACATTCATGATGAAGAAAGCTTCATTGAAATGTCACCTGAAAGTGCTTTCACAACAACTATCAGAATTTACGAATTACTTGGTGCAGAAGTTTACTTATACTTCGATGTTGAGGGATTTGATTGTACAGCAAGAGTAAATGCACGTACAACAGCAAGACCTGGTGATGAAGTTAAATTAGCTATGGATCTTACAAAGTTACATATCTTTGATAAGGAAACAGAGCAGGTTATTGCAAACTAAGAAACAGACACATTGTGTTAATATACAAAGGAACTGTTTACAATATTAAGCAGGTAAATATTATATTGGAGGATGCTGGTGCAAGCGAGTATTATATAGAAGTGTCTACCGACGGAGAAAATTGCGGAAGCAGAAGGAATGGGCAGACAACAGAATCGTAATGATGCCATCATCCTCTTTATTATGTCTAATGCGCGTTATGTTAGAATTGTGGGGACCGCAAGAAATACAAATCAAAGATCAACAAGCCCGGCAGTGACAACGGACCCGGTTACGGCAGAATCTGCGGAGACAACGACTCCAGTTGCAACGAAGTCTGACATGATAACTAATCAGGCAGCAATGGAGCCTGTCTCTACATCTGAACAGACTACAGCAAAGAGCTCTATAAAAGTCGCAAAAACCAAAGTGAAGAAGGCAGCGAAGGATAAAAATTCAAAGAGCGCAAAAATATCTTTGAAGAAAATAGAAGTGTTATGGTTCATGGCCTAGGATAAAGAAACTAAGCATGAAGTAGCATAGACAGTGTTCATTGACGAAAGAAAGGAGTTGCGGTGATTAATCAGATAAGGAAAAAAGAAAATCTGTTAAGACTGGTATTCATGATTGTAATGGTAATTATGCTTGTTCCGTTTTTTGGTATGAAAAAAGAAACGCAAGCCGCGCAAGCATTTGAAATTACTGCTCCAGCGAATAATGGATTAATTGGTGCAGGCTGTTTTGATATAAAATGGTCACCAGCTGTAGGATCATCTGTAAAAAACTATAAATTGTATATCGATGGGCAGTTGATTGCAACAACCAGTGATACCTCATATGAGTATTATACAACTAATGTAAAAATGTATACGGCATATGTAACGGCAGAATATAATAATGGAACAAGCAAGAGCACAGAAACAATAACTTTTGGAGTCACCAAAAAGGGGTTGTGTGCAAATGAGGAGATGGCAAGATATTTAGAGCCAGTGGAAATGAATATGGGCTGGTATTATAATTGGGCCGCATATCCACATACATATGAATCCTACAAAACAATGGAGTATGTTCCAATGATTTGGGGAACGGGAAATGAAGGAAGTATATCTTATGTAGCAGAAAATGGATATAAGCATCTGTTGGCATATAATGAACCGGATGCAGGTGGAGATATTGGAGGGAGCAACATAGATGTAAATACGGCGATTGGTCATTGGAATAATTTTCTGGGACATGATTATGTTTTGGGAACGCCGGCACCATCATTAAGCCCCTCATGGGATAATGGCGTGTGGTTTCGTACATTTATGAATGGAATCAATCATGATACGGTGGATTTTATTGCGCTTCACTGCTATTACTGGCAATATACAGGAAAAGAAGCAGCTGAGACTTTTTTGAGAGAAGTGGTTGATAAAACATATGAGATGTATCATAAACCGATATGGATTACTGAATTTGCTGTTTATGGATGGCCGCATAATGACGTGGAACATATCGAATCCGTGAAAGAATTTATGAAAACTGCAATTGACGGATTGAATGCCAGACCTTATGTGGAAAGATACGCATGGTTTTCGTTTAATTCTACGAATGAGACGAATGGAATCGCATCATTATATAATTATGAGACAGGAGACTTAACAGAATTAGGAAGGCTGTATGTCGAGTATGGAAATCCGGAAGGATATGTGCAGTTACCGCTTAAGGGACAAGAATACACATTATTTAGCGGGACAAGAAACACTTTGTTAGATGATGCAGTAACAATCAAGGATGAAATTTATGAGAATTTTGTAAGAAAGTCAGGAGTCAGCGTTGTTTCCACATCTGATGAAGGGAGTGACACTGGGGCTGATAAAGCAATTGACAGCGATATTGGAACCAGATGGGCATCCGCACAAAAGGTGGACCCATCGGGATTAACGATTGATTTGGGACAGATTATTAATTTGAAGCAGATTAATATTATATGGGAAACAGCGAGTGCGAGAGAATATGATATAGAAGTGTCGTCAGATGGCCAAACATTCACGCGAATTGCAGAAGAGCGAGATGGAATTTCGTATAATTATAAAAATGACACGATGATTCTAGATAAAATGGTGAATGCCCGCTATATAAGAATTAATGGCACGTCTAGAAACACAGAATATGGGTATTCTATATGGGATATTGCTGTTTATGGAAAAAGTATTGATACAAAACCAGAGATAATTACAAGTGACAAAGTTAAAATCGAGGGATATCAGATAAGTGCCGTGAAAGGTGGAAGCCGAGTAATTGGTTCGGTAGAACCACAAATAAATAATGCCAAAGTCCTAAAATGGGGTTTTATATATGCATTAGATAGTTCCGAAGGACAGGATTTTAATGTGGATGATCGTGATATACGCATAGATTCTGATAGCGAATATGTCAGAGTGTTTGAAACAAGCGATCAGGGAAACAGTAATGCTGTTTTAGGAGAATCATCCACAGCAATGTACTTTGTGAGAACAATGTTGTTCGCATCCACTACAGAAAAAGAATTTACTACGAAGTACAAGGTTAGAGCTTATGCTCAGCTACAGAATGGAGAATATGTGTATAGCAATGTATGTACATTTTCGGTTTATAATATCAGTGATTATCTGTACAGAAATAAGAAAATGAGTAACCTTTTATCTCATGAGTATTTGTATAACAATATATTGAAAGTGGTAAATCCATCTTATAAGAAAGTAGATTTTGAATGGTCGAATATTCTTGCAAAATAAATACAAAAAGGATAGTAAAAGGGGCTGTAAAAAAAGTCTCCTAAAAGTAAAACAGCTATGAGCTCGCACTCATAGCTGTTTTTGGGTATAATTAATTATGCGACTAATTAATCAGGCTCTTTGTCAAGCATGGGGTAATCACTTATATATAAGTTTGATGACAGATATGAAGGGCAGAGGGAGAAGCGTACACAAAAAATTCATTAAAATTTAAAATATAATGGAAGGCTTTCTCTTGTGTTTTGCTAAAAACTGGGTTAGAATATAAGTTAAATGATTGTTTAGGCAAGGTATAACTACAAGGAGAATATATATGATTTCAAATCAGATTTTACAAAATACAATTGAGGGAATAAAAAGCATATCAAGGGTTGATTTGTATGTGGCAGATACAGACGGAAAGATAGTTGCCAGTACTTCCCAGGTAGGAGAACAGTTTGGACATGCTATAATGTCATTTGTAGCATCTCCGGCAGACAGCCAGTCAGTTCAGGAATATCAGTTCTTTAAGGTTTATGACGAAAACCAGTTAGAACTTATTCTTATAGCTCAGGGAACCAGCGATGATGTATTTATGGTTGGAAAGATGGCAGCATTCCAGATTCAGAATCTGTTAGTAGCATACAAAGAAAGATTTGACAAAGACAACTTTGTTAAGAATCTTCTTTTAGATAATCTTCTCCTTGTTGACATTTATAATAGAGCAAAGAAATTACACATTGATGTGGATGCACGTAGATGTGTATGCATTATTGAAACTAAGAATGAAAAGGACAGCGTGGCATTAGAGACAGTGAGAACATTGTTCTCCGGTCAGAAGAAGGATTTTATTACAGCTGTTGATGAAAAGAGCATTATTCTTGTTAAACATTTAGATGACAAGCAGGGATATGAGGAAGTAGAACGTATAGCTAACACTATTGTAGATATGCTTAATACGGAAGCTATGGTAAAGGCGAATGTGGCATATGGAACCATTGTAAAAGAAATTAAAGAGGTTTCCCGTTCATATAAGGAAGCAAGAATGGCGTTGGATGTAGGAAAAATATTCTTTAGTACAAAGAGTGTTGTTGCTTACAACAACTTAGGAATAGGAAGACTTATATACCAGTTACCGATTCCGTTGTGCAAAATGTTTATTAAAGAAATCTTTGAGGGTAAATCACCGGATGAGTTTGATGAGGAAACACTTTCTACCATTAATAAGTTCTTTGAAAACAGCTTGAATGTTTCTGAAACATCAAGACAGCTTTATATACACAGAAATACATTGGTATACAGACTTGATAAGCTACAAAAGAGCACGGGATTAGACCTCCGTGTATTTGAGGATGCAATAACCTTTAAGATTGCATTAATGGTAGTTAAGTATATGAAGTATATGGGTAACACAGATTTTTAAATAAGTGGTATGGATGAACACCGGTGTTGGTGGGACAACTACTTAGAGGATGCTTAAAAGTGAAAAGCAGAGTATATTGCTTTTCACTTTTAATACGTTATGAACATATTTACGTGATTAATGAGATTAAATAAGGAGAAAGTAAATGATTAAAATTGAAGGTGTAAGTAAGACTTATGGAAACGGGGCACCGGCACTGAATAATTTGAATCTTGATATAGATGATGGAGAGTTTGTATTTGTTGTGGGAGCCAGTGGCTCAGGAAAATCAACATTTATAAAATTATTGCTTAAGGAGTTAAATCCTACAGAAGGAACCATAACAGTTGACGATGTTAAATTATCAAAGCTTCGCTCAAGAAGCGTTGCAAAATACAGAAGAAAAATAGGTGTAGTATTTCAGGATTTCAGATTATTGCAGGATAGAGATGTATATTCAAACATTGCCTTTGCACAGCGTGTAATAGGCGTGGCACCTAGGGAAATCAAGAAAAATGTATCCAAGGTTCTTGCTTTGGTAGGATTGTCGGAAAAGTATCGTTCAAATCCTAACGAGTTATCAGGTGGAGAACAGCAGAGAGTTGCTCTTGCCAGAGCTATTGTAAATAAGCCGCAGATTCTTTTGGCAGATGAACCTACAGGAAATCTTGACCCGGAGAATTCATGGGAAATCATGAAATTATTAGATAAAGTAAACAGACAGGGAACCACCGTTATTGTAGTTACCCATAATATGGAGATTGTGGAGAAAATGAATAAACGTGTAATTACAATGAAAAAAGGTGTCAAAGTAAGCGACAGCAAGGTGGTGGAATAAATGAATGCAAGAACAGCCGGATATTGTGTAAACCAGGGATTGGTTAACATAAAAAGAAACAAATTATTTTCTTTAGCGTCAATAGGAACTATTGCAGCGTGTATTTTCCTTATAGGTGTTATTTTTACTATTATTATTAATGTAAACTTTATGGAAAAGCAGGTTGAGCAAAATCTTGGAGTAACAGTTTTCTTTGATAAGGGAATTAAACAGGAACAGATTGATGCTATAGGTAATGAAATTAAAAATGACAGCCGTGTAGACAAGTACGAATACACATCTGCTGACGAAGCATGGGAAGGATTTAAGAAAAGTTATTTTGAAGACGACCCGGATTTAGCTTCAGGATTTGACAAGGACAATCCTTTAGCTAACTCAGCGTCATATACAGTCTTCTTAAAGGACATTAATCAGCAGGATTCTTTCGTTAAGAAAATGGAAGGTCTTGATGGAGTAAGAAAGGTTAAACATTCGGAACAGGCGAAAGAAACACTTTCTACCGTAGGAAAGGTTTTAGGATATATTTCGGTGGCACTGATTATTATTCTGTTAGGTGTTGGTATATTTTTAATAAGCAATACGGTTATGATTGGAATTTCCGTAAGACAGCACGAAATAAAAATAATGAAACTTATTGGTTCAACCAACGCTTTTGTAAGAGCACCATTTATAATAGAAGGAATGATTATCGGATTAGTTGGTTCAACTATACCGCTTGTCTTGATAAGAGTTATATATAACAGATTGGTAGCTTTGGTAATGTCAAAGTTTGGCGTTATGGCAAGTTCAATCTCTTTTGCATCAGTACATGAGATTTTTTCGGTATTGGTGCCAATGGGATTAGGAATAGGAGCAGGTATCGGACTTATTGGTTCGGTGTTATCACTTAGAAAACATTTGAAAGTATAAGAGGAAGCACAATGAGAAAATTATCAAAAGTATTAGGAGCCGGATTGGCAATAGTGTTAAGCATAAGCATGGCTGCACCATCATTTGCCGACGTAAACAATGAAAAAGATAAACTGTCAGACTTAAATGCCCAGAAAAATAAAGCTGCTCGGCAGAAAAATGAGCTTGAAGCATCAAAGTCTGATGCAGAGGCGTATATTAGTCAGGTGGACAAGCAGCTGACTAAACTTGCCACAGATATTTACGAGACAAATCAGAAATTAGACAAAACTAAGGACAAGATTGACAAAACTAATAAAAAATTAAAAAGTGCTCAGGAAAGCATTACGGTTCAGTATAGCGATATGAAGCTTAGAATCCAGTATATGTATGAAAATGGCGACACGCAAATGCTTGATTTGATTTTAAATTCAGAAAGTATAACTGAGTTTTTAAATAAGGCAGAGTACATTACTGAGTTGTCACAGTATGACCGAAAGATGCTTCATAAGTTAAAGGAAACAAAGCAGGCTATTGCTGATGCTAAGGAAACATTAGTTACAGAAAAAGAAAATCTTGTAACTATGCAGAAGAAGCAGAAAAACGACAAGGCACAGTTAGAGCAGTTATCGGATTCAAAGAAGAAGGAATTGTCTACATATGTTGCCCTGTTAGAGGATAATGAGGCAAACTCAGCTGCGTTAGACGCGGAAATCAGTGCTCAGGAGCAGAAGGTGGCAGCAGCTGAACAGCAAAGCATTGATGCTGCAAAACAGGAAGCAGCAAGAAAGGCTGCTCAGGAAGCACAAAACGCAGCTAATAATAACAATAACAACAATAATAATAATCAGAATAACGGTGGTTCCCATTCAGGAAACGGCAGTTTTGGATGGCCTTGCCCGGGATATACCAGTGTGTCATCAGGATATGGTTACAGAAGTGATCCTTTCTCAGGTTCAAGTTCATTCCACAACGGAATTGATATACCTGCACCGGCAGGAACGCCTGTTGTAGCTGCATCATCAGGAACTGTTGAGTGGGCAAATTTAAACCCGACAGCAGGAAACTGGATTGGAATTAATCACGGAAACGGTGTATATACTATATACATGCATATGTCAGCGTTACTTGTAAGTCCGGGAACACAGGTAAGTGCAGGTCAGACTATAGGGCTTGTAGGAACTACAGGTTCGTCTACAGGTAACCATTTGCATTTTACAGTAAGAGTGAACGGAGCTTATCAAAATCCATATGACTATCTAAATTAAAATATTACAGAAAGTGACGACACAGAGATATGAAGAAAAATAAGACAAAATTTTTACCCGGTTTTTTAACGGGAGCCTTTGTAATGCTTATAGTGGCAATATGCGTTGGTTTTGGAATAAACGCAGTAAAAACAGAAAAAGGAAGCAAGACAACCATAAGCAGTGAAGTCTCCGGAAAACTGGATTTTCTGAAAGATGTAATAGATTTAAAGTATCTTGAAAAAACAGATGAAAAGACTCTTGAAGAGAATATATATAAAGGATTACTTCAGGGATTAAATGATCCGTATTCAGTTTATTATACAAAGGATGAATATGATGCATTAAAGGAAGAAACTTCAGGAAGTTATTGCGGAATTGGTGCATTAGTTTCGCAAAATGCGGACACAGGTGTAATTACTGCCATTAATGTTTTTAAAGGTTCACCTGCAGAAAAAGCAGGAATGAAAAATGGAGATATTATATTTAAGGTAGAAGATAAGGAAGTAACCGGGGAAGATTTAAACAATGTTGTGGCAAAAATGAAGGGAGAAAAAGACACGAAAGTTAAAATTAACGTGTACAGAACCTCTGAAAAAGAATACATTGATTTAGAAGTAACCAGAGACAAAGTTGATGTTCCGACAGTAGAACACAAGATGCTTGATAAGTCAAAGGGCATAGGATACATTCAAATTACCCAGTTTGAGGAAGTGACGTATGACCAGTTTAAGGAAGCATTAGATGATTTGAAGAAGCGGGGAATGAAATCAGTTATATTTGACTTAAGAAACAATCCCGGTGGACTTTATGACACGGTATGTGAAATGTTAGATGATTTGTTGCCGGAAGGAACATTGGTTTATACCAAGGATAAGGATGGAAACAAGCAGGAAAAGAAATCAGATGCTAATTTCTTAGATATGCCTATGGTAGTTTTACAGAATGAAAACAGTGCCAGTGCTTCAGAAATTTTTGCAGGAGCCATTCAGGATTTTGGAGCAGGAAAGATAGTGGGAACCCAGTCCTTTGGAAAAGGAATTGTACAAAGTATTATTCCTTTAAGTGACGGTTCTGCAGTTAAACTTACTGTAGAAAAATACTATACACCTAAGGGCGTTAACATTCATGGCAAGGGCATTACTCCTGATGTTAAGGTGGAGATATCTAAAGATGGTAAAAAGGATAATCAATTGCAAAAAGCAATAGAGGTTATTGAAAAAGAAAAGTAGTAAAGGGAAAAGTACTATGCCAAAGATTAACAGTGATAGTCTTATATTCAGAATAGGCAACAAAGTGTTTGATGTGATTGTGGTAAGCCTTCTGTGGTTTGTGTGCTGTATTCCGGTAATAACAGCAGGGGCATCAACTACTGCACTATATGATACGGTGTTTAGGAATATACGGCAAAACCGTGGATACTGCTATAAGGGATTTTTTAAATGCTTTAAGGATAATTTCAAAAACACGGTGCAGGCATCAATAATATTTGCCATACTTACAGTGGTTAGTATGTGGGATATATCATTAGCACTTAGTGGTGGCTCCGTAATTTCCGGATATCAGATTACATTCTTTATACTTTGGATTCTTGCCATGACATGGGCGATATGGACATTTGCGTTAACGGCAAGATTTGAAAATAATTGGAAGAATACATTAAAAAACGGACTTTTAATGTTTTTTGCACATCTTCCAGTAACACTGGGTATGGCTGTAATATTTGCCTTATCGGCAATGCTTGTTTGGGATATACCTGTACTTATTGTAGTTTTACCTGTGGGAGGAATGTTGTTAAACAGCTTTATGCTGGAAAAGGTGTTTAAGAGATATATTAAGTAGAAAATATTTGTCTGTAAGGTAATGAAACAGATTATTTGATAAAAAAATGATGAGAAAAAGGACGCAGAGCGAAAAGTCGGATGACAAAGCTCTGTGTTTTTTTTATTACATAAAAATAGTTTAATCAGTTCGTTCAAAAATCAATGATTTCAAAAACGTTTTTCTTGTTAAAAGTGCCGAAAATTCACCAAACAGCTATCTGCACTAGTGCAAAATAGTTGACAATAATAAAATAAAATATGATAATTAAGGAACATGCGTGGTGCGGAACCATAATATTAACGTAAAATATAGAGAAAAATTGGAGGGTTATATGGTGAAAATTTTAGAGAAAATTAGGAAATTTAGTAAGGAAGAAAGTGGTGCTTCCATGGTTATGGTAGTGCTGAGTCTTGTGGTGATTTTCGGATTTACGGCATTTGCAGTGGATTTTGGAAATGCTTACACAACCAAGGTAAGTATGCAGGATGCCTGCGATTTATCAGCATTAGCAGCAGCAGATTCATTGCCTGAAAGGGCAAAAACGGAAAGCGTTGCAAAGGAGTACGCAGAGCTTAACGGTTATGATGCAAAAAATGTAACAGTAAACATACTGGATAATGGTGAAAAAGTTGAGGTTAAAATCAAGAAAGATGTAAAAACCTATTTTGCCGGTGTAGTTGGATATAGCGAATTGCCTGTTGCATGTAAGGCAGTTGCAGCAGCAGGCGAAAAAGGAGCCAAGGATTATGCTATTTTCTCAGGAACCAAGGCATATTTTGGATTGCATGGAAGCGTTAATATTCCTGATGGTGATATTCATGCCAATGGTGCAGCTGACATATCAGGTACCCTTAATATTGACAATGGAGTTATAGAGGTGCCGAAGTTTAATAACAAGGGTTCATCAGGTAATTATGAAACATATGAAGATGAGGACAACTATATAGAAATGCCTAACTATGAAGACATTATAAATGAAAGAATTCCTTATGTAGAAGATTCGGAATATCAGGTTATTGATGGAAATTTCCCGGATACTCAGTTCGCAAAAAGTCATACACATGATGGGGTTCTTACAATTGAAAGTGGAGAAAAAATATATGCAAACAGCCATTTGAATATTGGTGAATACAATGGAATTAAAAAGTTAGTTATAAAAGGAATTTTAAAAGTAGATGGAATGGAGATAAGTTCCGAGTTGGTGGTTGAAGGGAGTCTGTTTTCGGAAGGATATTTAGGAATACAGGGCAAAGCTGATATTAGTGGTGTTATGACATGTAAGGCAGGTATTGTATTCGCTAATGATGTTGTACTTAGTGGAGCAACAATTGTTGCTGACGGTCAGGAAATCAACTTTGCTAATGGCAAGCAGGTACTTGATAATTCAGTAGATGGAAAATATTCAGCTGTTTGGGGAAGAGGAAACACTCATATTAACCTGAACAGTGACAAAATGGATGTTAAGGCATTATTTTATTCACCTAATGGTGAGTGTATTATGAGTGGAAAAGAAGTAACTGTAAAGGGTTCAATAACAGCTAATCAGGTTGGTACAAACAATGGAACGTTAACTGTAGAACTTCCAAAAAATGATCCAAATTGGCCTTTTGGAGGAAGGACACAGTCCGGTAAAGCAAAGAAAAGTGCAAAGTTAGTTGAGTAATAGAGTATTTACGGATACGAGGGTAGGAGAAGTATTAATTATGAGGAAATTTTCAAAGAAGTTTTTTAGCATTACACTGGCTGTGGCTATGATGTTTTCAATTATTCCCGGAACAGATTTTTCAGGACTTATAAAAAACGTAAGTGCAGCGGAATCAATGGTTGATGATAATATACAGATTACAACCAATATAATACCTGATGTGCAATTGTGTTATGCAGTTAGGTATATAATTGGTGGAGATAAGTATGCAAATATTACAGTAAAGGATTTAAGGACATATACAGGTAAAATCGATTTGTCAACATACCCGGATTATGACAAAATAGAAAGCTTAGAAGGCTTGGGGTATGCAAGAAAGGCTTCGGCGATTGATGCTTCAAAACTGTCAAAAGTTAAAAGGATTGAGGCAAATGAGTTTCAAAATTGTGGATTTAAGCAGTTTGGAATGCCATCAAATATTGTGGAAATAGGCAAAGAAGCATTTTTTAATTGTGCTAATTTGGAAACTGTTGATTTACCACAGACACTGGTTACAATTCAAAGTGAGGCATTTAGAAATTGTAAGGCTTTAGATGGGATAGTGCTTCCGGAAAAAATAGCTAAAATTGGAAATAATGCATTTGCTATATGTGAGAATTTAAAGTCTATAGTTATACCTGATGGTATAAATGCAGCCATAGAAAATGCCGGAGATGATTCGGTTGTAGGAATTGGTGGTGGCGTTTTTGATGGATGTATAAGATTAGATTCGGTTAAATTAGGTGCAGGAATGACAGCAATTCCGGCAGGATTTTTATCCAACACTACTAGCCTTAAGAGTATAGAAATACCGGAGAAAATTGTAAAAATCATGGATAGTGCATTCTCCGGAAGCGGACTTTTGAAAATAGATTTGACTGCAAATACCGGAATTACAGCTATTGAAACCTCGGTATTTGAAATGTGTGAAGAATTATATAGTGTAAAGCTTCCTGACAGTATAGAAAGAATAGAGGAAGGGGCATTTAATAGTTGTAGCTCTTTGTATGATTTTTCTTTTGTAACAAAACTTACAAAACTTAAGACAATAGGAAGAAGTGCATTTTCTCATTGTGGTTTTGGGTCTGTGGAAATACCAGGAACCGTAGAATCCATTGGTACATATGCATTTTCTGGAAATGGTTCAATGGAAGAACTGGTTGTTGACGATTTCCCGGAGGTAAAGGGAGATGTTGTAAAGAAGATAGGACATTATGCATTTTCAGATTCAATACATCTTAAAACAATAAAATTACCTACGGATAACGAATACAACCAGAGGGTAACATTGGAAATCGGTGATTATGCTTTTAGCGGTTGTAGTCGTATGGAAAGTATTAATTTTCCGGCAAATCTCACAAAAATAGGAGACTATGCCTTTAATGAGTGCGGATATAGTGTAACTGACTGGGCTAAAGATAATGATGAGTTTATAGGAATAAACAAGGCAGTAAGATATTATATCATGCCTGATGATATACATACTTCTAAAGAAGATGGAGACAACAAGGTTATATTATTTTCAAATGAAAATGCAAATTATTATCAGCCTAAGGAAGCATATGTTAATCCGGACAAATTAAAAAAATCTGCTAAAGAGGTAGGAGAAGGTTCCATTGTAGTATATATTCAAATATCTCGGAGTGATCCGAGTTATGCTTTTGCGAGTGAACTCCATTATCAATATGTGGTAGGGTTACCTAACGCTGACTTATCTAAATGTTCAAAATTAACATTAGGAAAATATGCGTTTTATAGGTGTTTGAATTTAAAAAAGGTATCATTACCTAAAGAATTAAAGGTTATTCCGGAGTATGCTTTTGCAGAATGCTCAACAAATATTTTAATGGGAAATGGCTTAGCTGTTTCAAGTTTAGGCGTAAAAGCCATAGATGATGAGTGGTATACAGGACTTGAAACTGTTGAGATGGGTGACAATATCGAAAAAATTGGACGATTTGCATTTTATAACGATTTCAATCTTGTTATAGATGATGAGTTGCCGCAGGCTTTAAAGGTAATAGAGAATGGTGCATATCAGGGATGCGAGTCTCTAAAGAGTGTTGTGTTACCTAGGAATCTGGAAACAATAGGCGATAATGCATTTGCAGATTCTTCAAGGATTGCGGAAAAATATATGACAGACAAAAAGGAATTGAATTTGGATGCATCATATGCAGGAAAATTACAATATATTGGATTAGGAGCATTTAGTAATAGTGGATTAAGAAGCTTTGTTATGGACAAAAATGCACCGCTTACAATAATTAATAGAAGTACTTTTTATGGATGTCAGTATTTGGATACAGTGGTATTAAGTAAAGCTGTAGCATGTGTCGATAATCAGGCTCTTGGAGCATGCATAAGATTAAAATCGGTAAATGTTTATGATAAGTGCACATTTAAAACGGATTCAATAAAGGGTGGAATTGATAATGAAAAATTCCCGATAACCGAATGGTCAGGAATTGGATATTCCAGCAATGGAAAATTCTATTTAACAACATATACTTTTAACCTGGCTATTACACCATTAAATGACCAGATAACAGTCAGACTTAATGAGGAAACAATTATACCTCTTTATACTATCGCTTCGGACTCAAATGGTTATTACTCACAGGTTAAAATAGCAGATAATTCGTATTTATATGATGCAAAGATAGGCAATCTTGACGGTGAAAAAAATCCGGAAAGAACAAAGATGGTACCAACACAAAAGATATCCGTAAACAAAGCAGATAAAAATGACTACACTGCTGCATACCAGAATTCAGCCTATGCCGTAGCACTTAAGGGATTAAGTGAAGGAGAAAAAATAGGTGTGAACATACAGGAATACCTTCAGTTGAGAACAGCGGATGGAGTTGTTTTGGTATATTCACCAACTGTAAGCTATGTGGCAGATGTAACAAGGGTGCCTTGTGTTGATATAGTAACGGATGATAAACAGTATATTAGTGTTGATGAAAAAGCAGGTGTGAAAATATCACCTAAATTTGTATCAAAAACCGGTGATCCTATTACAGATACTGTTGAATGGGATGTATTAACCGGTGCGGATTATATATCAATGACGGTAGCGGATGATGGATTATCAGTTACGATATCACCTAAAGGCGGAAGCTGTGGTACTGCAAGTATCAGGGTGAAAGCCGGTCAGGTAACCAAGGTTATATATATTAATGTGGTTTCGCCTGCAAATCTTATTACAATTAGTCCTAGAGGCTCTATAGATATGATGTATGGAACTACAACTGACATTGAAGCTTCAGAAATACTTCTAGGTGATGATGAAAATGCTGAATATAGAGATACCATTAAGTTTACAAGTAGTAATGAAAAGATTGTAAAAGTTACAAAAACTACGGAGGTAGACGGAAAATTTGTATGTACCTTACAGGCTGTTGGAGCGGGAGAAACTACAATAAATGCGAAAGCTATGGCAGGAAGAGGTCAGGCAAGTCTGAAGGTATGCGTATCTTCAAAAAATTTGAGAATCAAATTGTATGATGGAGAAGGAAATGAATTAAAAATAGAGAATAATGGTAAAGTTTACACTACAGATGAAATATCTTACATTTATGGATTTAATGAAGAATTATTAAGTAATGACATTGTGGTTAAAAGCAGTAATGAAGATGTTGTAAAAGCTAATGTAAATACTTTTGCCAATAAGATTAGTTTTAGACCACTTAAGGTTGGAAAGTCGCAAATTACCATTTATCCGGCTGTTGGTAACGAAGAAAACGGTGTAACTTTTACGATGCACGTAAATGGTAATATAACGGATATTCGTCTTTCAAGTAAAAGTATTCAGGAAGGGGCAACGGATTCAGTATTCTCTTACATGACTAATAATTTTAGAGACAGAATAACTGAAGCTACAGAGGAAAATTATAAGAAAATTACAAATAATAAAATTGAGTTTGTTTCGGGTAACCCGGACAAAGCTGTTGTGGATAATTATGGTAATGTAACAGTTAAAAAATATTCTGAAAATGAGAGAACCGTCACCATCACATGCAATGTTTATAATGATGATGGGGAAATAATAAAATCAGAGTCAACAACTATAACCATAGAAAAACCTAAGGTAACCGGAGTTAAAATTACAGGAAATACTAATGTTAAGGTGGGTCAGACTGTAAAATTGGGAATAGAAATATTGCCACATACAGGTGATTACAACGATATTATTGTTGATTTGGTTGAGGGTAACTATGTGACTGCAAAATGGGAGTTAAGTCAGGATCAGAAGACACTTTCCGTAACAGGTATAAATGCAGGTACTGTTGTATTAGAAATACGTGCTAATAAAAACAGAATTTTGCAGGCATCAAAAACAGTTAAAATAGTTGTGTCGAAGCCGTCTGTTTCAGTGAAAGCACCTGGTAAGGCAAAATGGGCAAAATGCAAAGGTGGAAAAAAGAAAATATCATTGAAGTGGAAAAAAGTCTCAGGAGCTACCGGTTATCAGATACAGATATCAAAAAAGAAAAAAGGTGGATATAAAACTGTTAAGAAGATAAACAGCGGAAAGAGTTTGGGGTGCACAATTAAAAAACTTAAGAAAAAGAAGAAATATTATTTTAGAATAAGAGCCTTTGTTAAAAAATCCGGTGTCACAAAATATGGCAAATGGAGTGGAATTAAGGCAGTCAAGACCAAATAATATACAATATAGCACCGGTTGACAGGGCTGAATTTAGTGCAATATTTATAAATTTAAAAAATTCACTAAATGAAATCGTTACAAGTGCAAAAAAGGTGTTGACAAAACAAATTGTGAACATTATACTAAAAAACATAACAAGCAGACAGAATAATGTGCAGATTTTTAAAGTTTAACGTTAAATCAAAAAAAACAAATTGTTCTATTTTGAACAAAAACTGAATATATTAAAAATATATTTGTTTAAAATGACGGTGCATAAATAAGTATAGATGCTGGTTATGAGTTGAAAATTACCGATTTAAGTAATTTTTTCAACATTGAGTTGTTGAAAGTATTATAAAAAATTATAAGTTAAGAAGGGAGAACATTATGTTAAAGAGATTTTTAAAGGATGAAAGCGGTCAGGGAATGGTAGAATATGCATTAATCATTGCATTAATCGCTGTTGCAGTTATCGGAGCTATCACAGTTTTATCTCAAGGAATTGAAGGAAAATTCGGCCAGGTTACAAACAATCTTAAATAAGAGAAAACAACCAGATGATTTGGTTATTGATAATCATGATGACCTAGGATGGGTTACATACTAAGGTTGGGTATATAGGAATTTGTATGATTGCCTATATATCATAATTGATGATAAGGCGGGTCTTATGGACTCGCCTTATTTAATATAAAATTTATATATGATGTGAATATGATGTTATCTGGTGAGGTACTAATCTGGTTTACATGAGGTGTTATATTATGGAGACAGTGGCAATAAAAATGTTAATTGGAATGATATCCGGTATTGGATGCAGTCTTATTAGTATTTTTTTTGAAAAGGTTCTTTTAGAAAAAAGAGGCCGGGTGTTTAAAACAAGTAAAAAGGAAAAGAACATTATCACAATATTAGCAATAGTGGTAAGTTGTTTTACCGTTGTTAATGTTAATAGAATATCGGAAATTATATATATATTGTTAATGTTGTTAGCGTGCATTCTTATATATGTTACAGATTTGCATCACAGAATAATACCTAATGAAATACTTCTGTTAATGCTTGTGGCAAAATTAATTATAGGTATTCCGGCTTTGTTTGGTGTTACATGGGTTCCAGAGTTTAATATAATTAGTTCTTTAATCGGTTTTGTGGCAGGATTTGTAGTGTTTATGATTCCGGCGTTTATGGGAAAATCTGTTGGTGCAGGGGATATAAAACTTGCAGCCGTTATGGGATTTTGCTTAGGAATAAACGGGCTATTATATGCGATAGTTCTCATGGGAATCGGAGTTTTAATTTATGAATTTATTAAAGGACGAACATCATTAAAAAATGCAATGTATGAAATGATACCAATGGGACCATTTATGGCGGTGGCAATGATGGTTGTAATGCTTATAAATGAAAGTGTAATGATTGATTTTTGGAAATTTATAATGAATTAGGAGAAAAAACAATGCTTAGAAGTTTTCTTAGAAACGAAGAGGGTCAGGGAATGGTAGAGTATGTATTGATAATAGGTCTTATTGCATTGGTAGTTGTTGCAGCACTTACAACCGTTGGCATTAAATTAGATACTAAATATGCAGAAATCAACAAAAATGTAATAAAATAAGTGTAAAAGGTGTAGTTTAGACCTTTTAAAATATTTATACTTGTGAGATTGATTTACATATAAGATGGTGGGAGGTGATAATGTGATAAAAAAAATTCTTAAAAGCGAAAAGGGTCAGTCTATGGTGGAATTTGCACTTGTTGTACCCTTACTTTTGACCATATTGTGTGGAATAATAGATATGGGATGGGCATATTCAAATAAATATTCAGTAGAGAGTGCCGCTTTTTCAGGAGTCAGGTATGCTGTTATAAATGGTGCAGACATTGAAGATTCTGAAAAGAACAAATTAATTGATGATACAAAAAACAGAGTTAGGGATAACCTTAGCAAGGGTGCAGAATCTCCTAAAATTGACGTAGATATAGATAATGAAAAGGTTACGGTCAGTGTGGAATGTAAAGTGAAAATGCTTACATTCGTAGGACAGACAGCTTTTGGCGAATATTATGAAGCTAAGTCTAAAAATGTAGGAGCAAGGTAAAAGACAATTAAAATATAAAAAGCATCGCATTGGTTATGCGGTAGAACGGAGTAAAAAATAATGAAAAAAATATACATAATAGCAGTAGTTGCAGCTTTATTAAGTTCAGTATTAATATATGGATTTTTAAGTTCCTATGATAAGAAGAACGGAGACGGCAGCGTAAATTATAAAACAGAGAAAGTTGTAGTGGCATTAACTGATATTCCGGCTAATACAACGGTTACAGACAAGATGGTAAAAGAAGTTGATATGCCTGTAGACGGTATTCATCCAAAGGCTGCAAGACAGAGAGCAGATGTGGTTGGCTCTGTTGCAAAAGACGATATTGTGGCTGATGAACAGCTTATAACATCTAAGTTTGTATCAAGTAAAAACGGTGGAGCATCTTTATCTTATCAGATTGCAGAAGGAAAAAGAGCAATGTCAGTGGAAGTTGACCATGATACAGGGGTTGCAGGTTACATAGAAGCCGGTGACTTAGTAGATGTAATAGCTGTAGTAGATGGTTCGCCTGTACAGAAGGTTGGAACAGAAGACAGACAGAATATGGAAGTAAAGGGAAAGGTTACATCAGTTATAGCTGAAGCAGTAAAGGTACTTCGCGTCGGTGACGAGGGATATACAACAACACCTTTAGATGTTTATACAAGTTTGACTCTTGAACTTTCACCTAAACAGTGTGCAAAACTTGCTACTGCAAAGGAAATGGGCAAGGTATCAATCTCTCTTAGATACAAGAATAATAACCGTGTAATTCATGGTGGACCTTACTCTTCATCAGATATGATAAAAGAATAAATTTAAAGAAAGGAATATAATGTAATGGCAGGAAAGTACAAAGTATTAGGGCTTACCACTGAAAGCGGTAATGCATATTTAAAAAAGATTATAAATGGTAGTGGATTTGAATTTGCAGGATTGTTAGAACTTGAGCCTAGAAATTTAGATAAAATTACAGTCAGTGATTGTGACGCCATTATCATATATTCAGAGCAGTTTGCAGATGCAGAGAGTAATTTTGTAGAAAAAATAAATAGAACTGTAAAAGATAAGGCTTTGATTTTGATTACAGGAAACTATGATGTTAATGTATTAACTAAAGCTATGGAATGTGGAATAACAAAGGTTATTTCTAAGGACGATAATGAAGATTCCATATACAGAAGCATTGTAGGTGAAATTGAAAAGGAAAATATTGCAACAGTAGATGACAGCGAAGAATCAGAAGATGGATTTGTTGGAACTAAGAATGGAAAAACTATCTCCGTTTTTGGTACGAAAGGTGGAACGGGAAAAAGCACTGTATCAGTTAATTTGGCTACTGCATTGCAGGAAAAAGGAAAAGATGTAGTACTTATTGATTTAGATTTACAGTTTGGTGACGTTGGAATTTTTATGAATGTACCAAGATTTGAAACCATATCAGATTTAGTAAAGGAAGGTTCTTTTAGCCGTTCATCAATTAAACGTTATCTTTATAAGCATAATACAGGGGTAAGTATTTTATGTGCACCGGCATCTCCGGAGCTTGCAGAAATAGTTAAACCTGAGCATATAAGCATGATTGCAGATGTACTAAAAAAGGAATTTGACTATATTATTTTCGATATGAGTCCTACAATTGACGAGTTTGTTTTGCATGCATTAGATATTTCAGACAGTATCTATTTTGTTACAAATCCGGAAATATCAACATTAAAGAATACAAAAGTGTGCTTGGATGTTTTAAAGACATTAGGACATTTTGATAAAGTTAAGATGGTATTGAATAAGGATGGAGAATCATACATAAAGAGAAAAGATATGGAGTCCACTTTGAATAAGGATATGGATTTAGTAATACCACGTGACTCTAAAAGTGCAATCTCAGCTATTAACAGAGGTATTCCTCTTGTAGATGTTGCACCTCGCTCTAAAGCATCAAAAGCCATATTGAATTATGTAAACAGTCAGGACATATAAGGAGATTTTAGATGGGATTATTAGAGAGAATTACTACAGCTAACAATGAAAAGGAAGCTCAGCAGAAAAAAGAGGCAATAGCTGCGGCAGAAAAGGAAGAACAAAAAAATTATTCATTAAAGCAGACTGCCGGTACGGTAGGCGCAAATGATACATATATAATTCCGGGAGCAGATGACGAACAGTTTGTAGCAGTGCAGGATGAAACCCACAGAGAAGTTACAAAGGTGTTAGCCAAGCAGGATGAAGTTACAATTGATACAATAAAATCTCTTATTGACGAGTATTTAACAGAAAGTCATCCGGAGATAAATAATACTGAAAAAATGACTATTACAAAAAATGTAATAGATGAGATTGTTGGATTAGGACCTCTTGAAAACCTGATTAATGACGACAGTGTATCAGAAATTATGGTTAATGGAGCCAAACAGATATATGTAGAACGTAAGGGAAAGTTACTGAAAACAAATGTAACTTTCAAAAATGAAGAACATGTTAGGAGAACTATTGACAGAATAGTAACACCTTTAGGACGAAGAATAGATGATTCAAATCCTATGGTTGATGCCAGACTTGAAGATGGTTCCCGTGTTAACGCCATAATGCCACCATTAGCATTAGGCGGAACAACAATTACAATAAGAAAGTTTTCTAAGAAACCACTTTCAGTAGAAAATTTAAAGCAATTCGGTTCACTTTCAGATGATATGGCAGAGTTTCTTGAAGCGGCAGTTAGGGGCAAGTTAAATATTCTTGTATCCGGTGGTACCGGTTCAGGTAAGACAACATTACTTAATGTGCTTTCTGCCTTTATACCGTCCAATGAAAGAATTGTAACAATAGAAGATGCAGCTGAACTTAGACTTATGCAGGAACATGTTGTTACATTGGAAAGCAGACCGGCTAACTTAGAGGGAAATGGAGCCATAACCATAAGAGATTTGGTTCGTAATGCATTGAGAATGAGACCGGATAGAATTATCGTCGGAGAAGTTCGTGGAGGCGAGACATTAGATATGCTTCAGGCTATGAATACAGGTCATGAAGGTTCTATAACTACTGCTCATGCTAACTCAGCAAGAGACTGTTTGGCACGTATCGAAACAATGGTTATGATGGCAGGAATGGACTTACCGGTATCAGCTATCAGACAGCAGGTTGCAGGTGCCATTGATCTTATTGTTCAGCAGGCAAGACTTAGAGATGGATCAAGAAAAATTACAAGTATATGTGAAGTAACCGGTATGGAAGGGAATACCATTACCATGCAGGAAATATTTAAGTATCGTCAGGAAGGCTATGATGAAAATAATATGTCTGTTGGTGATTTTTACAGTACCGGTATCAGACCGAAATGTTGTGAGAAGATAACAGCAAGTGGAGTTCAGGTAGATGACCACTGGTTCTTCTAGCAATTTGCAGAACAGATAGGAGTGTCTATGATAAGAATATTAATGATTTGCTTATGTGCAATGGTATTTCTTTTTTGCCTGTATGTGATTTTAATACAGAATTTTACGGAAAGTAAAAGAAAAACTCAAGACAGAGTTATGGGTTTGATTGGCGAAGAAGAAAGGAATAAAAGCGATAAGAAAAAGGGAAAATTTAATTTAAAAATAAAGAAGGAAAAGAAGAAGGTCAGTGTATTTGCTACTACTCATAAGAAATTACAGCTTTTAGAGGAAGAACTTTATAATCTTGGCATGAAGATGCCGGTTCAGACCTTTGTGACATTATGGGTGGCAATAACAATTGGTTTACCAACCATAATGATGATGCTTGGAGTGTACATTGCTATTTGTATCATTGTCGCACTTATAGCAGCATTTGGCCCATTACTTTTTATTCAAAAAAAGAAAAAGAAGAGAAAGGAAACTTTGGAGTCACAGTTAATAGAAGGTATAACTGTTATTACAAATGCCTTAAAGGCGGGACATTCTTTTCAGACAGCAATGGGAAATATAGCAGTTGACATGGAAGGACCTATGGCAGAGGAATTTGGAAGAGTAACAAGGGAAACTCAAAGAGGTATGACATTAGAGGCAAGTTTTAACTCTTTATGTGAGAGAATCGGAAGTGATGACTTGGAAATGCTTTGCCAGACCATACTTATCCAAAGAAAAGTTGGTGGTAATTTAACTGAAGTTCTTGATAAAATATCAGAAACTATTCGTAACAGATTAGATCTTAAGGAAGAAATAAAGACATTAACGTCAAGTGGAAAAATTTCAGGATACATAATTGGTGCACTTCCGGTTATTTTATTGGTTTTAATCAGTATGATAAATCCGGTATATGCAAGACCACTGTTTAATACAGTTATAGGAAATATTTTACTTCTTATAAGTGTAATTTTAGAGGTTATTGGATTTATAATGATAAATAAGGTTGTAGACATTAAGTATTAATGAGGTATGTTTATGGATATATTAGCATTATTAATATCATTTCTTGTTGCTGTAGCTATTTTCGGACTGTTTTTAGGATTGTTTTCGGGAGTTGGAGCAGGCGTTGACAGACAGGATGAGCGAATCAGAGATATTAGAAATGAAAAAGAAAAGAGTATTGCTGATGATGTTAAAAAAGAAAAAGTTAAAGTTTCAGAGGCAATAAAGCGTAAGAAAGAAGAAAATAGAAAAAAAGTTGCAAAAAGAAACAGACAGAAGGAAAAAGAGAACAAGCATAGCACAGTTGATGATATGTTAGCAATAGTTCAGTGGGATATAACATCGGAGCAGTTTTTAGTTATTAAACTTGTATGTGCACTTGTTGGTGTTATATTATCAATGATTATATGCATGAGATTACATGTGGGTGTCAATAAATTTGTGCTGGCAATGATTTTTTGCGGATTAGTTGGAATGTTAATTCCGGGAGAAATGCTTAAAGGAAAATCTAAAAAGTATCAGGAAAGTATACGTTTAGATTTGCCGGATGTAATGGACTTACTGGTTGTAAGTGTAGAAGCAGGTCTTGGATTTGATGCTGCATTAATGAGATTGTATGAGAGAAATAAAACCGTTGTTATGGAACAACTTATACAGGCAACCAGAGATATACAACGTGGTGTAAGTAAGAGAGAAGCTTACCTTGATTTGGCACAGCGTTGTAAAGTAAAGGAACTTACAACATTTCTTACTGCAATGATTCAGGCAGATCAGTTAGGTACATCTATACAGACAGTTCTTAGGTCTCAGGCGGAAGTTCTTAGAAATGAAAGAAAGAGAACAGCTGCAAGAAAGGCAAAGGAGGCACCGGTTAAGATGCTTATTCCTATGGTATTGTTTGTATTCCCTGTTATATTTATCGTTCTGCTGGGACCGGCAGCTTTGAATATAATGGATATTTTAGGCTAAATATAAGAAGGAAGACAAAATGCAGAGATTAGACTTATACATAAATAACGTAAATATCTGTAAAATTTCCCTGGCAAACAATTTTTGGACAAGATTTATGGGACTTATGGGAAAATCAGAAGAACAGATTCGCAGTATGGGGGGATTAATGATAAAGCCATGTTCCCAGATACACACTTTCTTTATGAAGGCACCCATTGATGTGGTTTACATAAATAAAGAAAGCAAAGTTGTTCAGGTGGATGAAGCAGTACCAAAAGCTAAGTGTTGCAAAAGGGTAAAGAAGGCAAAATACCTTATAGAGTTTCCGGAAGGAACGGCAAAAAGTTTTAACATAAAAGAAGAGGATATGTTGGAGGTAAAATAAACAATGTTGGGTAAAGACAATTCAGTTTCCATAGAATCATTAAGAGCCGATGCTGAAATGGAAAGTCAGTTTAAAACTTCTTATAGAGGTTATGATAAAAAAAGTGTAAACGAATATATAAGGACATTAAAAAGAGAGACAGAGCTTGAAATAGAAAAGTTAAAAGATGCTGTTCACGACGCTGAATGCGAGAGAGATGATATGAAAAACAGCTATTTAAGCTGGCAGCAGGAAATTAAACTTGTAAAAATACAGAAGAAAAAGGAAGTTGATAAGGCTAGGGAAGAATATGAGGCTAAGCTTCAAAGTGCAATAGAAGAAGCTACTAAGAAGCTGGAAAATGAGAATATTGAGAAGGAAAGCCGTATCCATTCTATTATTGAAGAGAAGAATCAGCAGATAAGGAGAATGGAAGCTGATTTGAACATTAGTTTGCAGGAAGCACTTGCGGAAAAAGAGCAGGCATACGAAAAAGCAATGGCTGAGAAAGACAAATATGTTAATGATACCATTGCAGAAAAAGAAAGATACATAGCTGAAACTATTGAACAGAAGGATAGAGAAATTCAAAATCTTACAAGCAAGCTTCAAAATAGAGAGGAAACAGAAAGAAAGCTTCAGGAAAGTGCAATTGAGAGCTACAAAGAATCAAATGCCAAATTAACGGAAGAAAACAACAGAAAAAAAGTTATTATTGCGGATTTAGAAGAAAAACTGGCTTTGGCTTCAAGTAATCTGGATCACAATATGAAAATGCTTGATTCATTAAACTTAAAATTAGATGACATGCTTAAGGCTAAACTCTCTGAAATGCAGGATATTATTTCTGTTTGGTCAGGTCAGTTTGAAAAAACAAGCGAGATTATAAAGGATCAGTTTAAGGCTGAGGAAGAATAAGGTATATTTTAAAAGAAGGTACAGAACAAACATTCGATTTGTTCTGTACTTTTTTTTATTTGAATGATATACTTGACAAGTAACATACTAAGAATACAATTACTATTTCTAAAATATAATCGCCGGATTAGAGCGGATTAGGAGCATTTATGGATCATTTTGAATTAGTGTCACAATATAAACCTACAGGAGACCAGCCCCAGGCAATTAAGGAGTTGGTTGAGGGATTTAAGAAGGGCAATCAGTTTGAAACACTGTTGGGAGTTACAGGCTCAGGAAAGACCTTTACCATGGCGAATGTTATCGCCCAACTTAATAAGCCTACATTAATTTTAGCACATAACAAAACATTGGCGGCACAGCTGTATGGGGAATTTAAAGAATTTTTCCCAAACAATGCAGTGGAATATTTTGTTTCCTACTATGATTATTATCAGCCGGAAGCGTATGTGCCTAGTACAGATACTTATATAGAAAAGGATAGTGCCATAAATGATGAGATTGATAAGCTTAGACATTCGGCTACTATGGCACTTATTGAAAGAAGAGATGTTATTATAGTTTCCTCTGTTTCCTGTATTTACGGATTAGGTGATCCCATAGATTACAAGAACATGGTCATTTCATTGCGTCCGGGAACCATAAGGGACAGGGATGACATTATCCACAAGCTTATTGAAATCCAATACGATAGAAACGATATGGATTTTAAAAGAGGTACATTTAGAGTCCGGGGAGAGAATCTGGAGATTTTTCCGGCATCTTACACGGACAGTGCAGTGAGAGTGGAATTTTTTGATGATGAAATAGAAAGAATTACAGAAATTGATACATTAACAGGTGAGGTGAAAAGGGAGCTAGAGCACATTGCCATATTCCCTAATTCACATTATGTTATTCCACCGGAGAGAATGGAAGGAGCTATAAAGGCAATTGAGGCAGAGCTGGCTGAGCAGGTGGCATATTTTAAGTCAGAGGACAAGCTGATAGAGGCGCAGCGAATTGCGGAGCGTACCAATTTTGACATGGAAATGCTCAGGGAAACGGGAATCTGCTCAGGAATTGAGAATTATTCAAGACATATGGCAGGATTAGAGCCGGGAGCTACACCTCATACCTTAATGGAATATTTTGGAGACGATTTTTTAACTATAGTTGACGAAAGCCATATTACTCTTCCACAGGTTCGTGGTATGTATAATGGCGACCAGTCAAGAAAGACAACCTTAGTTAATTACGGGTTCAGACTGCCTTCAGCCAAAGATAACCGTCCTCTTAAATTTGAGGAATTTGAGGGAATGATAGACCAGATGCTTTTTGTGTCAGCTACTCCTAATGTGTACGAGGAGGAGCATGAGCTGCTTAGGGCAGAGCAGATTATCAGACCGACAGGACTGTTAGATCCGAAAATTGATGTGCGGCCTGTTAAGGGGCAGATTGATGACCTTGTATCTGAAATAAATAAAGAAGTGGAAAAGAAAAATAAAATTTTAGTTACTACATTAACTAAGAGAATGGCGGAAGACCTTACGGATTACATGAAGGATGTGGGCATCAGGGTTAAGTATCTCCATTCTGACATAGATACTCTTGAAAGAACTGAGATAATACGTGACATGCGATTAGACGTGTTTGATGTTTTGGTTGGAATTAACCTTTTAAGAGAAGGTCTGGATATACCGGAAATATCCCTTGTTGCCATATTAGATGCTGACAAGGAAGGTTTTTTGCGTTCAGAAACATCGCTGATACAGACTATAGGAAGAGCGGCGAGAAACTCGGAAGGTCATGTAATTATGTATGCAGATTCCATTACAGAGTCTATGGACAAGGCTATTTCTGAAACAAACAGACGTCGTGAAATACAGGAAAAATACAATAAGGAGAATGGCATTACGCCAACTACCATTAAGAAAGCAGTTAGAGACCTTATAAGTATTTCTAAGGAAGTTGATAAGAGAATTAATGACATTGAAAAAGATCCTGAATCTATGGATAAGAAGGAACTTAAGAAGCTTATGGATAAAGTAGAAAAGAAGATGCAGAAGGCAGCAGCGGAATTAGATTTTGAAACTGCAATAGAAATGCGTGAAAAATTGGCAGAGTTGAAGCTTATGTATAATAAATGATAATTGGTAAGTAAGACAGTAAGGAAAGGATTGACATGGCAGAGAAGAAAAAATATATACGAATTAAAGGTGCTTGCGAGCATAACTTGAAGAATATAGATATTGACATACCAAGGGATGAATTTACGGTTATTACAGGATTAAGCGGTTCCGGTAAATCATCTTTGGCATTTGATACTATTTATGCAGAGGGACAGAGAAGGTATATGGAGTCATTGTCTTCCTATGCCAGACAGTTTTTAGGACAAATGGAAAAACCCCAGGTGGAGAGCATTGAGGGATTGCCACCGGCCATTTCCATTGACCAGAAATCCACTAACAGAAATCCCCGTTCAACAGTGGGTACAGTAACAGAAATATACGACTATATGCGACTTTTGTATGCCAGAGCAGGCTTACCTCATTGTCCAAAGTGTGGCAAGGAAATCAAGAAGCAGACAATAGATGAAATGGTGGATAAGGTTTTAGAATTGCCTGAAAGAACTAAATTTCAGATATTGGCACCTATAGTAAGAGGAAAAAAAGGCAGACACGAAAAGGTATTTGAAAGTGCAAAAAAAAGCGGCTATGTAAGAGTCCGTGTAGATGGTAATATGTATGAGTTGTCAGAGGAAATAAAACTGGATAAAAACATTAAGCATAGCATAGAAATCGTAATTGACAGATTAAGTATCAGAGAGGGAATAGAAAAAAGACTTACGGATTCCATTGAAAATGCCCTGAAGCTGGGAAATGGATTAATGGAGGTTGATGTAATAGGTGGCGAAACCGTTACATTTAGCCAGAATTTTGCCTGTCCTGATTGTGGAATCAGCATTGACGAAATTCAGCCAAGAAGTTTTTCCTTTAATAATCCTTTCGGAGCCTGTCCTGATTGTTTTGGATTAGGTTACAAAATGGAATTTGACGTGGATTTAATGATTCCTGATAAAAGTTTAAGTATAAATCAGGGGGCAATAGTTGTTTTGGGATGGCAAAGTGCCAATGATCCAAAGAGTTTTACCAATGCTATTTTGCAGGCTTTGTGTAAGAGGTATGACTTTGACCTTGATACTCCTTTTGAAGAATATCCTAAAAATATTCAGGATATTCTTATTAATGGAACCAACGGAGAGAAGGTGCCGGTTCATTATAAGGGTCAAAGGGGAATAGGAACATATGATATTGCCTTTGAGGGTTTAATTAGAAATGTAGAGAGAAGATATCGTGAAACAGGAGCGGAATCCAGTAAGGCAGAATATGAAACATATATGAGAATTACTCCTTGTGGAACCTGTCATGGACAGAGGCTTAAACCTGAGTCGCTGGCTGTAACCATTGGAGATAAGAATATTTACGAAATGACGGAAATGCCTGTCAGGGATTTAAGGACTTTTCTGGATGAGGTACAGCTTACTTCAGCGCAACTGGCAATAGGTAAGGAAATATTAAAGGAAATAAAGGGCAGACTTCAGTTTTTAATAGATGTAGGTCTGGATTATTTAAGTTTGTCAAGGGCTACCGGGACCCTTTCCGGTGGAGAGGCACAGCGAATAAGACTGGCAACCCAGATTGGCTCCGGTCTGGTTGGTGTGGCTTATATTATGGATGAACCTAGTATTGGTTTGCACCAGAATGACAATGAAAAGTTGTTGGCAACCCTTAAGCATTTGAGAGATTTGGGAAATACTTTAATAGTGGTTGAACATGATGAAGATACAATGTTAGCGGCAGACTATGTGGTTGATATCGGACCGGGAGCCGGTGAACACGGTGGCGAAGTTGTGGCAGCAGGTACAGCTAAAGAAATAATGAAAAATAAAGATTCCATTACAGGCAAATATCTTAGTAGAAAATTGCAGGTACCGGTGCCTGAAACAAGAAGAAAGCCTACAGGTTTTATTAAAGTAGTAGGTGCAAAAGAAAATAACCTTAAAAATATTGATGTTAAGTTTCCTTTGGGAGTTTTTACCTGTGTAACAGGAGTTTCCGGCTCAGGAAAAAGTTCTTTGGTTAATGAGATTTTGTATAAGAGCCTGGCACGAAAACTCAACAGGGCAAGGATTATTCCGGGAAAATGCAAGGGTATTGAAGGAATTGAACAGTTGGATAAGGTTATTAATATAGACCAGTCACCTATTGGCAGAACACCCCGTTCAAATCCGGCTACTTACACAGGAATGTTTGATATGATAAGGGATTTATTTGCAGCAACGGTGGATGCAAAAGAGCGGGGATATAAGAAGGGACGTTTTAGTTTTAATGTAAAAGGTGGACGATGTGAAGCCTGTTCCGGTGATGGAATCCTGAAGGTTGAGATGCATTTCCTTCCGGATGTGTACGTCCCATGTGAGGTATGTGGCGGAAAGCGATATAATAGAGAAACTTTGGAAGTTAAGTATAAGGGCAAAAATATATATGATGTGTTGGAAATGACAGTGGAAGAGGCAATGGATTTCTTCAAAAATGTTCCAAGAGTATATAATAAGGTAAAAACTCTTTATGATGTTGGTTTGGGCTATATTAAGTTAGGACAGCCTTCAACCCAGCTTTCCGGTGGAGAGGCGCAGCGTATTAAGTTAGCTACGGAGCTTAGCAGAAGAAGCACAGGAAAAACCATATATGTTTTGGACGAACCAACTACGGGACTTCATTTTGCAGATGTTCATAAATTAGTGGAAATTCTCCAACGTCTTACTGATGAGGGGAATACTGTAATAGTTATTGAACACAACCTTGACGTTATTAAGGCGGCAGATTATATTATAGATATGGGACCGGACGGAGGAGACCGGGGAGGTACTGTTGTTGTGGCAGGAACACCGGAAAAGGTAGCTGAACATAAGACGAGTTATACTGGAAAGTACGTCAAAATGATGTTAGAGAAAAACAAATAATTAATTATTTACGAAGGAGGAAACAACGGAGAAGAACGGAAAAAGCTTTTGGGAAAGAAAACAGGAATTAAAAAGACCATGAAAATAAAAAAATAAAGTTTGTAAGAAAGTTTTGCTGTAGAATGAGATATTTTACATAGGGAAATGTCTTTAATATAGCAGAACTTTCTTGTACATTTAGGGAAAATGAAGTAAAATAACAAGAAGTGCTTTACTTGGGCAATATTCTTATGATAGAGGAGGCAAAATGAAAAGAGAGTTAGTTATTGTAATAGATTTTGGCGGACAGTACAATCAGCTGGTTGCACGTCGTGTCCGTGAATGCAACGTATATTGCGAAATCTATTCATATAAAACAGATATTGAAAAGATTAAGTCTATGAATCCTAAGGGAATTATCTTGACAGGTGGACCAAACAGCTGTTATGAAGAAGGTGCACCAACATATACAAAAGACCTGTTTGAATTAGGTATTCCGGTTCTTGGACTTTGCTATGGAGCGCAGCTTATGCAACATATTTTAGGTGGTAAGGTTGAAAAAGCTCCTGTTCGTGAATATGGCAAGACGGAAGTTCATGTAGATACAACATCTAAATTGTTTGAGAAAATTGAGGAAGATACAGTTTGCTGGATGAGTCATTTCGACTATATTTCAAAGGTTGCACCTGGATTTAAAATTACAGGTTATACAAAGAATTGTCCTGTGGCTGTAGCTGAATGTCCGGAAAAGAAGCTTTACGCAATACAGTTCCACCCGGAAGTGCTTCACACAGTGCGTGGTAAGGAAATTCTCAGTAACTATGTAATTAACGTATGTGGTTGCGTAGGGGACTGGAAGATGGATTCTTTCGTGGAAAATTCCATTAAGGCCATTCGTGAAAAGGTAGGCGACGGTAAGGTTCTTTGTGCCTTATCAGGTGGTGTTGATTCATCAGTGGCAGCAGTGCTTTTGGCGAAGGCAATTGGAAAACAGCTGACATGTGTATTTGTTGACCATGGCCTTTTGAGAAAAAATGAGGGTGATGAGGTTGAGGCAGTATTTGGACCTGATGGTCCATATGATTTGAATTTTATCCGTGTAAATGCCCAGGAGAGATATTATAAAAAGTTGGCAGGTGTGGAAGAACCTGAGGCAAAACGTAAAATAATAGGTGAAGAGTTTATCCGTGTGTTTGAAGAGGAAGCCAAAAAAATCGGAGCCGTGGACTATCTGGTTCAGGGAACGATTTATCCTGATGTAGTTGAAAGTGGTCTGGGTGGCGAGTCAGCGGTAATTAAGTCACATCATAATGTAGGTGGATTACCTGACTATGTTGATTTTAAGGAAATAATTGAGCCGCTTCGTGACCTGTTCAAAGATGAAGTCCGTAAGGCAGGTCTGGAGCTGGGTATTCCGGAATATCTGGTATTCCGTCAACCATTCCCTGGACCTGGACTTGGTATCAGAATAATAGGCGAAGTAACAGCTGAAAAGGTGAAAATAGTTCAGGATGCAGATGCAATTTACAGAGAAGAAATTGCGAAAGCAGGGCTTGATAAAGAAATCAATCAGTATTTTGCAGCACTGACAAATATGCGTTCAGTAGGTGTAATGGGGGACGAGAGAACATATGACTACGCAATAGCCCTCAGAGCCGTAAAAACAATTGATTTCATGACGGCAGAGTCAGCTGAAATACCGTATGAGGTGCTTAATAAGGTAATGAACAGAATAATAAATGAGGTGAAGGGGGTCAATCGAGTAATGTACGATTTGACCAGTAAGCCACCTGGAACGATAGAGTTTGAATAGACACTAAAATCCCACAAAGCCTTTATTTATAGACGTTGTGAGAGGTAGTGATTATATCGTGGCAACGATATGGCAACACCAAAACAATTTACCCATATGTATAAATGAAAAAAACTTACTGATTTTGAGGAGTCAGTAAGGTTTTTTTGGTTCTTAAGTTAGTTAAGTATAAAGATTTATTTTTTTGTTTTTCGTTGCTTAACGACAATATCGTCTCCGATTGCTTTTTTAGCAGTGAAATTTCCTACGTGGTCATCAAAAAATAAATCTTTTTCCCATACTTCTCCAGTTGTAATAGAGTAAATAGGGTATATTGTTATTTTTACAGGATATTTGTAAGTATTACTCCAACTTATACTAAATTTATTTGTTTTGGTAACGTTGTATCCCAACTGTGCGTTTAATATTTTTGATGTAACTCCACCAGATGCAGAAAATGTGTTACTTATGCTAACACTTTCTGAAATTTTTACTTTTCCAGCAGGTCTTTTATATTTTCTTAAGACATTTCTTTTATCTGTTTTTCTAGTTACTTTTTTGTTTTTTATACAATAATCATCACCAAAATATAATGCTTGTATCATAGCATTTTCGTTAGGAACATCAATATGTCTGTATATTTCTATTACATCTGGATCGTATTTCAGTCCCATTGATTCTTGGTATTCTTTTATTTCCTGCTTATTTGTAATATGTATAGTTCCTTCCTGGGAAAAATGATTTGTTTTTGTAGCTATTTCAGCATTGCTAACTTTGTCATAAGTCAAATTATCTCCAAGTGTAGCTGCGGATGAATTAATAGAAATACATAATGTAGTAATCATACAAATTGTAATTAAGCTTAATAATTTCTTCATAGTGTTTTACCTCCTGTTATTTGTTATCAATCTTTAATTTCCCGAGAGAATAAAAGTATTGCACACGCGATATAAATAATTGATATAACGAGCTCTAAAAAATTCAGTGAAACAAAAGGTTTTGTATTTATTTCATATAATGATTTTATGCAAAATATCATAATCATTGCATATCCAATTAAGGTTAATAAGATATTTTTCTTGGATTTATTTTTCTTTTTAACAATAAAAAAAGAAAAAAATGTAAATGATAACATAAACAAAAGCAATGCCATATTAACAATTCCATACAAATCATAATAATCGATGAATCCTATAAAACCTGTATACCAGGTTCCAGATTCTGCCTGTCTGGCAATGGGAGTTGGAAAAAATGTTGATATTAATTTTATTAGTATAAGGAAAATGATCGAAATAGCCATTCCAGATCCAGACAATATGAATTTGAGATGACTTTTGATTGCAGTGGCTTTTGTGCCTATATTTTCATTATTTGCAATCTTATTTTGTTCGTTGCTAAATTCCTCCTCAAATTGGTCTTCTTTATCATCATTCATAAGATAATCTAAAGAGCAATCAAAAAAATTGCTTATCTTTACTAAATTATTAATATCCGGTAGGGTTCCCAGTTCCCATTTTGAGATGGCTTGTCTGGATACACATAACTCAGAAGCTAGTTGCTCTTGCGATAAGTTATTATCCTTTCTTAATTTTTGCAATTTACTAGAAAACGTCATTATTTATATCTCCTCTCCTTCTTGTTTTTGGTATAGTACAATAACTCAAGCTACCAAATTGCTTAAAAAATTAAAAAGTGAGCCCCCCCCCTATCTCGCAATCTATAAATTTTGATATGAGTAAATGTACAGTTATAAATTTTAGTGAAAAAATGAAAATCCTCAACCATTTAAAGTTGGAATTTCCGCAACTCACAGTAGCATCTTGCCTATTTTAGGCGTTTCTCTTGTATTTTTCGTATGTAAATTCTATACATTTGCAATTTATAATATCATAAATATTAGGAGAGATTCAAATTATTTTGAAGCATTTACCTTCGAGAGTATCTCTTAATTTTTTATCTGAAGTGTAAAAAATTAAAAATATTTTGCAAGAATTTCTGTACGTTGTAAAACAAGAGAAGATAGAGAAAGTAAGATTGTATATTGATTAGTGGCAAAAAATAAACCAAATTGAAGATAATAAAAATAACTTAATGAAATAGCTAACTTATGTTATAATTCCCTCGTGGCAACACTATGGCAACACGAAATCAGAAGGATAATACAAATAATATAATATAGGTAAATCAACAGATAAAAACACACGAAACCTAAACAAATATGTTTAAGTTGCGCCACGTACACGCCGAGTTTGAGTAATGCAAAAATAAATTTTATATGCCTACAAACCCCATAAATAAAGGGTTTGTAGGTTTTTTCTTTTTTAGAGTGACAATAAAATGACAATATTTTTTGCTATTTTTTATGAAAAACGTTCAAAAGCGTACATTTATGAACTGATAAAATTACATATTTTTCCTTTATAAAATAAAAAGACCCTGCAGTGACACCGCAGGGTTGGTTATGACTGAAATACCAATATTCTATTTTTCAATTCCAACTTCCCAGAAATACATATCTATAATTTTCATAGGGGTGTACAAATTACCAAGTTTATTACAAGCTTTTTCGATTTCCTCTTTGTTGTCTTTGGCGTATTGAATTATTTGCTTCATACTATTTAAATTGAAAACCCCATTTATTTTGTTCCGACGTAGCGCTTTTACAAAATATTGGTCATATGCTGGAACGCATCCAAGAGTTCCTAATATGATTTTAGTAATTAATGTATCTGTTACATTGGAAATTGTTTTTGTTTTGTTAGTACCATCTTCTATATAAGTTTGACCCATATAGTACTCTTTTATTTCATCTCTTAAACTCATTATAGTTTCAAGATCTGTGATAATATTCTCTTTAAAAGGATTAAAACTTATTAAATTTGAATATTTATCCTTACAAAGTATTTTGACAACAGGCTTACTAAATAAATAATCTTTTTGCATTAAAAAAGAATTTCGTAGCATACCCCAACTAGCTAGGTAGGCATATAAATTTAATGTTATATAATTGTACATGGTTTCATCATTTTTATATTTTAAGAAACTTTCTCTACAGTGATCATATGATCTATATCTTCCGTTTTTATCGTTATGGTAACTATCAATAAATTTATTGATATATTCGTTGATATTTTTTTCCATTTTATCATCTCTCTTAAATAAACATATAAATTTAATCCTTCAAATTAGCTTTCCTAAATCTCTTCTTTGCATCAGAGATATTCTTGTCTACTTCAATAGCTGTTTCGTTTTCTGCATCCAATAAGAAGTCAGCTGAATCGTTTCCAAAGCTTAAATACTTTGCCTGCCATAATAGGTAGGTTTCCTCGTCAATTTCTTCATTGATAAATTTCTCATACATTGTTGCCCAATGGTTAAACATTCTTTTAAGATTTGAAAGAGGAGCAATAGTAGCATCGTTTACGTCTATGTCAGAAGATACCTCTAAATAAACTTTTCCATCTATAGTTGTTGGAGTCAAATCCAAAGTTTTTTCCATACTGAATAAGTATTGTAGAGAACTTGCAGCTGAAATAGGATCAGGAGTTGCAAGCACATATGGAGAAATCTCCAAAGCATTTGAAATCTCAAATATAGTGTCTGAATCCGGATAGCGATTTCCAAGTTCATAATTTCTTATAGTTGATTCATTTACATCACAGGCAGTTCCCAATTCTTTTTGTGTCATGCCGGCAATTTGTCTGTAAAATCTAATCTTTTGTCCTAAATTTGCTGAGGCAAGATTTTTAGCATTTAAAGAAAATTCTCTTTTATTTTTTTCCATAAAACATATCCTTCCATATCATTTTATAACTGATTTTATTATATCATAAACAGTTCATTTGTGAAATATAAAGAATACAAAACAGTTCAGAAGTGAAATATTTTACTTGACAGTACAAAAGTGAACTGATAAAATAAGTATAACACAGTTCATAAATGTACTGTGCAAAGTAATGAAATTTAAATAGGTAGGAGGTGATATTATGGCAGATACACTTTTTGTTAGAGCAAGCGATGTAGCAAAGGAAATGGGAGTTTCAGAGGCTATGGCTTATAAGATTATTAGAAAACTTAATAATGAACTTAAAGAGCAGGGGTTTGTAACTGTTCAGGGGAGACTTAGCAGACAGTATTTTGAAGAACGAATCTATGGAATTAAGACTAAATAGGAGGTGAAATAAATGGTTTTTAAGAATCCCAAAACAGATAAATGGGAAGTTAGGTGTTATTACAAAAATTATAAAGGTGAGCGAAAACAGAAAACCAAAAGAGGCTTCAGAACAAAATCTGAAGCTCTCGATTGGGAAAGACATTTCAAACTGCAAGACCACCAGGACCTGGATATGACCATTGAAGATTTCTTTGAATTATATAAAAGAGATGTAAGTCATAAGGTAAGACCAAACACTTGGGAAGAAAAGGAGTACATAATTTTAACAAAAATTCTTCCTTATCTTGGCAAGAGAAAAATAAATGAATTAAAGGTAACGGACATTTTTGAGTGGCAAAGAGAAATTCAGAGCTTAACAACTCAAAATGGTAAGAGTTTTTCAAAATCATATCTTGGAACAATTCATAATCAGCTAAGTGCAATGCTTAACCATGCAGTCAGATATTATGGGCTTAAATGGAATGTCGCAAGCAAGGCTGGGAACATGGGCAGTGCAAGAGATAGAAATGTTGATTTCTGGACGCAAAAGGAATACCAGAAATTTATTGAACAGGTAACAGATAAACCACAATCATTTTATGGATTTGAAATACTTTATTGGTGTGGGCTTAGAATTGGTGAACTTCTTGCCTTAACACCGAAAGATTTTGATTTTGAAAACAATGTTTTGAAAATAACAAAGTCATATAAAAAAGTTAAAGGTAAAGATATTGTAACGGACCCAAAGACACCTAAAAGCATAAGGGATATAGTAATTCCTGAATTTTTGGCAGAAGAAATTAAGGAATATTTGGCAAGTATATATGGCATCAAAGAAAATGACAGAATATTTCAAAATTCAAAAAGCTATTTTCGCCATGAAATGATAAGAGGCTCAAAAGCTGCAGGAGTTAAAAGAATAAGAATACATGATTTAAGACATTCCCATGTATCATATTTGATTAACAAAGGCTATACAGCACTTGCCATAGCCGACAGACTAGGTCACGAGGCTGTAGACATCACTTATAAATATGCACATCTATTTCCAACTGTACAAACAGATATGGCAAAAACTATGGATGCAGAAAGAGAGGCTTTATTAGATGAGTGCGAAGAATAATGATGCAAAAGGCAGATGGAGAAATGTAACAGTTGCCTTTAGGGTGTCACCAGAAGAAAACGAAGAAATAAATATGAGGGCAAAACTAAGTGGATTTCAGACAAAGCAGGAATTTATTGTTCAATCATTACTTTATACCAAAATAAGAACTGTGGGAAATCCGCTAATGATGCTTAGTTTCAGAAAATATCTCCAAGAAATAATAGCACAGTTAAAGAGGATTGAGGTTGGTGGAAAAATTGATGAAGAGGTATTTGTCCCAATTAGAACAATGTTGGATATATTAGATGGATTTGAAGAAAGAAAAAAGCCCTAAGCAATAAGCTTAAGACTTACAAGGTAACAAGGAGGTTGTCCCCGCTACTTTTATCACCAATTAAATTATAGCAGGGGTTACCTCCAATAACAACAAAATTTTTAAATAACGGAGGAAAAATGAATAACACAGCAATAAATATATCCTCCAATGTGGAGGACACAGACAATAAAGAAATCGAGGCTATAAGAGATAGTCTAAAAAAACGTCCTGATGGAAGTCCGAGACAAACCATTGAAAATGTAATTGAGGTTTTAAATAATGACCCAATGTTAAAGGATGCAATAAGGCGTAATGAACTTTCCTGTAAGACAGACATTGTTAAGAAGATGGACTGGAGAAGACGTTCAAAGACTTTTACCGACACGGATTTTAACAACATAATGCTTAGAATGGAGAAGTTCTACGGCATTACAAGAGATAAAAACATTAAGCGTGCAATTGACATTGTAGGCAACAATAGCCATTATCATCCTATTATAGACAGGCTGGAAAGTCTGGAGTGGGACGGAAAATCAAGGCTTAGATATCTGTTACCGAGATACCTTGGAACAGATGAAAGTGATTACATATTTGAAGCAACAAGAATAATGATGATGGGAGCGGTGCACAGGGTTTACAATCCCGGGTGCAAGTTTGAATACATGGTTTGCCTGGTAGGCGGGCAGGGTGCAGGAAAGTCAAGTTTCTTAAGACTTCTTGCAATGGAAAATGAGTGGTTTTCGGATGACTTAAGAAAACTTGATGATGACAACGTGTTTCGTAAGATTCAGGGACACTGGATTATTGAAATGGCGGAAATGCTTGCAACCTGTAATGCAAGAAGTGTTGAGGACATTAAGTCATTTTTAAGCCGTCAGAGTGAAACTTACAAGGTACCATATGAAACCCATCCTGAGGACAGACCAAGACAGTGCATATTTGTGGGTTCTTCCAATAATGCCGACTTCCTGCCATTTGACCGAACAGGTAACAGAAGATTTGTACCGGTAATGGTAAATAAGGAAAAGGCGTTGCATCATCCGCTGGAGGATGAGGAAGAAACAAGGGCATATATAGAGCAGTGCTGGGCTGAAATAATGAATATGTATAAAAAGGGCATAAACACTAAACTTGTATTTAATAAGGATTTGGAAAAGGAACTTATTGAATTTCAGAAGGAATGCATGCCACAGGATACTCTTGTGGGCATCATTGAGATGTTTCTTGAAATGACGGATGAGGAGTTTGTGTGCGTTCAGATGATTTACGAGAGGGCACTGCATCACGAAAACTGCAAGCCGAAACAGTACGAATCCAGAGAGATTACGAGCATCATGAGGCTTAAATTCGCAGAACAGTGGGAAGAAGTGAAAAGTCACAGATTCATTAAAGAAGGATATGGAACCCAGCTTGCATGGAAGAGAAAAAAGGAAAATGGTTTTGAGAAAATAGAGAAGGATGAGGACATTCCTTTTAAGCAGGAAACATTGGAAAATCTTAAAACTGAATCTGATGAAATGACAGGAAAAAGTAAGTGACATGATGTCATTTACTTTTAAAAATGTAAATTTGTTATGTAAATTGGGTGGTTTGTAAATCGGAATGATGGATTTGTAAATTGGAAATGACGTAAAAAAAAGAGCCAATTTACATCTGAATGGCATCAATCCCTTTATTTATGGGATGTTTTGAAATTTGTAAATCGTAAATTGTAAATTGGCTAAATAAAACTAAAAAAATAAGGTTTTTTAAAGCCGATTTACATTTTCAATTTACGGAAGGAGATTTGTATGGTTGAAAAGGTTAAACAGATAAAAATAGATGAGGACTTATTTAGGATGATTTATCAGTATTTTATATATGGTCGTGAGGACGAAACGGAACTGATTAAGGCAGGCCTTAAAGATAAGATGAATAAGATGATTTTGAGAAACATTTATACAGAAAGCAAGACTGCCGAATCGGTAGAGGAGAGAGAAAATGCAAGAAAAGATTATCTTGACAGAAAGAAAATCCCGGAGGATTTCCGTTGGTAATTTTCCGGCTTGAATGTTAAAGACCTGCAAGTGGCACTTGCAGGTGGTAGAGCAGACAAGTCGGAAATAATATATGCGGTAGCAACGGAAAAACTAAAGGAAAAAGAAAAGAGGATTAGCCCTCGGCGATTGAGAGCGAAATACACCCATCGCACAAAATCTTACGATTTTATGCTCTTAAGGGTTTGCATTTCGCCCTTGCAGGGGGCTTTTTATTTTACTTAAACATAAAGATTTAAAGAATAGGAGGAACAAACATATGGCAAGAAATTCATTTATTCAGATAAGCAAGTTAGGCAATTTAAAGGGGCGCATAGATTACATTACAAATCCCAAAAGGCAGGAAAATCTGTACGCAGTTTACAATACAACAGACGATACATTTTGGCGTGAACTTGCAAGGTGTAATAGATTGGAATTTAAGAAAAGCGGAAGTGCCGGAAAGTGTATCGAATCAAGAGAACTGATTATTGCATTGCCTGAACCATTCTGCAACACGGACAAACAGAAAGTATTGAAAGATTTTACTGAGCTGTTTAGAAGAACTTACGGAGTAAACTGCATTGCAGCAATGCATCACAACAAGACAAAAACAAACTTACACATTCATTTGATATTTTCGGAAAGAGAGGAATTAAAAAACGACATAAAGAAAATTGCCACAAGAAACATGTTTTATGACGAAACAGGAAAGCATGTAAGGACCAAAAAGGAGATACTGGATGATAGTGGGAATGTGAGAAAAGGCTGTAACATCATAAGAAAAGGTCAGGTTTATGAGTACAACAGATTTTCAAAAAAGAAAGTGGAGTTTAAGGCAAGGTCATTTCTAAAGGGTGTGAAAACACTGTACACTGAGCACATTAATTCATTCTTAAATGATAAGGACAAACTGCAGGTGTTTAACAATAAAGATATTTATCTGCCAACAAAAAAGATTGGAAAGAATAATCCAAAAGCAGAGCAGATAAGAAGAAACAATCAGGTGAGAATGAGGTGGAACAGTACAGTTGATGAAGCACTGTTTTATCAGGTTCCAAGAAAACACATCAGAACCATTAAAGAGGAAAAGATACTTAAGAATGTAAATAAATTTGGAAAGACGGAAACAAAGACAGTTGGTGGATTAAGGAAAAACAAGTCATCAAGGGAAAGTGCAGGTGTAGGAATATTTGCCGGAGTTTTTGAAAAGGCTGTTGGAATGGCGTGTGATTGTTTAAAGGGACTGATTAAGATATTTAGAGGAGCAATTGCACCAAAGCCACCACAACCGGTTAAGGAGTACAAGCAATATGCAAAAAAGGTAGATGAATTATTGGAAAATCATAGAGTATTAAACAGAGTGCATATGGCAATAAGAGAGGCAAAATACCAAATGGACCGAAAAGAACACAGGATATTTGGAGGAAAGAAAAAGTTAAAGGATGAAATTGTACAGTTGGAAAAGCAGGAGAAAAAGGCAAGGAGTTTAGAGAGCAGATTGTTGAAAAAATTAAATGGTGACAGTGTGGATGAGGTTATAAGAAAATTTAATCGAATGAGAATGGAAATGGATGCGTATAAAAACTCTGTTGACAGGGCAGAGGATGCTAAAGAAATGCTGGAAGTAGAGGTGAAGGCATTTATGGAAGGTGAAAAAGAAAATAAAAAATATACAAAAGATAATTTTAAACATAAATAATTGTATTTTGTTATTTATAGAAAACAAAATATATACAAACTTGTTGTGTAAATGCTAAGTATATTTAAAATATTTAACAATTTAACAATTTAACAATCCATATTGAGAACTTGACTAATTTATGTAGAATAAGGTAAAATAAGGAAGAATAAGCTATGGTAGATTTGATAAGTTTTTATACAAAAAATATTTCCTTAAGATATTAAAGGCAAATGAGGGGGAAGAAGATGAAAAAAAGAGTATATAAAATAGTTATTTTCTTAATGATAATTGTATTGCTTTCTAGTGCAACTGGTTACTATTATTTTATTGAATGTCTTAATATATTAAAATTCACTCAAGTTTCAAATGAAACAAATATTACCCTATTTGACAAATATAATAATGGCGGAGAAAAAGTTAAAATTGCAATCCTAGATAGTGGAGTAAATTTAAACCATCGAGATTTTTCAGGCAATATAAAATCAGGCTATGATTTTATTAATAATCAGGAAAAGATTAGTGATAAGTATGGACACGGAACGTGGATTACGGGAATAATTGGTGCTTGTGATAACAACATAGGAATTTGTGGAGTCGCACCTAATGCGGAAATATACCCATTAATTGTGTTAGATGATATGGGCAAGGGGAAGATATCTGATGTCGTTGATGCAATATATTGGTGCATTAAAGAGAACATAGATATAATTAACGTTAGTTTTTCAACTAAAAAAAATGATAAAAATTTGGAAAAAGCAATTAGTGAAGCAATAAAAAAAGGAATTTTTGTAGTAGCAAGTTATGATAACAAAAAGAATAGAAGCAGTTATCCCGCTCAATACGAGAATGTTATAGGGGTAAAAGCAGAGAAAAAAGTTGACAAAATTTACATTAAAGAAGAGATTTGCTATGCACCTGGATATGACATTGTAACAACGAATAGGGAAGGGGGGTATGAAAAAGTTAATGGAAATTCGGTAGCCACTGCATATGTGACAGGATGTGTGGCGTTAATAGTGTCTGAGTACAAGGCAAATAAAGAAAACTATGATGTAAATATTATAAAAAAATTATTGGTAATTTAGGAGGCTTGAAAGAGAATGAAGAAGAAATTAAAAATGATTATATGTTGTGTAATGGTAGTTTGTTTAGTAACAAATCTATCTTATTCGAGGGCATATGCTTCAGATAATAAGACAGTGGAGGTTGATGGACATACCATAGATATTGTCGCAAACAATGATAATGAGGCAGTTGTGTCCACAGACATTGATGGTGTTACATATACTTTGTCTTTGGATAAAGAAGATGGAGATTTTACATTACTAGAAAAAGAATATCCTACAACTGTGTTGGGAGTTGGAGTGGGAATACCAGAAGAGAAAGAATATGATGTTGAAGTAAAAGACACGACAAATGATTGCATTGTAGCCGAGGCTGTAAATACAGAAGATGATTCGGATGCTGTGTCTGTAGATCAAACAGAAGTGGTTGCACAGGCTGCCATGGTAATTGGAGTAGGACTTGGATGGGCCCTAGAAGCTTTATTGGAGGCCTTGTTATCTATTGTTGCATCTGTTGTTGTAGCGGGAATTGTGTATTATGCAGCAAAAAGTGTTGCTCGTACATTGAGCCGAAAGCAACCAAAAGTTCATTATTATATGGCATATTTAAGTTACGGTGATGATGTGTATATTGGACCAAAACTAAGCTCAAAATCAGCAGCTGCACGATATTTAGCAGTAGGAGGAAATGTGTTTGCAATTAGTTCGGGATATGCATATGATGCATGTAAATCTGCTAGTCCTATAAAAAAAGTATCGTCAAAGCAAAAACATTCGGGTGAAGGAAAAAATTATTATCATTATCATCCGATGATAAAGAAAAAAGTGCAATCACATGCACACTGCTGGTTTATTTAAATGCTAGAATTTATTGCTATACTAACAATGATTATTGATCATGTGGGTATAATTTTTTACCCACATGATTTGATTTTTAGAATAATTGGTAGAATATCTTTTGTTATTTATGCGTATTTGCTTGCTGTTGGAGCCAAAAGAACAAGTAATAAAAAGAAATATTTATTGAGAATTTTGATATTGGCAATTATGTCGCAGTGGGTCTATTATAGTCTTATATCGCACGAATTAAATATATGTTTTACTTTATCAGCAGGACTATTAGTAATAATTATTTATGAGAGTAATATTTTAAGAACTAAGAGATATTTTCTGATAATGAGTGTTTTTGTGATAGCTATGGTTATAGGCTTTGATTATGGAGTATATGGAATTTGTGTAATTTTTGCGTTTTATTATTTTAGCAATAGACCGATGAAAGATATTGTTGTATCTCAGATAATTGTTTTAGCAATATCTTGTTACATATTTGGAATTTCTATGGTACAGTATGTTTCTTTGATTGCATTAATGTTTATTGCTTTTGTTCAAAATAAAAGCCCTAGATATACAAAAATTAGTTGGAGAATAAGATATGTTAATTATTTGATATATCCAATACACTTAATAATATTATTAGTTTTAAAAGAAGTAACTTTATCATAAAAAATCAACAAAAGTATTGAGTAGCAAATTGTTGTAACAAAAATTGTGGTATTAATAATCATATCGAAAAAACACATTAAAGTTAGGAGATAATTATGACTGAATATTATGTATTTGAAATAGAAAATACCAAGTATAAATTAATGTTAGATAAATTGTGCAATTTAAGTGATAGGTTCTGTTTAGTAGAGCCAATTGCGGACACAAAAGATTTTCCAGACGTCCTTCCAGAACCTAAAGGAGAATTGGAAAAGTTTCTAATTGAAAGAAAAAGAACATGTGTCTGGCCAGGAACAAAGATTAAAGTAAGAAGCAAAAACAAAGAGGCAATTCAACATTTTTATAAATGCTCAAAGACTAGTATAGATATATTGAAAAGGTATTCAGATTTCTTTCAGTATGAAGATCAGATGGACATTGCCTTCTTTGCAAAAGAAAACTGTGTTTTATATACAATATCACATGAAGAAATTATAGTGGTGGATATGAAATATTGGAATGACTTTTTTGAAAAAATAGAATGTAAATTAATTAAGAAAAATGTGTAATTGTGTTTAAGTTCTTAAAGAATAGGAAGGTTTGTAGAATATTGACTTATGACAATAAAATGACAATATTTTCGTCTTAAAGTATACGCAAAAAAATTAAAACAGTACAGAAATGAACTACTAAATACAATAAATATCCTGCTTTATAAAGGAGTAAATTTTTGTGAGTAGGAGTTTGAGTAGACACTATGATCCCACAATGCCTTTATTTATAGGCACTGTGGGATGTTTTTATATTAATGTGATTCTATTTACAGGAAAACAGTAATAATTGGAGAATAATTGCATGGATAGAGATACATTTAAACTAATACATAGTGAATTGATACAGCAAGTACAATGTATTGAGTTTAATCTAAGAAGAACCTATGCCGCAATGCATGAGGGGAATTTTGATGATAATTTTAATAGATTAGAGAAAAGCAATCTTGGAAAAATAGCTAGAGAATTAGAAAATTTAGATTATAGTGATGATCGTCCAGAATTGTCTGACGATGATTATGATTTGATTGATGATATTAGAGAAATAAGGAATTATTGGTGCCATCAGTGTTATCTGGATTTTGTATATATAAATAATAATAGAGAAAGAGAAAGACAATTTCAAAAAATTGCACAGAGACTTCAAAGAGACGAGAATAGAACCTATGAGTTATTTGTAAAATCAAAGAAAATATTTTTCTATATTTGGAAAAAGTATAGGGATTAGTTTTTCATTTAGGAGGAAAAATGTATAAAGAAGAAATTGATAGATGTAATACTTTGGACCAACTATTTAAAGTTTGGAAAAAAGCCCAAATTGACGAATGTGATGAGTCTTTAAAAAAACATATTTTAATTATGATGTTAGTAGAAAATATATCTTTTCTAAAGATGGTTTTCTTGGCAATGAGGATAAGGCTAAGGTTTTATTTGTTTGCAGGGAGCCACATATTTATGATACGGAAAAAAGTAAAGATGAGAAGAATGGTAAATTCTTTTGGGTAAAGGAATGTGCTGTGAAAAATAAAAGTACGGAGTACTATAACCTTCCAATTAAATGTTTGGAAGATTTGAAAATGAAATCAACTATTGATGAATGTGCATATATAAATATAAACAAACGGGGTGGAGATAGTGCGTGTGACATGAATAGGCTTAAAACGTATGCTGAAACGTATAGAGATTTTATTGTAAAAGAAGTTGAAATAATTAACCCAGAGATAGTTATTTTCTTAGGAAAATTCGATAATAGTATTTATGAAATTGTGAAAGAGGGATGTGCCGACAATACAACTTATTACTTGTATCCTCGTCATCCTTCTATGTATTGGGAAAAATTGGTACCAGAGAGACTTGACATATAACAAAACGGAGCAGTCGCACTGCACCCTGGGAGGCTGTCCTTTTTGCTATGTTAAGTTTAATTGATTTTTGAATTATATTTTTTGTGAAAAAAAGTTGCATAAAAAATAATTAATGATATAATAATGATAAGTAAAGAAGTAAAGTGACTTGGAGGAATGAGCCATGATTATAGAGATAAGAGCAAAAAACTGTTATGCATTTGAGGATGACATTACATTTTCGATGAAAGCAGATATGCGAAATAAAAAATTTGGAGCAAATGTTCACAAAGAGAATAATTTTAATGTCCTTAAAACGGTAGGAATATATGGACCAAACAATGCCGGTAAAACATGTCTAATCAAGTGCATTAGGGCAATAAGAAATGTACTTTTAAATAAGAAGAATGGACTGATGCCAAATATATTTACTGATAGTGATGTATGCGAGTTAGGTGTTACATTTATGGCATCTGGAAGAAAGTTTTCTTATGATTTTAAGTATGATGCAGAAAAAGAAGAATATATATATGAGTCATTTTCGGAGATATTTAAAGATCAGTACAACAACGAAAAGGAAGTTTGTTGGTTGAAAAAGGATACCATTAGTGAAATATATGAATGCATTGACGAAGCTGTGCAGACTATGATTTCAGTTGTATCGAAAAATAATTTGTTATGCTATGTAGTAGATACAAGTAAATTTGAACATATCAATGAGATGAAACAGATTCTTGTTGGATTTGCTGAGAAAATTGATATCATCAATATGAATAACATACCTATGCAGCATACGATTGAACTTATGAAGAATAAGAATCAGTTACAGCAAAAAGTTGTTGAGTTCATAAAAAATGCAGACTTGTATATGGATAATTTTGAATATGTGGATATGGATAAGATACAGCTGAAAACTGGTGAAGGTGACGAAAAGCCAGATGAGAAAGTGCTTGATATTCCGGAGAATATTATGGATCAAATCCGATTGGTATCCACATATAAGGGTGTCCATGTACCAAGTATGATGTTTGATTCTACAGGAACAAAGAAGATTGCAGCTATTGCCAGCTATGTAATTGAAGCACTTGAACAAGGCAGGATTTTAGTAGTGGATGAGTTGGATAGCAGTATTCATTTTAAGCTTACCAGGGCGATTGTTGCGATGTTTAATAATGAATTAAATACAAGTGCACAGATGATATTTACAGTACATGATATAAATCTTATGGATTGCAAGAGAATGTTTCGAAAGGAGCAGATTTGGTTTGTTCATAAGGATGAAGAAGGTGTGTATGTATATTCTCTTGCTGATTTTACTGCACAGCAGGGAGTGAGAGATACGACAGATGTTATGGAAAAATATCGGAAAGGTGCGCTTGGAGCTTTACCTGATCCTGAATTGATTAACTCATTGCTTAGTATTAAAAGTGGTGTAAAGGGGGATGATGCCGATGACAAATAAGCTCCCTAAGTTTTTGGATAACCATAAAATCTGTATTATCTGTGAAGGTAATGAGGAATATGAGTATCTGAATAGATTAAAAAATTTAAAAGTATGGAACGAGCAATATGATATTTTATTGGTAAATGCCGGTGGAAATGGCAATATCCCGGCGAGATATCAGGATAGGTATCAAAATGGAGCAGACGAACTGGTGCTTGTGTTCTGTGATACTGAAAAGAAACCTCATGAGCAGTATGAGGACATTAAACGTAAAATTAATGAGTTTCATGGTGTGGATAGTGCAGCGAATGAAGTGATTATGTTTGGTAATCCTTGTACGATGCAGATTATATCTAAGCACTGGACCGATGAAAATCTGAAATCTCCGGCAAAACCAGTGAATGCTCCCTTGATAAAGGAATATACCGGGGTGGAGAATTACAAAGGAAGAGCAGATCAAATTCAAGAGGTTATGAAACATGTTACCGAGGAGAATTATGTGGATATGTGCCAGCGAGTGACGAATTTAGAGTTCGATGATTCTATTACTGGTAGCAGTAATTTTGGAAAGTTCATAAAGCTGTTTGAGAGTGATGACAGTGGGTGGATTGAAGAGATTAATACTTGTTTAGGTAATTAAGTGGAAAGAGGTGTAAGCTTGGTGAGATACAGAAAGATATCTTGTGAAAGTGATGAGTTTGACGATATTGTGGTTAATTTAAAAAATGATGTGCTTTCTCGTAACAATATACCTAAGATTATTTTGGGAACGGGGTTGTCAGCTTCCTATGGAGTACCAGGAATGTGGGAATTATCAGAAGAATTAAAAAGAAAGCTAGAGGTTCATCCGGTTGGAAAAATAAAAAAAGCATGGAAAGAGAAGGAAACTGCTATTGACAAATATGGTTTGGAAGAAGGGCTAAAGACACTCAATTCTTCGGAAATATTATTGATTAAAGAAATAAAAAAGATTACAGCCAAATTTATTTTGGAAAAAGAGCAGGCAAAACTATTGGAGATTTATAATAAAGATACTGGATTTGAAAAGCTTTTACTTTATTTGAATAATACGGTTAGTGTCAATAATGGTTTGATAGATATTATGACTCCTAATTATGATAGAATAGTTGAAATAGTATGTGACAAATGTGGTATTCCTGTTATTACAGGATTTAATGGAGAGGTTTTTAAAAGATTTGAACCATTACGATTAAAGAATCCGGGCAATTATGTAAATCTTAAGAATAATTGCTTTGTTCGTCTTTTTAAACCGCATGGATCAATAAATTGGGTATTAAAAGATAATCAAGAATATATGATAAATGATGATTATTATTTATCACAAAATAGTGATAATATTGAGATTATTGCTCCTGGAAGTTCTAAATATGAGGCGGGAATGTTAAATAACACATTTAGATTAATGCGAGAAGATTTTAATGAACTTATATCAGATGTTAGTAAACCGTATTCCCTTTTTATTTATGGTTATGGATTTAATGATTCTCATTTTAATACGGTCTTGTTTCAAAATAAGAATAAAAATGTTTTGGTATTGTCAAAAGAAATAAAATCAGCTGTGATTGATAAGGCATTAAATAATCCTAAAGTTACTATTTTTTTTCAGGAAGATAAAAAAGAATATATTATTTACAAAGGTGAAAGATTCGAAATAGATCGTAGCTTATGGAATATGGATATTTTTGCTGAAGTATTTTTTTCATAATAGAGATTGTGAAGGAGGTAAACTATGGAAACGCTTATGGATTATTTGGAAGATAGTATTGGAAAAGTTATTAATGTAGATACAAAAAAAATTGCAATAGAAGTATCAGAAGAAGAAACTCTTAATCGATTGAAAATAAATGATATGACAATTATGAGTGGGAATAATGCAGATGAAAAACTGATTGGGATAATAACAAAGGTTACGAAAAAAAGAATAGATTTTGATGAAAATGAGGATGAGCAGGAGGAAGAATGGAATTGCTCGGCTAATATATGTAATGTTACATTGGTTGGAAGTTTTTATATTAAATTAGGCATTAAAAAAAGAAATATATTTAAAAGATCAATTAATACATATCCTGAAATAAATAGTGAAGTTTTTCTTGCAGAGGGTGAAGCACTGTCTATTATCATGAATTCTTTAGATGATACGGATTCACCGGCAACCGAAAAGTTGATGATTGGTAAATATGCAAGCAATAGAGACGTTCAAGCGATTTTGGATGGCAATAAGTTCTTTCAGAGGCATGCGTGTATTGTTGGAAGTACTGGAAGTGGAAAATCATATACAGTTGCAAATATTTTAGAAAAAACTGAGAAGTTACCCTACGCAAACATTATTGTTTATGATTTACATGGTGAATATACTCAGCTGAGTTATGCGGAGCAAATTAAAATATCGGATGAAAAGGGAGGATTGCATATACCACTATGGTTTTTTAATTATGAAGAAATCCATTCTCTTTTTATTGAATCTTCAGAGGGAACATCTACAAATCAAAGAGCTGCTGTTGTAGACTATATATTAAAGAGTAAAAAAGAATATATAGAAAAAAATATGAAAGAACTATCGTCAGATGTAGTAACAGCAGATACACCGATACCTTTTTCAGCACATAGATTAAAAGAATATTTAGAAAAAGAAGATATAAGAGAAGATGAGACTGGTGATTTTTATAAATCTGGAGATAATAAGGGACAGCCAAAAACAAAAAAGGGTCAATATAATGGAAAACTGACCAATTTGATTATGAGATTACAAACAAAAATGGATGATAAAAAATATGGATTTGTTTTTAATGAAGATGAGACGCAGAATGAAAGTTATTTAAATGAATTTACAAGAAAAATTATGGGTGTAGATTCAAGTAAAAAAGTAAAAGTAATAGATTTATCAGAAGTTCCAACAGATATGTTGGCAATAGTAATTGGTATTGTAACAAGGCTAGTTTATGATGTGCAATTTTGGATGAGTCCGGAAAATAATCAGACACGACATCCGCTAGCTTTTGTTTGTGATGAGGCACATATATATATGTCAAATGATATGTCAAGCATGAGATTGGCAGAGAAAAAATCATTAGAAATATTTGAAAAAATATCAAAAGAAGGCAGAAAATATGGAATAGCACTATTAATTGTTTCTCAAAGACCTGCAGAGTTAAATACTACTATTATTTCACAATGTAATAATATTATTAGTTTGAAAATTACTAATGACAGAGATAAGAGAGCTGTTGCCTCTATGTTAACAGATTCATTGGTGGGACTGGTTGATTCGTTACCTAATTTGGATGTTGGGGAGTGCGTTGTTGTGGGAGATGCAATTAAACTTCCAGTAAAAATATTATTGGATAAACCTAATGAAGAGCCATTAAGTTCCACAATCGAATTCTGGGATAGATGGAGTGATAAGCAAGATACTATTTTTGATATAGATGGGGCTATAATTAATATGATAAGACAATCTAGAAAGTAGGTGTATAGCATGAATTATTGGTCGTGGAGTGGTAATTATATTGGATATCAAGTAGGCGATTATTTGTATTCAAAGAAGGGTAAACCGGTTGGTGTTTTTCTGCATGATGAACTGTATAATTTTAGAGGGGAATATATAGGAGAGATAAGAAACGAGAATAGGATTATAGTTAACAGAAGTAAAAAACATAAAAGAAGTACTGTTTCATCAAAACCGTGTAGCAGATGTGGAAAGTCGTATTGTAATTATGCAGGTTATGCTATGATAGCGGGGTATGAAGATTTTGCAATAGATGATATTTAAAATACTATTAAATTCAAACTTCGCACATGAAGATTAGAATCGAGCAGTTAGTTGCTATATGCAACAAAAAACAAGCTTTCGCTTAGCCTCACACATTGCGATACAAGGATTTTGCAAAACAAACTCAAGTGCCGACGTGTTCAGATAGCTTTTTCCACTAATATAGTAACTAACTACTCGGAGTTTTAAATTTTATGCGAGAAGTTTGAGCTGTTGCAATAAAATGATTGCAAAATGCTTGCAAAAACGCTTAAAACGACAAAGAATATATAGAATTTCAAGAATAATTATACTAAATACGGCAATGAAAAATCAGTTTAGACACAATATATAGTTGCCGAAATCGAGTTTGAATAATTTTCAAAAGCTCGCAAAGCCTAGTAAATGGTGTGCTACCCGTCAAGTAGACATTTTAAATAAAGGGCTTTGAACCACATAATTGTATATAATATTACCGAGGTGATACCAATATGATACCATTTCGGCAAATATAGGAGAATAAGGCTCCAATGTGATTAATTAGTCACATTGGAGTCTTTTTTTCTTTATAGGAAAGACCGTAGTTGGCGTTCTGGTAAATTGAAAACAGCCTGCCGGGAGGCGGGCATAGATTCCACCATATCGAATCATTTTAAAGTGCTTTTCAGGGATGTGTCTGAGTAACCGTTTTATGAAATCCATAGCAGGGAGAGTTTCTTCGACATACTTTTCGTCTTCGTGACGATTGTAATGGAAGGCAACGAACACGCCGTCATAGTTATCAATTCTGGATGTGGCGCCAAACCCCATCATAGCTGTAGCCACCTTCGGAAATCAGGCAGTGAATGTGAGGATTCCATTTGAAATCCCTGCAAAAAGTATGAAGAACCATGATATAACCGGGAGTGAAGTTTTTGGATTTGTTCATTTTAAAGAACATGTGGAAAATAACACTGGCAACAGAATGGAAAAGACAATGAAGCAGAGTTCTGTCCTGAAGGAAAAAATCACGGAGATTTTCATCAATCGTGAAGACGCAGTGTCTGTGCTGAACGTTAACCAGTTTAAAAGACATAGATGTAGTACGTTCCATGGAATACTTGTTACCGCAAGAGGGACAGAAACGGCTGTGGCAGCGAAAAGGAACGAACTTAAGATTTCCACAGTGTGGGCAGCCGTACATAGCATCACCAAAAGAAAAGCCCACCTCTCAAGATTGAGGGGCGGGGGAGTTGAATAGGCGAAGCCTATTTTTTACAATTAAAAGGGTAGAAGCTGACTTGTAAAAGTAAATTCCGTGTGAAAGACTAAATTCCACACCCTGTTAAA
>ERZ857801.531-NODE-531-length-51303-cov-14.853672_pt1 | contig 51303 bp, 55 predicted proteins | sample MGYA00519762_ERZ857801 | MGnify/ENA primary metagenome ERZ857801 (study PRJEB31778, sample SAMEA3449368) | human gut metagenome | biome: human gut; feature: human-associated habitat; material: faeces | place: United Kingdom | collected 2010/2012 ...
AATTCTGGTTCTCTGCTCTGTGATAAAAAAACAGTCTACAAAACGGTCTGCCGCGTGTTGGCTCGGCGCGCTTTCTCCAAAGCAGAGAGCATAAAAAATCGCCTTGACCTGTATCGGGTCAAGACGATTGCCGTCGGTCATAGTCGCGTTGGCTTCCGCCACCACCGAATCCAGAAAGGAAAACGCGCTCTGCATATCCGTGATATGCGTTCGGAACTCGGCAGGCACGGAATCCGTGAAGCTGATCCCATAGAACGACGCTTCGACCGCCAGATTGTTGTGGTCAGCCCCACCGGATGTCGCGGAGCAGAGGATCGCGGCGATCAGGATGACCGGCGCAAAGATGGCGATGAGCAGAAAGCCGACGCCTTTGCGCCCCTTTTCGCTGGTCAGCAGTGCGGCGGCAACACGCGCGGCTATCGCGCTCATGCTCATAGCTGCATCCCGCCCATGACCGGCGCAGTTTCCCGCTCTCCATCGTGCTGCGCCAGAAGATCCCGGTCATGTTCGTCCAGTCGGTCCGCCAGCCCAGCCGCGTCCATGTACTCCGTGACGCTTCCGGTCATACGGCGCAGGAGCTTTTCTTCGCCCTCTGCCTGCGATCCCAGCCGGATACGCTGCTCCGCCAACGCCTGTGTGACCAGTCGCTGTTCGTCCGGAGACAGGTTCAGGGACATCGTTTCTGCTGACGCTGGATCCTCGCCGGCCATCATGTACCGCGCGTGGACGCTGTTGTCACCGCGGAACGCTTTCGTGATCGCAGAGGAAATGAGGGACATCCGATCCATATCCGCGCCGCTTTCGCCCAGCGTTTTGCCAGTCATGAAATGCTCTGTCCTGCGCTGACTGTCCTCGTACCATTCCAGAAACATATCCAGATAGATGCCTTCGCTTCCGCCGTAGTCTGTCCGACAGAAAAAGCCAGCGTCTCTGGGCATCTCGCGTCCGTTTTGCCAACGCCTGTCCAGAAGAAGATACTCGTCCGGCAGATAGCCGACGCTGTCCAACCGAGCTTCCAGCTCGTGAAAAACATCTTCCGCTTTGCGCTGACCGGCATATTTCAACTTGCAGGGATTTTCTGCATCCGGTTCCCAACGTTCAAATTCAATTTGCTTCATACATTCTCCTTTTCATCTGTTATTTTCCGCCTGCCTTTCCGAACAGCTTTTCCTTGTAGGCCGGTGCTGTGACGAGCAGGTCATAGCGTTCGTTGCCGCATTTGTAGAGACACTCGCCCTTGTGCGGGGCCTGAATGATGTTGAACTCGCTTTCCTCCAGCTGGAGCAGATCCATGAACTCCTTCTTGTTGACCGTACCGCAGTTGAACAGGAACTGGTGCGGGGGAATGGAGAACAGCGGCTTCGTCATCTCACGCACACCGGGACGGTCAAAATCCTCCACGTTCTGCGACGCCATGAGCATGGCGGAGTTTTTCTTCCGCACACGCTTCAGCGCATTTCGGATATACTCGACCGCCACAGGATTGCCAAGCCAGATATAAAGCTCGTCCAGCGCCGCGACGGTATTGCCCTCGATCAACAGCTTATCCGTCATGTAGGACAGCAGATTCAGCAGGATCGTGCTGCGGACATTGGCTGCGACCTCGTTCAGCCCTTTTACGCCAAATACGAGGAATCTGGTCGAGGTCAGATTGCTGTGACCATTGAAGAACTTGGCGTCAGCCCCCTTGCACATGGAGTACAGACCCAGCAGTACCTGCTGGAGCATCTCCTTTGTGTAGAGCTGCGGCTTCTGCTCGTCAAAATTCAGATATTCGATTTCGATGTAGTCGTAGAGTTCGGACAGGATCGGATAATCCTCCGACCGCATCTGGCTGAAATCTGTTTCCTCCGTAATGCCCCATTCGGTATAAAGGCGCATCAAGAGGATCTCGATGGTGTCGATCTGCGCCGTCGTAAAATCTTTGTAGCAGCGCAGAACGTCTTTCAAAAACGAAATATGCTGTGCCAGCCGCGTGGACTGGCGGAAGGCGCTCGGCGCGTCCACATCATACGGGTCTGCGTCGGTATCCCAGCAGCGCGGTTCCAGCAGATTGATCTTATACGTTCCCTCGATGATGTCCGCAAAACACCCGCCGACTGCGCGGCACATCTCCCACTGCTCATGCTCCACGTCCAGCGTAATGATCGACTTTCCCGCTTCCAGGAAGTTCAGAAGCAATAACTTCATCAAGAAGCTCTTGCCCTGTCCGGTATTGCCGAGAATGAGGATATTGGCAGAAGTTTTATCTTCGTCGCGCTGGTCGAAATCGACCACGATGTTGCTGCCGCATTTATCCTTGCCGATGTAAAAGCCTTTTCGGTCTGTCTTGCCGGAGTAGTTGAACGGAAACAGATTTGCCACAGAACCGGCAGGCAGCACCCGTTCATATTCTGTGCCGAACGCATTATAGCCGCACGGACTGACACAGCAGAAGCCCTGCTGCTGGCGCAGCTTCAGCTTGTCCACATTGAGTTTTGCCCGCGTCAGCTCCACCGTGACCTGATTCTGCAAGATTTCAAATTCCGTCTGATCCGATGCGATCAGCTCCATATAGACCGCGCAGTGCATCAGGGATTCCTTGTTGCGGTGCATGGAGCCGACGAGCGTTTTGACATCCTGCAAATTGCTCTCGGCCTCGACCGCCTGCTGGATGTTCTGTGTGCTGTTCCGCTTCATGCGGTTGCGGATCTCCGCGTTGTGAACGATCCGGCTTTCCTCCAGCGGCGTGACAATGCGCGTATAAACGTGCAGCGTCACGCCGTGCATCTCACCTAAGTGGCGCAGGATAGCTTGATCGTCTGTGGCGGTCGGATATTCCCGCAGTGCCCAAACACACCGGATGCTGTTGCCGCAGAAATAGCGGTCAAATTCAAATTTGACCAGCGATGGCGCGATCATGTCCAGAAACGATTTCAGTTTTTCCGCTTCCGGATCGGCGCGCTGTTTTTTCTTAAAAAGTGCCATGCTCATCCCTCCAGAAACCGCTGACCGTCGTAATCCTCCATCCGCTCCGAGGTCGTGTTTTCTTCAAAATACAGCGCAAGGATGCGCTTGAGATCCTCGCGCCCTGCTCTGCGGACAGGCAGACCGCTTTTGTGCAGGGATTCCTCGATGGTGGAGAGAAGCGAATAGACGGTTTCGCGTTTTTCATCTTTTAACCGCACGACCAGATAAAATTCCCGCGCCAGCTTCATTTCTACCTGCATCTCGTCCAGATGCTGTCGGTCCTGTTCCAGCAGACGCCGGATCTCCGGATTCGTTTCCTGCTGGAGCCGGTCATGGTAGAACGCGCGGTTCTGCGTAAAAGATTCTCTGGAGTTGAGCGCCAACAGCTCGATGTTCGCCTGTGTGCTCAGTACATTTTTCAGAGCCTCGATTCTGGCACAGATCGCGTTTGCCGGCAGAACGCCGAGGTTGGATGGGCGGACAATGTAGAATACCAAATCACCCGCGTCGGTGGAGATGCAGTAGTCGGTTATCTTTTTGACACCCATGAGCTGCTGGGTGGACTGCCGCCTTTTATCTTTCTTCTGCCTTTTCATGTCGGGTCCTCCCATTCAAAGATTTGCTGTTCTGTGATATAAAAGCTGACCACGAACGAGAGAAAATCCAGCACACTGCGTCCATCCAAGTGAATAGATAAAAACGCATACGCCGCCACCAGCACCATTGGCAAAAACAATCCGAGCTGCGTCAGCGCAAGCACCGCGATGAGCAGTCCAATGCCGATGACGGCCAGATCCCGGAGCTGCCAGAGCCAGAGCGTGGCTTTGGCGTTTAAATTGTCGGGGTAAATGTAAATTTCAATCACCTCTCTGTCAAAAAAACAGCGCGGAGCAGATGTTTCTGCTCCGCGCAAGGATGATACTTATTCTGTTTGCGGCTGCGCCGCTTTGAGTTCCTGCACCCGTGCCAGATCGACGAAGTGGGTCGCATAGCTCCGCTCGATCTCCGGGCTGCCGCTTTTGCTGAATCGCAGCGGAATGACCGGCTTGTGACCGGTTCCGTTTTTCTTGCGGACACCCCAGCGCTTGTAATAGCAGAAGGACGGCTTCAGCTCATGCGCCTGCGCATACACGCGCATCTGGTGCAGCACGAAGGACAGTCGTTTCAGATTGGCATTACACACGGCTTCAAGATACCGTACACGCCCAAACCGCCAGTCCTCATATTTCTGTTTTGGCAAGATGCCCGTGTCAATGAGAACATCCACCGGCGCGGCGTAACCGCGCACCTGCAGCTGATGGTACATGGAGCTATGGATCTTGCCGATCAACTCTTTCTCATTCATGCACTGCACCTCCCGTCTGTAATTTTAACTATACCACAGCGAGTCTGCAAATGCAAAAGCAGAAGCCGCAGGCGATCCCTGCGGCTTCCGGCTGCGCGGTTATTCTTCTTCGGCATCCGTGTCCGGTTCGTCGGGTTCATCGGCTTCTTCTGTCTCCGGCTGGTCGGCAGTGTCTTCCTCGTCCTGCTCCAGCGCTTCTTCGATCAGTCCGATGATGAACTGCTTCTGCTTGAGATTGTTCTTTTTGAGGTATGCCTTCAGCCGCTCGAAGAGTTCTTCCGGAAGCTGGATCGCCATGGTTCTCATATCGCCTGTCATTTTTGAATTCTCCTTCATTTTGTAATAATGACGCCGCCGTTCTCCTGCATATGCTTGTTGACCTGCATCTGCAAGAGTCCTTCCAGCGCCGTTTCCTGATAGCCATCCAGCATGGAAAGCTGCTCCGTCAGGGAATTGAACTCGAAGATCGACATGCTCTCGTCCAGATGGGGCGCGAGGTAGTCAAAACAGTAGAATTCATCCACCTGCCAGTAGACGTCGCCCGGCATCTTCGTGTGGATCTGCTCGAAAGCGTCCATCATTTCGTACTGGCTAACAGGAAACGTCAGCTCCACGCCGCGCTCATCGCTCGCTGTGCTGCTTACGAGATAAACCTCACATACTTTGCGCAAGGGTCATTCCTCCTGTCTGTTCCTGTTCAAATCGCTCCTGTTCAGTCTGAATGCTCCACGCATCCGAGTTCCAGAGGTGGACATACAGCTCACTTTTGCCATCCGCGCGGATCTCCTGCTGCTCGAAGCCCTCGCCCCAGCCATCTGCGGCCTGCCCCTCGAGGTACCTTTTCAGGGTTTCCAGTTCCGCACCGGTCAATTCGCCCGCTACGCGGCATTCTGCCACACCCCAGAGCTGACCGTTCCGTTCTTCCACAGTGAAAACAGCCGAATGAACCTTACGATTGACGCTGTCCGCTTCGTCATACCAGTGCATAACGCCGCGCTCCACTTCCTCCGGCATTCGGTATTTTTTCAGCGCCGCTGCGATCTGCGACTCATACCCACGCAGTTCTTCTCCCTCCAATGTAACGCCATTTTCGTCGAGGTCTCCGTATTCGTTCGGTTCATAAAATTCGGCGGTCAAGGGCATATAGAGCTTCAGCGTTTCCAGCTTGGGCGGCAGCACTGTGAAGCTGTCCTTGCCAGGGATCAGTGCCAGCGTTCTGCCGTTGTCCCACTTCATGTGAAGCTGTCCGTCGTCATCCACCACATCCACGACGCCCTCCGTACCGGGGGTGATCGGTGCATATGGGTCATTCATGGAATTGAGCCGGATGCGTGTACCGGGTGGATACTGCTCCTTGATGAATTTTACCATTTTTCTGTCCAAATTTACATCCCTCCAAACTGCATTTGCTGTTTTTCCTCCTGCTCCGGACGCTGATACTGCTTGAGGCTCTCTTTCGCCCAATCCGGCAGGAATTCGTCTTTCAGAACTCCAACAAAATCATTCCGATTCCAGCGCGTCTGCTCTCCATCACCGAGGCAGGTGCAAAGAATGGAGCGCCCGCGCGCAGTCGGGCTGCACCCAAAGCCGCTTTCCGCCAGAGCTGATTCTCGGGCGACCAGTATTCTTCTTTCAGGGTATTTGGTGAGAGGACGAGCACCTTGCCGGTGTAGTCCAGTTCGCTCGAATTCGGTTCGCACTGCTTCTGATTGAACATTCCGAGATTCATGACGAGCTTTCTGTAGTGTGAAATGAAGCCGTCCAGAATGGCAGAATGACTTCGGGCTGCGAAGCAGCAATTATGCATTTCATCCTCCGGAATGTAATGGCTTTCCGCCCAAGCTCGATTGTCCGGACGGAATCGTCCATCGCCGCGCCGCTCCTGCACTGTGTTCACAAGAACGTGTTCCACGCGCTTGTAACCATAAAGCTCGACGATTTTTTCCACCGTGCCGTCCTTCAGATGCATCCCGTCGAAATTTTCCCGAATGAGGATATCGATCCCGCCCGCGCAGGCACAATTCTCGCGGAAGCTTTCACGCCATTTTTCGATCTCGCCGCGCTCGCGTGCGGTTTTGGCATTGTAGGGATAAACTAGGATCTTACTCTGCATCACTGTTCTCGCTTTCTGCAGTCAGAATATCGTTCAGCGCGTACAGGCTGTGTCCGGAGGCCAGCAGGCATTGCAGGATCGAGCGCGGCACATCCATCCGTCAGATCATGCCTGTACGATGCCGGATAGACGGCAATCACGCCAGCATCCTCACTGGCCTCGCAATCCAGTTTGGTGTCTGCCGTGATCCCAGCCTTTTCTCGCGCCCAGTCCGGCACGGAAACCGTAAACTCTCGGAGCACCTCGTCCAGCGTCATGTCCCGGTGTTCTGCCTCTGCCGGGCCGCACTCTGCGGCGACTGCCTCCAGAAACTCGCATGCTTGCTCGTTCAACGCATCGATGAGCATGAGCAGCTGATAGGTGCTCACACTCTCCGGCATAAGCAGAATGCCGCCATTGAGCTGCACCATAGAAATTAACTTTGCATCCTCCATCCCGCAGAGCTTGAACATCCCCTCCGGGATGACGGCATTGCGGTTCCGGTTGATCACCTGAAATTCCATTTTCGTTCCTCCTTTTTACATTCCGCCCATCTGCATTTCTTCAGATGGGGCTAAATTATAATCTTCTTCACGGTACGGGTTTTCTTCACCATAAAGATCAAACACGATATCATCTACCGCCTTCCGAACGGCTGGGTCCTGCGTGATTGTGCGGAACCGGAAACCGGTTGTCGCCTCATGCGGCAGTTCTTCGCGGATGCAGTCCAGATATGCTTTGGCGTCTGTGAACTGCTGTGCATCGCCATTGATGAAATGCACCCGACCGATCAGCGGCTGATAGGCATGGTTGATCTTCTGCTCGTTCAAATCGTAGCAGCTTAGATATGCCTGATAATCTCCCGGCACGGGATTGCAGCGCAGGCAGTATTCGTAATGCTCCGTTTCTACGACATAACCATAATTCTGTGACCAGCCGCCCGGTATTTTGCCGCCGTTTTCATAGCAGAAGTGCCGCATAGAGGGAAGGTCTTTCAGAACCGTTTCCCGCAGCTTGTCCACGACCTGTTGGAGTTCTGCTTTGAACTCCGGCGAGTTCAATTCCTCACGTCCGCGTGGATGCCAGGTGTGCCAGAACGCTGTGCCGCTTCTTCCGAAATCCATACGGACGCAGCCAATTGCGCCCATCTGCGCGTTCTGTTCCGGTGTCTGGGCAAAGAAAACGCCCGCTTCCTCCGGCTGCGCTGGCCGGACACGGAATGCGGGCGGATCAGTAGATATCTTCGTCATCGTCGTTCTCCGGCGCATACAGCGCCAGCCTTGCGGCATCTGCCAGATGTGCGCAGATGGCAAGAACACCGGTCACGCCAATGATCACGCCAAGTGTAATTACAATTGCTTTTCTCATTTCAATCCTCCATTCTATAATGTCATTTCTTGTGTCTGCTTTTGGTCGTGCAGCTCATCCAGAAGCTCCTGCGGCAAGCCCTCCTTGCGCACAACGTACCCGCGGCTGCATGCCGCGCCGCCGTGTGCGTCGCAAAATTCAATTCCAACGGCTTCATAATTGATGTACCCAATCAGCTTTTCCGGGACAAGGAACGCGCCGCAGCCAACCAGATACTTTCCAATGGACTGCGCACTGCCGCATCCTGGCAGAATGACGTAATCGCCCAGCCGCCCCGTCAGCTGCAAAATGTCCTTTGTGCCGGAGATGCTGTTTGCATCCAGCATCCCAGCGAATTTGTCACAGTCGACCTCCGACATATGCTCCAGCCGCTCGGCAAGCTGATTGATGCGCTCGACTTCGCCCTCTGCGGCAAGATCTACGCCGCTCAGATACAGCCCTAAATTCATGACCTCGCTTGCCGCGCCCTGAATGGTGACCGTTTTGGACATAGATTTCAAGCTTTCCATCGTTGCAGCCACGTCCGCTTTTTCTGCCGGTGTCGTTGCAGGAAAGGAGAGAAGTACCTGCTTCCCGTTTTCACCCTGCCTTAAAAATAGCGTCACCATGTCATGCCCTCCATTTTTGTTTCCTGTTCCTGCTGATACTTCTCTGCCGGGTCATCCCGCATCAGCTCGTCCAGCGTCAATGTGCCGTGGTAGGAAACGTAGCCACGATCCACAAATACACCGTCATCTTGAAGTATTCGCTTGACACCGTAGTCGCCATAGTTATAAAAATCTTTAAGGTTCTCGTCATATTCGTAATGACCGGACTGCTGGATCATGTATTTTCCAATTTCCTCCGGCGTGTGGACATTTGGTGCGAAATCAAATTGATCGAGGTTTTCTGCCAGCTGGCGGATATTTGCTGCGCACGCCGGTTTCGCCATCTGACAGACCGCGCCGAGCTTCTCGAGATCCTGTTCCTTGAAATTGGAACATATCTGACATAGCCGGTTCAGTTCAAAGAGCGACCCGTGTTCAACATTCAATGCGCAGTTGACCTCGTCCGGGAATCGGCTATCTGTGACCAGCATCTGCATCTCGCCGCAGGATGGAATCCCGGCACGAAGCATCGCGCGTTCCAGCTTGATCCGGCTTGCCAGAAGCTGCACCCACTCCTGTTTCTTTGGATCATCTTCACCTGTGGCTCGGATTTTCAGCTCCAGGCTGCTGTTTGCTGCCATCCAGATCGGAGGCAGATGCTTGCGGTCATACGCCTGCTCCAGCTTCATGCCGTTGTCATACACAACACCGTATCTCGTTACATAGCCGGGCTGGCCGGAGATCAGCGCCAAAGCCGTCTCCTTTCCATCCAGATTTTCCAGTTCTTTCGGATCACAGGCGCCATGGACAGTCAGATAGTGGCGTTTGCCGATCTTCTCCAAGTCGGTGAAGTCTGAAACGACCGTCACATCTCTGGCGCGGAAAGAAAGATCGATCAGCTCGTCCGCTGCGGATAATCCGAATCGCTCCACCGCTGCATTAAATTGCAGCAGTTCATATCGGTCGAAGCTCTCCAATTGCTTTCCAAGCCAGTCCAGTTCGTCCACATTCGCCATCGTACCGATCATTCTGTTCAGGGCAGGGCAGTTTGGTGCGTGAACATTGTCAATCAGGCAGTCCTGCACTCTGACATCGCCGATCTGGCTTTTTTCCAGCGCCAGAATTGCCTGTTCATATTGATCTTCCGGAATTGGGAACGTGATCGTGACCGGCGCGAAATGTGCGCTGATCCTGTTTTTCAGCGTTGCTTCAAACACGTTTTTCACCTCGCTTCTCGATTTTCTGCATATCCGTAAATGTGCACTCACCGTTTCCGCGCCAGCAGATGAGTGCCAACCGCATATACGGGCACTGTCCCTCGTATGGGTACCAGCTGCACTGGATAGTCGGCGGCGGATCTGGGTGCGGCCGCCAATATTCTTCTTGCTTGTGTTTCATAAAATCCCTCCCTGAACGCAAAAAAGCCGGGACTTCTGAAAAGAAATCCCGGCTTCCTGCGAATATTACATTGTCTGTTCCATTGTTGGGCGCTGCTCCTGCGTCTGCTGCGGCAAAAGAAGTTCGATTTGCTCCTGCACACTTTGGAGCTGCTTTTCTTCGGCATACGAGAGCGTCGCGTCATCCTCCAGCGCAAACGCACACGCATTCCGGATCACAGCAAGCTGCTCGTCTGAAAAGAGGCGCTGTCTCTCCACCAGACCGGCGCGGACAGCGAAGTCCTGCTTTGCCGCTTCGTAGTTTTCCATGAAATAATGCCCAGCGTGGACGCCCTGCCGGTCAAAGTCCCATTCCCACGTCACGAACCGAGCGCCCTTTTTGCCGAGCTGCCCAGCCAGCACCGCATCACCGAAATCTGCAAGAACCTTGAAGGTATCTTCCAGACCGATTGCTTTCAGCGCAGGCGCACGTTCAAAGATCCGCATATACTCCTTGACTTGTGTGGCAGTCTGCGTGACCGTCCGAAGCTGCCGGTCTACTTCCGCCCCCGTAATATCCGCTGGTCTGAAACGGACAATACCGTCTCTATCAACCGAGCAGAGCGGTTTTTCGTGCCATCTGACGTGGACCAGACCCTCTTCCAGCAGCCTTGCGTCCAGCTCCCTGTGCAGGAGCTTCTGTTCTACCTCTCGCAGATATCTTTCTTTCTGCGGTGCATTTTCTTCGCTCATTTCTAACCTCCAATCTGTATCAGCCCTTTTTGAGCGCAAAAAAGGCGCTGGTCATTGGTTCGTGAAAACCAACAATCCAGCGCCCATAACTTTGTGAAAGATTTTTCTTTGTTTTTTCCGAAAATCTGTCGTCTCTGCCCTCTGAAAAAGGGCGCTGCCACTGAAAATCCGCTTGAATATGGAAAAACAGAGGTTCAAATCCTGTTTGAACCTCTGCAAGCTGCGATTTCATCTATGGAGTTACCTAAGAATTTTGAGAATAAAAAATTGCCGAACCCATTGAGATGACTGGCTTTTTTGCCATTTCATCTATAGTGTTCGGCAATCATGGTGCCGGTGGTGGGACTCGAACCCACACGAGTGTTACCCCAACGGATTTTGAGTCCGCCTCGTCTACCATTCCAACACACCGGCATTGCTGTGTTATTATACAGCATGGCACGCGGAAATTCAAGAAAAAACTTCCGAAACTGTGTCATTTTTCGAATTTCATCTGCTCGTTGAGGTGTTTGCAGAGCAGGGCGAGGGAAGCAGCCATGTTTTCGTTCTGGACGAGGATGTGGTCTGGCACGTTCAGGTGCTTGGGGGCGAAATTCCAGATGGCGAGGATCCCGTTGCTGATGAGCAGATCGCAGACGCTCTGGGCCTGCTCTGCCGGGACGGTGATGATGCCGATCTTGATCTGGTCGCGGCGGCAGACCTCGCCGAGGCGCGACAGGTGCATGATGGGCTTGCCGCTCTTGGAGGTGCCGATGATAGCGTCGTTTTCATCAAATGCCGCGACGATATTGAGGCCGTACTCCGCAAAGCCGGAATACCCCAGCAGCGCGCGGCCAAGCTTGCCCGCGCCGATCAGAACGGCATCGTTTGTGTTGCTGTAGCCCAAAAACTGCTCGATATCGGCGATCAGCGCGGCACGGTTATAGCCGATCTTCGGGCGGCCGCCGGAGGAAACGAGCGCAAGATCCTTGCGCACCTGCACCTCGCCCATATGAAGCCCCGCCGCAAGCGCCGTGGCGGAGATATTGACGCCGCTGCTGTCCGGCATGGCTTTCAGATAGGCCAGATAGGTCGGCAGGCGCTTAAGCGTTGCGCGGGATATTTCTTTCTCCATGAAACCGCTTCCTTTGCTGATATCGATATATTGTATCGATAAATTTATATCACATTTGAATCTGTTTTGCAAGTCCCTCTCAGCTGTAGATCTGCCGTGAGATCTCGCGGCGCAGGCGCAGCATGATGCGCTTTTCGAGCCTGGAAATATACGACTGCGAAATGCCCATGATATCCGCGACCTCCTTCTGCGTCTTCTCCTGCCGCCCGCCGAGGCCGAAGCGCATGGAGACGATCTGCTTTTCCCGTTCCGGGAGGCGTCCGAGCGCCTGACGAAGAAGCTGGTGGTCGACGTCGTCCTCCAGCGGCCGCATAACGATATCGCCGTCTGTGCCGAGCACATCGGACAGCAGCAGCTCGTTGCCGTCCCAGTCGGTATTGATCGGCTCGTCGAGCGAAACCTCCGTCTTCTGGTTGGCGATTTTGCGGATGTGCATCAGAATCTCGTTTTCGATACAGCGCGACGAATACGTCGCAAGCTTGATGTTCCGGTCGGGCCGGAAGGTATTGACGGCTTTGATCAGACCAATGGTTCCGATGGAGATCAGGTCCTCCAGATTGACACCGGTGTTTTCGAACCGGCGCGCGATATACACGACAAGGCGAAGATTATGCTCGATGAGCAGCTGCTTGGCTGCCTCGTCGCCCTGTTCCAGCGCGGCGACGGCCTGCCGCTCCTGCTCCGGCTTCAGCGGTGCGGGCAGCACGTCGCTGCCGCCGATGTACATAATCTTCCCCGGCTGCAAAAGGCCGAGCTTCTGTAAAATAGCCTCTAATTTCATCCAATCGTTCCTCCTATCAGCGCATCATAATTTCCTCCGTCTGAAACGGGCGTTGGGGAAAAGGCCGCGAGGCAGCGTTTCCGGACGCCCGGCCTGACCTGTATCTCGCAGCGCAGGCACAAAATCAGGCCTGCCTGCGTGCCGACGCATTTGTAGCTCAAAAGCCGCGCCGGAAGCGCAGGAGCGCGTGTTTTCAGGCGCAGCAGCAGCTCCGCCGGGTCTGCAAGCGCGGCGGGTGTGATGGATGCGTCCGGCAGAAGCGCCCGCAGCGCGTCAGCCTCCGCGACGAGTACGCGTTCGCCAGTCATCGGGTCACGGAGCGTACAGCCAGTGTCATACAGCGCGCGAACCGGAACCTGATTGTCCCCGTACCGGAGCGTCATGGATCGGATCTCGCCGCCGTGCTGGGCCGTGCAGGAAAAGATGGTATAGCAGAGCATATACAGAAGCCCTGCCAGCAGCAGGAGGCCCAGAACACTCACCGCGTAGAACGTGCCGCCCGGCAGAACCAAAACGCCTGTCCCGAACAGCTGCGCGGCTAAGACCGCAGCACCCGCAAACGCGCAGACTGCCGCCAGAAACAGAAGACCCGTGCGGAGCGTCTGCCGGCCTGCGCCGAAGGCGATCAGCAGCATGATAACAAGACTCACCAGCTTCATCGGAAGTCCCTGCAAAACGCCCAGCGGGGCGAACAGCGCCGCTGCCGCGTACAATCCGCCGAACAGAGCCGCTGCCAGCAGGCGTAATCGTGCGATCCGGCCGCCGCCAAGCTTTGCCGCGCAGATGAGCAGCAGATAATCCACCGCACCATTGAGCAAAAAAGCCTCGTCTGCATAGACTGTCATCCGCATTCCCCCCTGTTTGTCCGTGTTCCAAAAGCATACGCCGCAGAAGCAAAAAAAGAGGTCGCAATTCCAAGCGGAATTGCGGCCTATCGTTCGTCATGTTTTCCTTGTAATGTCAGATCTGCTTCCCGTCGCGCAGAATCTGGCGGATGTTTTTTTCCGCCTTGCTGCGCGGCAGCATCAGCTCATGCCCGCAACCGGTGCAGCGCAGGCGGAAGTCCATACCGCTGCGCAGTACGAGCCACTGCTTTGTGCCGCAGGGGTGCTCCTTCTTCATGACGAGGATATCGCCGACCTGTACGTCCATGGTTCTATCTCCTTCCTTCCCATGCCTGCATATATTGGAGCAGGAATTGGGGGGATCTTATGCATCAGTTTCTTCCGGAGGGGCTGCACCCGCAGCCGGAGGGGTATACCAAAGAGGAATTGCTGCTGGCGATGCAGCAGCGGAAAATTTTGCAGGCGCCCGCGATCAAATGCGACGAGCGGCATGACCTGCATATCGCACTCGGCTGCTGCACAGGGGTTATGCCGCGTGCAGAGGCCGCGCGCGGCATTCTTGGCGGCGAAACGCGGGATATCGCGATCCTGTCGCGCGTGGGAAGGCCCGTATGTTTTACTGTCATGGGCTTCGCACCGGATGGGACGGCGCTTCTGTCCCGGCGCAGCGCGCAGGAGGCAGCGCTGGAACAGATCTTCCGCGAAAAGCGGCCCGGGGACATTCTGCCTGCCGTGGTCACAGGGCTTGCGCCGTTCGGCGCGTTTTGTGATATTGGCTGCGGCGCGGTCGGGCTGCTCGGATTGCGGAATCTCTGCGTATCGCGGCTGACGCATCCACGTGAGCTGCTGCGGGTCGGGCAGCAGCTGCCCGTTTTGATCCAGTCACTTGATCCGGCGCGGCGGCGCGTGGGGCTGACGCTCCGGGAACTGCTCGGAACGTGGCAGGAAAACGCGGCGCGGTTCCGTGCGGGGCAGACCGTGACGGGGATCGCCTGCGGAAAAACGGATTATGGCGTGTTTATTGCGCTGACACCGAATCTGTGCGGGCTGGCAGAACGGGACGATACACTGGAACCCGGCCAGCCGGTATGCGTGTACATCAAGGCCATTCACCCAGAGACGCTCAAGCTGAAGCTGACCGTCCTGCACCGGCTGGACACAGTGCCTCCGCAGCCGCTGCGCTTCACGAAGACGGAAGGACGGCTGGATGTGTGGCGGTACGGAAGCCGGGAGAACGCGAAGATCGTAACGGTGTTTTAACGCTTGGGTGATGAAGCGAAAAAGCAGAGGGGCGGCTTTCGCCGCCCCTTAGTCTGTCAAAAAACGATGGAACGCAGTCGGATGACAGAGCAGCAGGGGAAGAGTGAAGGGGGCAAAGAGCCCCCTTCGCGTTCAATCAACCAGTTTTTCGAACTTTCCTAAAGTTTGAAAAACTGCCTCAGCGGGGCGAAAAGATGTTTTCGACACGCAGAGGGGCGGCTTTCGCCGCCCCTCTTGTGGAATTTAGGTCTTACAGCCAGCTCGGGTCGGAGATGAGCTTATCCCAATACTCATAGTCGTTGGTCTTTCTGGTGTAGGTGTGGCTGTTGGCAGCCTCCTCGACATCGAGATAGTACCAGGACGTGACGCTGACATCGTTGAAGGTGTTCAGGCCGCTGAGCAGATCAGAGGTAGTCTGCGGCGCGCGGTTCAGAACGCGGTTGAGGATGGCGACTGTCTCGGCGCGGGTGATGTACTTGTCGGGTTCATAGGTCGAGCCGTAGCCGTTGATCCAGCCAAGCTCATAGGCCCTGGCGATATAGCTCGCTGCCCAGTGACCCTTGACGTCGGAGAAGTTCGTGTAGGCGCTTCCGTAAGAATTGCCGTCGCAGCGGGCAATCATCGCGGCGATCTCCGCACGGGTGATGGGGTCGTTCGGGCGGAAGCAGCCGTCAGAGCCGCCGTTGACGATGCCGAGCTTTGCCATGGTGGACACGGCAGTGTTGTACCACGCCTTGGCCGGAACATCCTTGAAGGTATTATAGCTGGTGGAATAGGTTCTGCGGGTCGAATCCGTCAGGAGGCGGTAGAAGATGGAAGCCGCCTCGGCGCGGGTGATGGTCGCGTTGGGCTTGAACGAGCCGTTGGGATAACCCTTGATATAGGCGTAGTGATCTTCGCCGTTGAGCATGTACGGAACGGTGCTCGTGGCCTTCGTCCACATGGCAGTGAAGGTGTAGGTATTGCCGGACTTCGTCAGATCCCAGCCATAGAACGTGTAGCCGGTGCGCGCCGCGTCGGAAAGCGTGTAATCCTTGTCGATCTTGAACGACTGCTTGTTTGCGAACGGCATATTGTTCAGCCGGGCTGAGCCGCCGGCCGGGTCGATCACGATGGGCGTGTCGATGTAGAAGCGGGCATACTTGCTCTTGGCGTCGTCGTAGTCATAGTAGTAGACGTCGTAGGTTTCCGACAGGCCGTTCTTTGTCCACATGGCGGTAAAGACAGGCTGGCCGTTGCGGTCATAGGTTTTATCCCAACCGTAGAACTTGTAGCCGGTGCGGGTCGCGTCATAGAGCGTCACATTTTTCGTTACGCTCAGCACAGTCTGTCTGTCCACATAGGTAGCGCCCAGATAGGCCGTACCGCCGTTCGGGTTGACGGTAATGGAACCGCCATAGGTAAGCGTTTCTTCCATGACGCGCGCATAGTCAAAGTCATAATATGTGACCTTGACGTTAGAAACCGTCCATCTGGCTGTGAAGCGGGTTCTTGCCGCGTCATAATCCCAGCCCAGAGACTTCTGCGCTCCCTTGTAGGCAAACGTCAGCGTGCAGGAGCGCGTGACTGTGTAGCTGCCGGAAGCGGTGATCTTGACATTGTCGAGATAGGCCTCGGTGCCGCCGTTCAGGTCAATGTAGACAAAATCGCCTACGTTGACCGTGACCTTCCATTCCTGCTGATCGCGCGCATCGTTGTAGGTGATCTCACAGGTCGACACGGTATCGCGGTAGACCGGATACAGAATCGTGTTCTGGGAGAGGACAATGTTCTCGTTGGGCGCATAGAGGTTGCTGCCGTTCGTCGTCCAGCCCGCAAATACCTTGCCTGTGGGAACAGTCCATGTCTGTGGGAAGTTCTTGACCGTGTACATGGCGCCGACATTCGCGTCAACGACGTCGGGATCCGTCAGAGAAACCTCCGTAAGCTGCCGGTAGGTCACCGTGTACGGGCCGACGGGCGGCGTCACACCGTCCTTTTGCCAGACAGCGTACAGAACAGCGTAGGTGCGTCCGCCGAACAGTTCGGTTACGGAAACAGTCTGGCCGTCGTTATAGATCTTCTGGCCGTTGGGTTCGGTGCTCCAGCCGAGGAAGGTGTAGCCATCTCTGGTAAAGTCATTCGCACGGAGCGTGACCCAGCCAATTGCAACGTCACTCTCTGTGAGTTGCTGCAGTCTTTCACTGGAACTTCCGTAGCTTCCATCGTTCGCTTTGAATGTGATGTAATTCCGGTCACCTTCTGGACCGGCGGCCATCGCCGCCGGAATCAGGCCAACTACCATGACAAGGCACAGCAGAAGCGCCACAAAACGTTTTTTCATAAGCAATTCCTCCTTAATTTCATCCCCGGCAGGCACTTACTTGCCGGGAGCGCATGGTACGCGTGTGGAACCCCACACGCGCACCGTTTTGCAGGGGCTGCGCGGCGCGCGGTTCCTGCCCATCTTCTATAGATATCGTAGCATAATGGTTTTCAGAACGCAATAGGTGGTTTTCGGGAAATGTCCGCTTTTTCCGGAAAAAATCAAATTTTTAAGAATTCTTAATGATTTTATGTCAACTTATTATCCGGATTATGAACAGCCGATCTCGAATTGATTTCAAAGAAATTTCAGAACGGTTACAGACACTGAAAGCCCTGCTGTTCCACACTTCAAATCCGAGGAGGATTTCTCCATTGAGATCAAGAATGATCCGAACAACAAGCTCGACAGCAAATACTGCTCGCTTGTTACCAGCAAGATCATGGTCGACGGCAAGGAAGCCGATCATTTCGAGCTTTCTATTGATATCAAGCAGGCTATCGCCGACGGCGTGATCGAGGCAGGCAATGACCTGTGCGTCAACTATACCGCTGTTCTGAATGACAAGGCCGACTTCTATATCATCGGCGAAGGTAAGAACACCAACACCGCTTATCTTGAGTACAGCAACAACCCCAACGGCGAGGGCATCGGCAAAACGCCTGAGAGCTCTGTCCACGCATGGACGTTTGCCATGATCGTTTCCAAAATCGACGGCAGGACCAAGGCTCCGCTGACCGGCGCAAAGTTCGTCCTTTCCCGCAGTGCGGATCTTAAGGTCAGCGATATGCAGTGCGACGAAAACGGCAATCCGACCGTTAAGACTGATCTGCTCCCGATGTACACCGGCGACAGTGCGCGAGCACCTTATGAGCTTGCCACGGCTGAAAAAGTTGCGGCGGACACCAACATTACAACCCGCAAAGCCCGGACGAAGACAGCACAACGCACACCGTGATCAAGCGCTGGGACGACGCGGGCTATGAGCAGAAACGCCCCGATACGATCACGGTCACACTCCTGAAGGACGGCACGGTCTACGACACAAGGACGATCAGCCGCATGGACAGCTGGCAGTACACATGGAGCGGCCTTCCCCGGTATAACCCGGACGGCACGGAGATCGTCTGGACAATACAGGAAAACGCCGTTCCCGGCTACATTTCAAGCATCCGGGAAACCGGCGATACGTTCATTCTGACCAATATACCTGAGCATCAGAAGCTCCCGCAGACGGGGCTTCTCTGGTGGCCGGTTCCGGTGCTCGCTGCGGCGGGGCTGCTGCTTCTGATTTTGGGCACGCTCTTGAAAAGGAAAAATGACCATGATTAAACGCGGAACGCTTTGCACGATTCTGGGGCTGCTGCTCCTTCTCGCCGCGCTGCTGCTCACGGCCTATAACCTCCGCCGCGATGCAGCCGCAGGCGACGCTGCCGAGCTTGTCCTTGAACGCCTGACACCCGGCCTGCCCCGGCAGGAAAGTCTTTCCCAGTCTCCCACTGGAGAGGGGAAAGAGGAGGCATTTGTCCCGGATTATGTGCTGAATCCGGAGCTGCCCATGCCGGAACGCGAGATCGACGGCCAGAGCTACATCGGCGTTCTGGATATCCCCGCGCTCGGCATGTCGCTCCCCATCATCAGCACATGGAGCTATCCCGGCCTGCAGATCGCGCCCTGCCGCTACTCCGGCTCCGCGTATCTTGAAAATCTCGTCATTGCGGGGCACAATTACCGCAGCCATTTTGCGTCCCTCCCGCAGCTCCAGCCGGGCGATGCGGTCACGTTTACAGACATGGACGGGACTGTGTTCCGCTACAAGGTCGATTCCCTTGAAACGCTTTCTCCCTACGCCATATCCGATATGACCAGCGGCGGCTGGCCGTTGACACTCTTCACCTGTACCGTCGGCGGCCAGTCAAGGCTTGCCATCCGCTGCAGCGCCGGCTGACGTACTACAAAAATCAGAAAAGTCGTGAAACTCCGAATGTCCCATCGGAATTTCACGGCTTTTTGTTTTGCGTATTGCTTATTTCTTCGTGAGCGTCAGGTGATAATCAGTGCCGTCTTCACGGGCAGCCGCCTGATAGCCGCTGTGCGCGGCAAAGCGCTTGATGTTTTCAACGGCAGTTTCGTTGTCGACGAGAACTTCCAATGCAGCGGGATTGTCCTTCTTGATCGCGTTCTGCACCATCACGACGGGCATGGGGCAGAGATAGCCTCTTGCATCAACCATTTTTCTGCGCCTCCTGCTTCTTCATGCTGTTTACGATGGAGATCACCAGCACGATCACGATACCGAGCACCACTGCGACGCGGCCATTGGTGGAAACGCCGCCCGCAGAGCTTTCGGAGGCCGCGTTTCCGGCAAGGCCGAAGTTATGTGCGAACGCAGCGCCGACGATCATGCCGAACACCGTAACGGCAGAATCCGCGTTGCCGCTGCCGGCAAGAATGAGCTGACGCAGCGGGCAGCCGCCCAGCAGCACCGAGCCCCAGCCCGCGAGCAGCATACCGAGGAAGTTCCACACATGGTCGGAATGTGCAACCGGCTGTCCGGCGAAGCCGAGATTGAATTTATGCAGGCAGAGATTGCCGATGAGGACTGTGACGAAAATGGCGATGAAGCCCCACAGCAGGTGCAGATCCTTGAACATCATCGTGTCGCGCAGACCGCCGACCATGCAGATACGGGATTTCTGTGCCAGCGCGCCAACAACCAGCGCGATCAGCAGCGCGATCAGGAACGGGGCGTGCTTGGAGCCGGGGCCCTCCTCAGAGAGCTTGAACAGCGTGGGAACAGCCAGGAACAGGATCAGCAGGCCGACCATGACAGCGGGCAGCACCGTGCCGTCGAGCGTCTTGGTGGCGTAGTTCCGCTGAAGCGTGAAGCCCTTGCGGATGAAAATCGTGCCGAGGAAAATACCGGCAGCGAAGCCGGCCAGACCGACAACGGCGTTCAGATCGCCGCCAGCCAGACGCAGCACCATGCGCAGCGGGCAGCCGAGGAAGGCCAGCGCGCCGATCATGACGAATGCGCCGAGCACAAAGCGGAGCGCGGGAGACGAACCGGCTCTGGCTTTCCATTCCTTAGAGGCCAGCGCCATCAGGAAGCTGCCGAGCACAAGGCCGATGATCTCCGGGCGGACATACTGGACCTTGGCAGCAGAATGCAGACCCACAGCGCCTGCGATGTCGCGCTCAAAGCACGCGATACAGAAGCCCATGTTGGCCGGGTTGCCGAGCGCCGTCAGCACGAGTGCTGCGATGCCGATGACAACACCGGTCAGAATGACGAACAGGTTTTCTTTTTTCATGTTCTCTTTCCTCCGATATAGTCGAACTAAGTTCGCCGAAGTTCGATATTCTGGAACGAGAATATCGAAAACGACGTGAATGCGGGCTTTTTCGCCCGCATTCGTTACTCTTGAATCAGAATAACACGCTTTTTCACGATTGTCAATCATTTTTCTGTTCGACATTTTCGAAAAATATTCAGAATCGAAGAAACGTTCAGAGCAGCAGCGCCGAACCCTGTTCCAGATCGTCGGACAGGAACCGGCGGTTGAGCGCATTCAGGACCCGCTTTTTATCCGCGCTCCACATGGGAGCGATCAGGCTGCGCTTCGCGCCGTCTCCGGTCATACGGTGAATGACCAGCTCGCGCGGCAGCACGCGCAGGCAGTCTTCCAGTACGGACAGATACGCATCCAGCGTCATGGTTTCGAAGTTTCCGGCGGCGTAGTCCTCAGCAAGGTCTGTCCCGGACAAAACGTGCAGCAGATGGAGCTTGATGCCGTCCGCACCGCTCTGACCGATGTAGCGTGCGGTCTGCACCATCATCTCCGGTGTTTCGCCGGGAAGTCCAAGGATCATATGCGCGACCACATGGATATCCAGCGCCTTGAGCTGCCGGACGGCATTGTCAAACACGGAAAGGGGATAGCCGCGCCGGATATACCGCGCAGTGGATGCGTGGATCGTCTGTAAGCCAAGCTCGACCCAGACAGGCTTCCTTTCCCGCAGCTCCGCGAGCAGCGCGAGGATCTCCGGCGGCAGGCAGTCCGGTCTGGTCGCGATGGACAGCGCGCAGATCTCATCCCGGTCGATTGCGGCCATAAACAGCGGCCTTAATTGATCGGCGGGCGCATAGGTATTGCTGTAATCCTGAAAATAGGCGATATACCGGGCATCCGGCCCGGCCTTTGCCGCGACAAGGCGTTTGGCCTGGGCAAGCTGTTCAGAAACCGGGAGCGCGGCGGAGGCGGCGAATTCACCGCTTCCGCTGCAAAAGATGCAGCCGCGTGCGTCGAGCGTCCCGTCGCGGTTCGGACAGGTGCATCCGGCGGAAAGCGCCAGCTTATAGACCTTGCAGCCGAATGTCTCGCGCAGATACGCGTTCAGGGAGCGGTAATACATATGTCCTCCAAATGATTTGCGCGCCGCAGTCTCTGCGGCGCGCAAGCTGGTTCCTTACGATTTGGGAGCATCCAATGCTTCATCCTGCATGACCGCCTCAAATTGAGCGCGGTTCATATTTTCGTTTTCCATCAGGAAGCCCGCGATCTTATCCAGCCGTTCCGAATGCGCGGTCAGGATCTCCTCGCAGCGCTTGTATGCCTCGCGCATGATCGACTGCACCTGCACGTCGATCTCGCCTGCCGTTGCTTCGGAATAGGGCTTCGTTTTTTCGTAATCCCGGCCAATGAAGACCTCCTGACTCGACGAATAGGAGACAGGGCCAATCGCGTCCGACATTCCGTAGGTCGCGACCATATCCCGCGCAAGCTTTGTTGCGCGCTGAAGATCGTTCGAAGCGCCGGTCGAGATATCGCACAGCTTCAACGCTTCCGCAACACGTCCGCCAAGGAAGGAGACGACCGTCTCGAACATTTCATTGCGCGAAGCGTAGGATTTGTCATCCTGCGGCAGGCTGATGGTCATACCGCCCGCCTGTGCGCGGGGGATGATGGTGATCAGGTGCACGGGATCCTGCGAGTCCAGACAATACATACACACGGCGTGTCCGGCCTCATGGACGGCAGTGAGCATTTTTTCGGAGTGGCTGACGACGCGGCTCTTTTTCTCCGGACCTGCAATAACCTTGATCATGGCAGCTTCCAGATCCTGCTGCGTGATGGCGGCTTTGCCGTTCCGCGCAGCAAGCAGTGCACCCTCGTTCAGCAGATTCGCAAGATCGGCGCCGGTAAAGCCGGCGGTCGCCTTTGCGATGGCGGGCAGATCGACATTGTCTGCCAGCGGCTTTTTGCGTGCGTGGACCTGCAATATCTCCGCTCTTCCGCGCCAGTCCGGCGCGCCGACGTAGATCTGCCGGTCGAACCGTCCGGGACGAAGCAGGGCGGGGTCGAGAATATCCTTGCGGTTGGTCGCAGCGATGACGATCACGCCCTCGTTTGCAGAGAAGCCGTCCATTTCCACGAGCAGCTGGTTGAGCGTCTGCTCGCGCTCGTCGTGACCGCCGCCAAGACCTGCGCCGCGCTGACGGCCCACCGCGTCGATCTCGTCAATGAATACAATAGCGGGCGCAACACGCTTGGCCTGATCGAACAGGTCGCGCACACGGCTTGCACCGACGCCGACATAAAGCTCGACAAAATCGGAGCCGGAAATGGACAAAAACGCGACGTTTGCCTCACCGGCGACAGCTCTTGCCAGCAGCGTCTTGCCGGTGCCCGGAGGGCCGACCAGCAGAACGCCCTTGGGGATCTTCGCGCCAAGCTGTCTGAATTTATCCGGGTCGCGCAGGAATTCTACGATTTCGGAAAGCTCTTCCTTCTCCTCATCCGCGCCTGCAACGTCCTTAAAGGTAACGGCTTCGCCGTTCGGAACGCCGAAGCGGGCGTTTGCGCGCGTAAACTGCGACATGGCGTTCGGGCTGCCGCCGGAGCGGTTCATCAGGATGAACCAGACGAACAGCAACGCAACGCCGACGACGAGATAAGGCAGGACAGACCGCCAGATGGAGTTGACGGCGGGAAGATAGTTGTAGGACTTGAGAATGCCGGACGCGCTCTGCGCGGCAATGGTCTCGTCGAGGTCCTTGTGGAATGTCTCAATGTCGCCGATCCTGGCGGCTGCCGTGCCTGCCTGCGCCGTATCGCTGGCATACAGCGTCATGGTCAGCGTGTCGCCCTGTAAAACGAACGACTCGACCCGTTCATTTTCGAACAGGTCGAGCACGTCGGAATAGGCAAGCCTGCTGCTGTTCTGCGTGAGCAGGGACGAAGAGATCACCACAAGCACCAGCGCCAGAATCGCGATCAGAATGATCGTCTGTACGGTTTTGGGCTGTTGATTCACGGAGTATCTCCTTTTGAAAGAATAGATAGAAAGATCAGCTTACTGATCCTGATAGACGGAGGGCTTCAGAACGCCGACGAACGGAAGGTTCCGGTAATAATCCTCGTAATCCAGACCGAAGCCGACGACAAACGCGGGCGGAACGGTGAAGCAGGTGTAATCCGGCTTCAGATCGACCTTGCGGCCCGTGGGCTTGTCGAGCAGCGTGCAGATCCTGATGGACGCGGGCTTGCGCTCACGGAACATTTCGCAGATCATTTTGAGCGTGCTGCCGGAGTCGATGATATCCTCAAGGATCAGAACATGACGCCCTTCGATATCGTGATCGATATCCTTGCGGAACGTCAGCTTGCCGGTGGATTCCGTACCGCCCTCAAAGGAGGTGATGCACATGAAGTCCTCCTGCACAGGAATGCTGATGGCATTGGCCATTTCCGCAAAGAACGGGACGACGCCCTTGAGCACGCCGACAAGGATCGGGCACTTGCCGCGGTAATCCTCCGCGATCTGCGCACCGACCTCCTTGATCCGCGCGTGGATCTCCTCCTCGGAAACAAGAACGCGTTCAATGTCCTGAAGCATATCAGATTTGTTAATCATACAGCGAATCCTCTTTCTCTAATTCTTCTATTCTGATGATGACCGCGCGGTCGCCAGGGGCGGCTGCACGATCAAGATTGACGCCGATCCCGTAGACGCCGAGAATTCCATGCTCGTCCGCAGCCACAGGGAGCAGGCGGCGCCTGTCCAGAGGAATCTTGCGGTCGATCATGAGCTTTTTCAGCGTTTTCCGGCCGCCGGAGACACGCATCTCGTCGTGCGCCCGGCGCGGACGGAACAGGATCTGTGTAGTTGAGCCTATCGTATCACACTTTACGGCAAAAGTGGAGAGTGTATTTTGAATTTCTGAAAAATTTTCTTGCCATTCGCAGAAAACGCGGAGTCCAGACGGTTGAAGAACGGCAGATTCTCCGATTGAGAAAACGACTGGCTCAAACGAAGCAGGGGAGTCAGTGGTAAGAAGCAGCCGGTCATATTCTCGCCGTGCAGTGTATCCGCCCGGCAGCGATATGCAGGCAGATGGACACGCAGAAAACAGCAACCGGTCAACGGCGTCGATATGCCGCGCTGAAAGCTTCGGTGCGCGGATTTCACTAAGAAGCAGCTTGACGGCGCGTGTGCGAACGGCCTGCGGATACGCGGCAAGAATGCTGCACTGAACGCCATCCGCAAGCCTGGCTTGCTGCAACACTACCTCGGCCTGCGCAGAAAGCTGCGCTTCGTCCGCCTCCAGAAGCCGGCACATACGAAACGCCGTTTCGCAGAGGGATGGATTCTCCGCTTTGAGAAGCGGGATGACAGACTGCCGCAGGCGGTTGCGCCGTGCGTCCGGAAGAAAATTGGTGCTGTCAGTCACATGGGAAAGTCCGTTTTGCGCGAGATACGCCTCGATCTCCGCACGGGAGACGGCAAGCATGGGCCGGATGAACCGCTCACGCCTCGGCGGAATGCCGCAGAGTCCGGCAAGACCGGTGCCGCGCGTGAGATTCAGGAGCACGGTTTCCAGATTGTCATCCTGCGTGTGCGCCGTTGCAATTAAACCTGGCAGGGAAGAGAAGAACGCGTAGCGAAGCGCACGCGCCGCTTCCTCAACGGATTCGTGCGTCTTTGCCGCGCGGGCGCGTACATCACCGTTATCAACATGGAGCACGACGCCCAGTTCGGCGCAGAGCGTACGGACAAACGCCTCGTCGCGGTCTGATTCTTCGCTGCGCAGCTGATGATTGAAATGCGCCGCCTCGACCGTAATGCCGAGCGTATTCCGTAAGGACAACAAAACATGCAGCATACAGACGGAATCCGCTCCGCCGGAGACGGCACAGATCACGGTATCGCCCGGCTGCGTCATGCACTGCCCACGCATCCACGAAAGAATTTTATCCCTCATGCTTCCATTCCAGATCGGAGAACGTGAAGAACTGCGGCCGCCATTGCAGCTTGACCGTTCCGGTCTCGCCGTGACGGTTTTTCGCAACAATGCACTCGGCAATGTTCTTGTCCTGCGTGTTGGGGTTGTAATATTCGTCTCGGTAGAGGAACATGACGGAGTCTGCGTCCTGTTCGATAGCGCCGGATTCACGAAGATCAGAGAGCATCGGACGCTTGTCGGTACGCGATTCATTGGCACGGGACAGCTGACTGAGGCAGATCACCGGCACGTTCAGTTCCTTTGCCATGATCTTGAGCGCACGGGAAATATCGCTGACGACCGTTACTCGGTTGTCGCCGGATTTGCCGGGCGCGGCGGCGGTCATCAACTGCAGATAGTCGATCAAAACCAGCCCCAGATTGTCGAGCCGGCGGCATTTTGCATTGATCTCCGCGACCGTGATAGCCGGGTTATCGTCCACGCGGATATCCGTCTGGCTGAGCGCGGACGAGGCGATAGAGAGCTTTCCCCAGTCTTCCTCATCCAGATGACCGGTCGTAAGCTTCTGGTTTTCAACAAAGCTTTCCGTGGAAAGAAGACGCATGACCAGCTGTTCGCGCGACATTTCGAGCGAAAAGAACGCGACGGTCTTTTCATAGGTCTTCGCTACGTTCAGACAGATATTGAGCGCGATAGCCGTCTTGCCCATACCGGGACGGGCTGCGATCAGAATCAGGTCAGTCTTGTTCAGGCCGTTGATCTTGCGGTCAAGATCGTGAAGTCCGGTAGACAGACCGGGGATCTCGCTGCCGGAGGCCGCCAGCTCTTCCAACCGGTCATAGACGTTGATCATGACTTTGCCGATATGCTGCAGGTTGTCGCCGGTGTTCCCGCGGCGGAGGGAATAGATCTTTTTCTCCGAGACTTCAAGCATCTCCTGCGCTGTGCCGACGCCGTCGTAGACCATTTCCGTGATCTCAGACGACGCAGTCGCCAGCGCACGCAGGAGCGACTTGTCATGCACGATCGTGCAATACTGCTTGACATTGGCGGCGGTCGGCGTGATCTTCAAAAGCTGTGCGATGTAATCATAGCTTCTCTGCTCGTCATACACGCCGCGCTCTTTCATCTTATTGAGTACGGTAACGGGGTCGATCTTTTCCGAGAAGTTGAACATCGTATAGATCGTCTCGTAGATCTCACGGTTCTGCCGGAGATAAAAATCGTCCGGCTGCAGCATACCGACCACGTCCGGCACGCAGCGCTCGTCGATCAGCATAGAGCCGAGAACGGACTGCTCCGCCTCCAATGCCTGCGGGGCCTGCCGCTGAAGCAGTTCCTCATCCATAGATGTTCACATCCTTCCTGGAAATGATGGTCAGGCGCACTTAGGCTTCCTTGACCTCGATTTTGAGTTCTGCGTTGATCTCATAGCCGAGCTTGCACTTGACGGTGTAAACGCCGACCGACTTGATCGGCTCGTCCAGAACGATCTTCCGCTTGTCCAGCTGGATCCCGGCCTGCTTTGCAAGCGCCTCGGAAACCTCCGTGTTCGTGACCGAGCCGAACAGACGGCCCGCTCCGCCGCCCTTCGCGGTGACAACGACGGTCATATCCTTCATGCGGTTGCGCAGCTCGAGCGCTTCCGCGCGCTCCTTGGCCTGCCGTTCCTGCGTGGCCTTGTCGTTCATGCGCATGGTGTTGATGTTGTCTGCGGTTGCTTCCTGCGCAAGCTTGCGCGGCAGCAGGAAGTTGCGTGCATAGCCGTCAGATACCTCGATCATCTGGCCGCGCTTGCCCTGACCTCTTACATCCTGTGTTAAAATAACCTTCATGTTGATAACTCCTTTCAAAGAGAATTGTCTGGTGCCGCTTATGCTGAAAGCGGAGGCCGGATATACCGTGCGCTGCTGTCCGGCGCTGGGCGCATATTGATGCCGGATACAATGCCCATGGCGAAAAACATTGTGACGAGCGAGCTGCCGCCGTAGGAAAAGAACGGCAGCGTCAGGCCGATGACCGGCACAAGGCCGATACACACGCCGATGTTGATGAACACCTGCGCCGTCAGCATGCCAGCGATGCCGACGCAGATGAGCCGGTTCATATAGTTGCCGGATTTGATGCCGACATAGATGATACGGATGATGATGGCCGTCAGCAGAATGAGAACTGCCATGCAGCCGAGCATGCCGAGCTCCTCGCCGATAGAGGAGAAGATCAGGTCGGTATGCTGCGCGGGGATCGTGCCGCTCTGCACCATCGTCCCGTGGTACAGTCCCTGCCCGGTGATCCCGCCGTTCTGAAGCGCGCGCAGGCTGCGGTTCATCTGGTAGCGCTGATCCTGCGCCGCCGGGTCGATGCGCGGGTCAAACAGCACCCAGATACGGCTGCGCCGGTCGTAGCTGAGAAACTGCCACAAAAATGGAGAAGCTACAAGCAGCACCGCAAACGCGCCGAGGAACCACAAAAGGCTCACGCCGCCGACAAACGCCATAATGACGAAAATAAACAGATACTGCAGCGCAACACCCAGATCCTCCGACGCTACGACGATCAGGCCAAACATGAAGACCGTGATGACTGCGAGCCGCAGGACCGTTGAGATATGCGAGATCTTGTTCTGCCGGATGCTCATGGTCTTGGCCAGGATCATGATAAACGGAATTTTGCAGATCTCCGCAGGCTGGATGGAAAACGGCAGGAAGCTGAACGCCAGCCAGGAACGGTTGCCGCTTCGGGTATCGCCGAAGGGGAACAGCAGAAGAATGAAGATCGCCGAGAAGATCAGCAGCAGCTCGCGCCGCTCGGCAATGATATCGACGTCGACCAGCGTGAAAAAGACATATAAAATAATACCAAGAACCAGCGCAAGGATCTGCGTGCGGACATACTGCGCGCTGCCCTTGACGTTTGTTGCGCTGGAAATGACCACAATGCCGAAGACGCTGGCGGCAATACAAAGGCTCAGAAGGATCATATCTGCGCGCCGGACAAAGCTGCCGATCGCTTTCCATATCCCGTGCATAAAGCCGCCTCCTTTGAATGCGAAAATAAAGCTTGAAAAAAGGAATCCTAATTCAATTTTACATTGTATCAAAAAAGGACGAATAAGTAAACCACGATTTTCAAATTGCCGTGGTTTTGGTATGATTTTGAATTGATTTTACTTGATTTCTGTGTTATAATGCGGCAGATATAAAATGGGGCAGATAGGGGGCTTTGGTATGCAGATCACCACGCACAGCGCGGACGAAACGCAGGCGCTTGGACAAAGACTGGCAAAGCGCCTCCTGCCGGGCGATGTGATCGCCTATTTCGGCGATCTGGGAGCAGGAAAGACGGCCCTCACGCGCGGCATTGCGCAGGGCCTCGGTGTCACAGATCTCGTGACCAGCCCGACCTATACCATTGTCAATGAATACCTGACGGGCCGCATCCCGCTGTTCCATTTCGATATGTACCGCCTCGGCTCCTCGGACGAGCTGTTCGACATCGGCTGGGAGGATTATCTTGCACGCGGCGGCGTGTGTGCCGTCGAGTGGAGCGAAAACGTAGAAGACGCACTGCGGGACGCAATTCATATCACCATCGAGAAAGACCCGCTTGAACCCGATACCCGCCGCATCACCATCGAAGGAGGGAGCCGATTTGAAGCTGCTGGCATTTGAATCCTCTGCGAAGGCAGCCGGTACGGCGCTGCTGTCCGACGGCTGCCTGCTTGCGGAATATATGCAGAATTCCGGCCAGACCCACAGCAGAACGCTGATGGAGCTGGCAAAAAATATGCTCTCCGGCTGTGATCTGACCCCACAGGATATCGACGCTGTCGCCGTCGCCGCCGGGCCAGGCAGCTTTACGGGCGTGCGCATCGGCATGGCCTGTGCCAAGGGCTTCGCGTGGGGCCGTCAGCTCCCGCTCTACGGCGTTTCGACGCTGGAGGCCATGGTGCGCGGCGCAGCCTGCGCCGACGGCGTTTACTGCGCCTGCATGGACGCGCGGAAGGGGCAAATCTATAACGCGCTGTTCAATTGGACCGATGGAGCGCTCCTGCGCCGCACGGAGGACCGCGCAATCGCAATTTCAGAGCTGTCGCAGGAGCTGAAAAATATTCCCGGCCCTGTGTATCTCGCCGGCGACGGCGCGAAGCTCGTTTTTGACACATTGAAGGAGGAGAATCTGCCGCTGCGGCTGCTTCCCGAGCATCTGCGCCAGCAAAGGGCCTCCGGCGTGGCGCTGACCGCAATGGAAAAGATCGCCGCGGGCGAACCGGCAGACGCCGCCGCGCTGACGCCCAATTATCTGCGTCAGGCGCAGGCAGAGCGCACGCGGCAGCATGACAAGGACTTTTATTTGAAAAAATAATTGAATAATAGAAAAGACAAAGGAGCAACATCATGAGCACGAAAGCATTTGGAGAACACGTACACGTCATGGATCATCCGCTCGTCGCGCACAAGCTGACGATCATGCGCGATAAAAACACCAGCGTCAAGGATTTCCGGGAGCTGGTCAGCGAGATCGGGATGCTCATCACCTATGAGGCCACCCGTGATCTGCCGCTCACCACCAAGACGGTCGAAACGCCGATCTGCACGGCGGAGGAGCCGACGCTGGCCGGTAAGAAAATTGCAGTCGTGCCCATTCTGCGTGCCGGTCTTGGACTGGTCGACGGCGTTCTGCGCATGGTTCCGTCTGCCCGTGTCGGCCACATCGGTATGTTCCGCGACGAGGAAACGCTTGAGCCGCACGTCTACTTTTGCAAGATGCCGAAGGACATCGCCGAGCGCGATATCATGATCGTCGACCCCATGCTCGCCACCGGCGGATCTGCCGACGCGGCGATCGCCGAAATGAAGAAGCGCGGCTGCCACAACATCAAGCTCATGGTCCTCGTTGCTGCTCCCGAGGGCATCGAGCTCATCACCAAAAAGCACCCCGATGTTGAGCTTTACTGCGGCGCAGTCGATGAAAAGCTCAATGAGCATGGCTACATCGTTCCCGGCCTCGGCGATGCGGGCGACCGTATCTTCGGCACAAAATAAATACTTCTGCCCGCCTGCGGCACATTTCCGGCCCGGGCGGGCGCTGCATTTTCTGCCATGCCGGAAAGCTGGCAGTTTTGCCGGGAAGGCGGCATTTACCGGAGGCATCCTCCTTCCTATCATTTTTTGTAGTGAGGAGGTGGCTTTGTATATGCAGATAGAGAAAAACATTGCAGCCACATTACAGCGCAAAATGAACGCGGCTGGAAAGACGAAGCTGGAATTCTCAAAGGAACTCGGCATTCCGCGTTCGACCTTTCAGGAATATCTGAAGGGGGACAAATGCCTGCGCTCGGATTCCATCGAGGAGCTTGCGAAAAGCCTCTCGATTTCACCGGCCCAGCTGATTTCAGGGCCGGAATACGCGGATGCGCGCGGATTATTCAGCGCGGACGCGCTGCTTGCGGAGCTTCAGACGCTGCACCCGCGTGCACAGGAGCTTGCAAAGGAAGCTGTTTCGCTTTTACAGACCGCGTTTCGGATCTCAGCCGAGTGGGACAAGCTGGACACGCTTTCGGCAGACCCGGTCAGCGAGGTTCCGGAATCCGCTTACCGGTACGTGCTCTACGAGGCGCACGGCGCGGCAAGAATGCTTTATGCATACGGCATTCTGGGCCAGCAGTACCTGAGCGGCTGCTGGACGACCATTGCAATCACCGCGCCCTTTTCCAACAACCGTCCCGGCGTCGTCCGGCTGACAAAACTCTGTACCGATCAGCAGCTCGAACCCATCCACATACTCGACGTGATCCACGATTTTATGGATCTCGAAACCAGACCCTTTTGAACAACAAAACGGCGGCCGATCGGCCGCCGTTTTGCATGGAATTCAACAATTGCCTGCAAGCTGCGCAGAGGCGGACAGAGTTGCCCGCCCCACGTGCAGGTGAAAAGATTCCCTCAGAATACCACGACCAGCAGCATTTTGAACTGCTCCTGACCGTAGACGGCGTGGGGATGGCGCGCGGGCATGACGATGGACTCGCCCTCGTGCAGCTCGTATGGCACGCCGTCGATGGTGATGCGGCCCGTGCCGTCGAGGCAGGTGACGAAAGCGTCACCGCCGGATTCGTGGGTGCTGATCTCCTCGCCCTTGTCAAAGGCGAAGAGCGTCACACTCAGCGCGTCGTTCTGCGCAAGGGTCTTGCTCACAACCTGACCGGGCTGATACGCGACCTGCTCTTTGAGCGTCAGAACCGTGGATTTTTCAATATTTTTAAGGCCGTACATACTGTTTCCTCCTGCTTATGATAGGATATGCTTATCATACCCGCTTTTTCGAAAATAAGCTGTCAGATTTCCAGCATAGTTTTTTTAATCCTGTTGCCTTTTTTGAGAATGTATGCTAAAATAATGTCATATGTGCCAGTTAAAGAAACTGCATCACAAGGGAGTACTCCCTTGTGCGGAGCAAAGCTCCGCACAAGTCCCTCTGTCTTCCGCGTTTCTCCCGGAGTCCGGGAAGCGCGAACACCGAAAGAGAGGATCAACTATGAAAAAACGACTGCTCAGCATCCTGCTCATGTGCTGTATGGTGCTGACACTGCTGCCAACAACGGCATTTGCGGAGGACAGTGCGGAAGAACCGCCTGTTTGCAGCTGTGAAACGGCCTGCACGGCGGACAACATGAACAAGGAATGCCCTGTCTGTGGAGCGGAGAATGCCATACCGCAGAACTGCGGTCAATACATCCCTGTTGAGGACAGAACCGGCGAAAACGGCAGTACCGAGAGAGCCGATGATCCGAATGGTCCCACAGAGCTGAGTGCCGCAGATCAGGTACAGGCCATGATCAACGCTTTACCGAGTGCCGAGGCAATTACAGAGGAGAACGCTGAGGAAGTCAAGGCGCAGCTTGAGGCTATCGACGAGGCGAAGGAGAAGCTCTCCGACGAGGAAATCGATGAGCTGGATATGACCCGGTATGCGGAAGCTGCCGCTGCATTGGGGGCGCTGGCTGCGCCAATGCTATTGGCTAATGATTCGCCTGACGAGCAGTTTTCCCTCAAGCCCGGCGACAGATATTATTTTGACCTTTCGGCGATGGGCATTCCCGGCACGGTAAACGGCAGACTGCCGGACAGCACCCTGCACTATGTTCCCTTTACCTACGCAGGAACGGTGAACGCCTACAAGCTCACATCAGAGATGGCCACCACCGAGGAATATGCAGAGCAGAACAAATATGCCCATAGCCTGTTCGTGGCGGACTATGTCGTAGCGCATACGATTAGCTGGGGTGGCCTGAATGACGAAGGTCTGATTTTCGGCAAAAATTATGCCAGCGGCGGCGTGGACTATACGCTGCGTGCGCCGTCCACGGGAAGTGACGATACAGGCTCGGGTGAGTCCCAACACGTCACGCCGTCAAATAATGAATGGGACAGGATACTGAACAAGAACAGCGGATATATCCAAAACTGGAATGAAATGTATTCGTGGGGACAGGATACTGTTTCTTTCGACGCGTCGGGCCGTGCGGTTCGCGGGTACAGTTCGGCCCGCTACTGGATCAGCAACTATGCTATGGACTTCAGCCCGCGCCTCGGTTTCCGCCCCGTCCTTGAAGTCCTGAACCCTGACACACTGGGCTCTGGCGGGATGAAGGCCGTTACCCTCGACCTTGGCGGCGGCAAGCTGGGCGGCAGCTCCGAGGATATTCAAATCATCGTGAAAAACGGCAGCGAGTTTACCGCGCCCGCGTCCGATGGTCTGAACCGCCCGGACGGAGATACAGGCAATTTCTTTATGTGGCGCGGAAGCAACGGTAAATTCTACGTTCCCGGTGACAGTGTTCCTGCTGATGTGACAGCACTGACAGTGCAGTGGACAGACCCGACCTATGCCGTCACACTGCACCCCAACGGCGGCACGATCAACAACGGCAATGTCACCGAATACATCTACGGTGTGGGCGCAACACTCCCGACAGCCGACGATATGACCTATACCGGCCACACGTTCAAGGGCTGGTATGATAACGAGAGTCTGACCGGCGATCCTGTGACGGCAATCGGCGGTACAGAAATGGGCAATAAGGAATATTGGGCGAAGTGGACGATCAATCAGTACACCATCACCTTTGACACCGACGGTGGCAGTGAAGTCGCACCCATCACGCAGGACTACGGCACAGCCATCACCGCGCCTGCCGACCCAACAAGAGAAGGCTATACCTTCACCGGTTGGGACACGGCAATTCCCGCGACCATGCCTGCGCATAATATGACGATCACGGCGCAGTGGACGGTCAATCAATACACCATTACTTACGATCTGGACGGCGGCACGGCAGAGGGCAACCCCGACACCTACACCGTCGAGACGGACGCCTTTACCCTCAAGAACCCCACACGCCCCGGCTACACCTTCACCGGCTGGAGCGGCACCGGCCTGACGGGCGAGGATAACCTGACCGTCACCATCCCGAAGGGCAGCACCGGCAACCGCAGCTATACCGCGCACTGGTCGCTGAATACCTACTCTATCACGTATGACCTGAACGGCGGTACTGCCTCCGGCAACCCGACGTCCTATACCGTGGAATCGGCAACAATCACGCTGAATCAGCCGACAAAGACCGGATACACGTTCACGGGCTGGAGCGGCACGGACCTGACGGGCGAAGACAACCTGACCGTCACGATTCCCGCAGGCAGCACCGGCGACCGCAGCTACACTGCACACTGGTCGCTGAATACCTACTCTATCACGTATGACCTGGACGGCGGTACGGCTTCCGGCAATCCGGACTTCTATACCGTGGAATCGTCGACCATTACCCTGAATCCGCCGACAAGAACCGGCTATACGTTTATCGGCTGGAGCGGAACTGATCTGTCTGGCAGCGATAACCTGACCGTCACCATCCCGACCGGCAGCATCGGCAACCGCAGCTACACGGCACACTGGTCGCTCAATACCTACTCCATCACCTACGATCTGGACGGCGGCACAGCGTTCAGGAATCCGGATTCCTATACCGTAGAATCCGCGGCAATCACGCTGAACGAGCCGACAAAGGCCGGATATGTCTTCACCGGCTGGAGCGGCACAGACCTGGTGGGCGAAGATAATCTGACTGTCACGATTCCGGCAGGCAGTATTGGCGACCGCCGCTATACGGCGCACTGAGAATTCGACCCGACGATTATCGCCGCGCTCAATCCCACGCCGAACGTGGAGTTCCTCGACGTTTCCCGCGTCGACTGGTTCTATTACGATGTGCGCTACGTCTGCGAAAACGGCCTGATGAACGGCACGTCCCGCAACCGGTTCAGCCCCTACGGCACGGCGACGCGCGGTATGCTCGTGACGATCCTGTACCGCATGGAGAACGAGCCGAGGTGCTTCGGCAGCGCGGCGTTCTCGGATGTAAAGCCCGGCGCGTATTATGAAAAGGCAGTCGTCTGGGCCTCGCAGAACGGCATCGTCAGCGGCTACACCGACGGAACCTTCCGCCCCGACGCGCCCGTCACGCGTGAACAGCTGGCCTCCATCCTCTACCGCTATACCCTCTATCGCGGACAGGATGTGAGCGCCGGTGAAACCACCAGCCTCACCGGCTATGGCGACGCACAGGCCGTGTCCAGTTACGCGCTGCCCGCCATGCGCTGGGCCTGCGGCACGGGCATCCTGCAGGGCGCAAACGGCAAGCTCAACCCCTCCGGCCTCGCCACCCGCGCCCAGCTCGCAGCCATGCTGCACCGGTATCTGACAAAATAATAGCACTGAACCACGCGGGCAGGCACAATTTGTGCCTGCCCGCATATTATTCACGAAACGTTCACAACTATCGCGTATACTGACAGAACCTGCGGCACAAAAACGCGTCTGTAGGATGACGCGGGATTTTCCCGCGTCAGAAAAAAGATTCCAAAGGAGTTCCAACATGAAAAAACTGATTGCGATGTTTCTGGCCGCTCTGACGGCACTTTCCCTGACAGCCTGCGCGGCAAAGTCTGGCGCGCAGCCGGACGCGTCGGAAATTCCCGACGCGCTGACCATCCTGAACACCGTCTGGGCAAGCTATTCCGAAGACGAAAAATTCCCTGCGGCGGGCGGCGATTATTCCGAAGCCAACATGACCGATGGCCAGCCCGGAACGGTCGGCCTTGAAAACGCGTCCGACGTTGAATATCTGCTGAGCATCCCCGCATCCGTTGTCGCGATGGCGGACGACGGCGCGTCGCTGTTCCATATGATGAACGGCAACACCTTCACCTGCGGTGCGCTGCGCCTGACCGATGCGGGGAAGCTGGATGAGGCGGCAAAGGAAATCCGGGACTATATCATGGCCAAGCAGTGGATGTGCGGCTTCCCGGACAAGCTGATCGTCGTTTCGGTTGACAACTATCTGATCTCGTGCTTCGGCGCGGAGGATCTCGTCAACACCTTCCGCGACAAGCTGCAGGCCGCGTATTCTGGCGCTGTTGTCATCACTGACGAGCCGATCGTGGCGTGAAATAATTAATTTATGTAAACCGAAAGGGCCGCCATGCTGTTTTCTAGTGTTCCGTTTCTGTTTTATTTTCTCCCCACTGTCCTGCTTGTCTACTTTCTCGTACCCAAACGGGCGAAAAACGGCGTGCTGCTCCTGTCGAGCCTTGTGTTTTACGGCTGGGGTGAGCCGCGCTATCTGCCGGTCATGCTCGTCTCCATCCTGCAAGGCTATATTTTCGGACGGCTGATCGAGCGCTTCCGCGATACCAGGCGGGCGAAGCTGTTTCTGGTCCTGTCTGTTCTCCTGAGCCTCGGGACGCTTGCGTATTTCAAGTATGCCGATTTCATGATCGCAAACCTGAACGCGCTGACCGGGCTGTCCGCGCCGCTGCTGCGCCTTGCGCTCCCGGTCGGCATCAGCTTCTATACGTTCCAGATCCTGAGCTACACCGTGGACGTGTACCGCGGGACGGTCCCGGCGCAGCGGAATTTTATCGATCTTGCAGCCTATATCGCCATGTTCCCGCAGCTGATCGCCGGGCCGATCGTCCGCTATTCCGATATCGCCGTGCAGCTGAAAACACGCGAACACAGTGTGTCAGAGGCGGCCTCCGGCGCACGGCGCTTCATTCTGGGCCTTGCGAAAAAGATCCTGCTTGCCAATCTGCTCGGAGAGCTGGTGTCAAGCTTCCGAGCGTCCGCCGATTTGTCGGTCCTGTATTACTGGCTGGGCGCGATTGCGTTCACCCTGCAGATCTACTATGATTTCTCTGGCTACAGCGACATGGCCATCGGCCTTGGCCGGATTTTCGGCTTCCGGTTTCCGGAGAACTTCCAGTACCCCTATCTGTCCGGCAGCATCACGGAATTCTGGCGGCGCTGGCATATTTCGCTCGGCTCGTGGTTCCGCGATTATCTCTATATCCCGCTTGGCGGAAACCGGAAGGGGAGCGCCCGGCAGCTGCTGAATATCCTGCTCGTCTGGCTCGCGACCGGCCTGTGGCACGGCGCGGCGTGGAATTTTGTCCTGTGGGGTCTTCTGTACGCGGTTCTGCTCACGGCGGAAAAGCTGTTTTTGCTGCGTGGACTTCAAAAGCTGCACGTGCTGAACCACGTCTATGTACTCCTGTTTGTGACGCTCGGCTTCGTACTGTTCGACGCATCCAGCGTGCAGGACGCCGCGCAGTCCATCCGCGCCATGTTCGGCGGCGGGGGCCTGCCGCTGGTCAGTGCGGAAAGCCTGTACGAGCTGCGCAGCTGCACTGTGCTGCTCCTGCTTGCCGTTGCCGGCGCAACGCCGCTGGCGAAAAGCCTGTGCGCAGCAGTCCAGCGCAGCCGAGCAGGAAAAACGGCTCGTGCGGTTCTGGAGCCGGTCGGTCTGACCGCGCTTCTGGCTGTCTGTACGGCCTTCTTGGTTGACGGCTCGTTCAATCCGTTCCTGTATTTCCGGTTTTAGAGGGGAGGCCCCATGGAAAAACGAAAGAATCTTGCAGTCGTCTGCCTGACGGCGGCGTTCCTGCTCGGATTTCTGGTCTGGAGCCTTCTGAAGCCGGATGATACGGTTTCGCAGAGTGAGCGCCGGAAGCTGGCGCAAAAGCCGGAGCTGACGGCCGCTTCTGTGCTGAACGGCACGTTTATGACGGATTTCGAATCCTATACGCTCGACCAGTTCCCGCTGCGCGACGGCTTCCGGCGGCTCAAGGCCGCTGTTCTGCTGGATATGCTGCGCGAAAAGGATAACAACGGCATCTATCTTGCAGACGGCTATGCCGCCAAGCTGGAATATCCGTTGGACGAGTCCTCCGTCCTCCATGCCGCAGAGCGCTTCCGGACTATCTATGAAACGTACCTGTCCGGGACAGATGCCAGAATCTATGAAGCCGTGATCCCGGATAAGGGAGCGTTTCTTGCGCGGCAGAATGGCTATCCGTCGCTTGACTACAGTGCGTTTTCCGCGCTGCTTCAGAAGAATATGCCTTATGCGGAAGCAATCGACCTGATGCCAGTGCTGTCTCTGAACAGCTATTATCGTACTGATCTGCACTGGAGACAAGAGGCGATTGTGCCGGTTGCAAGTCAATTAGCAGAAGCAATGGGTGTGAAACTGTCAGAGAAATATGATACGGTGACAGCTGACGCGCCGTTCTACGGCGTTTACTGCGGACAGTCGGCTCTGCCGCTTGCCCCGGATACGCTCCGCTATCTGACGAGCGAGACGCTTCTCGGCTGTACCGTCTACGATTATGAAACGGACAGCACCGGGCCGGTCTATGATCTGCCCGCGCTGGAAGGGGAGGACCCGTACTCCGTGTTCCTCTCCGGCTCAAAATCCCTGCTCACGATCACGAACCCCAGTGCGGATACGGACCGCGAGCTTGTGATCTTCCGCGATTCGTTTGCAAGCAGCCTTGCGCCGCTTCTGACCAGCGCCTATGCGAAGATCACACTGGTCGATATCCGCTATGTGCAGCCGGAGCGGCTTGGCCGCTGGCTGACGTTCGATTCACAGGATGTCCTGTTCCTCTACAGCGTCTCCGTTCTCAATCACAGCGAAACCCTCAAATAAAAAACGCCCGGCGGCCAGTCATGGACGCCGGGCGTTTTGCGTGCGGTTCTGCAAAAACTCCTGCATAAAATGCGTTATGTCAACAATATCCGTGCGTTATGTCGTGAAAGTTCTTCGTTTTTCGCCCCTGAAAGATACTGGCAAAAAGACGTGTATTTGTCGAAATATGTGGGAAATTTGCGTGTTGACAAATCTGTTGACAGTGTGAATAACTTTTTGCGGCTACTATTTCAAAAAAATTATGGTGAACCTTGTGCTTTATGGCTCCGGCATGGCGGACAGCATCTGTTCCAAAACGGGCAGATGCGAACCGCTCAAGGGCGTCAGCGGCAAACGCGGCAGACCGGCCGGAATGCCCTCCAGCGCCAGCGCCTGCTTCACGGGAATCGGGTTGACCTCGCAGAAAAGCGCGTCTACAAGCCCCATCAGCGCCGTCTGGATCCGTCCCGCCTGCGCGTATTCGCCAGTCTGACAGGCGCGGACCATCTGCAGCGTCAGCTTGGGCCGCACATTGGACAAAACGGAGATCGCACCCCTCGCGCCGACCGCCATCAGCGGTACGGTCAGATCGTCGTTTCCGCTCCAGAGCGGAAGCTCCTCCGCGCAGGCGTCCAGAATGCGCATGGCCTTCGGGACGCTGCCGCTGGCCTCCTTGATCCCGCCGATGTTCGGATGCGCGCAGAGCGCACGGCACGTCTCGACCGAGACGTCCACGCCCGTGCGGCTCGGCACGTTGTAGACGATCACGGGGCAGGGGACGGTGTCGGCTGCCGCGGTATAATGCGCGATCAGCCCTGCCTGCGTACACTTGTTGTAATAGGGTGTCACCAGCAGCACGGCGTCCACGCCCATAGACGCAGCGACACGGCTCAACTGCAAGGTGTGAGCCGTGTCGTTTGTACCGGTTCCGGCGATGATTTTGCATCGTCCGGCGCAGTATTTGACTGTGTGCGCGATCAGCGCAAGCTTTTCGTTGTCCGTCATGGTGGAGGCCTCTCCGGTCGTTCCGCAGACGACGACCGCGTCGACGCCTGCGGCAAGCTGCAGATCCAGCAGCTGATTCATGACGGCAAAATCGACCGTACCCTGCTTGAACGGCGTAACGAGCGCAGTCGCGACGCCTTCAAAAACGGGCTTTTTCAAAGAATCGCTCCCTTCGGGATCATTTCCTTGTGATATATCCTTCCGCGCAAAGCAGTTCCGCCAGCAAAACAGCGCCGCCGGCTGCTCCGCGCAGGGTATTATGAGACAGGCAGACGAATTTGTAATCGTACTGCGTATCGGGGCGCAGACGGCCGATGGAGACGGCCATACCGCCCTCAAGCATACGGTCGAGCTTCGTCTGCGGACGGTCGGCTTCCTCAAAGTAATGCAGGAACTGCCTGGGAGCCGACGGCAGCTTCAATTCCTGTGCGCGGCCCGAAAACGCTGCCCAGTCTGCCTTGATCTGCTCCAGCGACGGCTTCTCGCCCTTGAACGAAACGAAGCACGCCGCCATATGACCGTCCGAAACAGGCACGCGCAGACACTGCGCGGTGATGTTGGGTTCCGTCGCATTGACGATCTTATCGCCCTCGATATGGCCCCAGAGCTTCATCGGCTCCTGCTCGGACTTTTCCTCCTCGCCGCCGATATAGGGGATCACGTTGTCGATCATTTCCGGCCATGTCTCAAATGTTCTGCCTGCGCCGGAAATTGCCTGATATGTGCAGACCAGCGCCTTTTCCACGCCGTATTTCATCAGCGGGTGCAGTGCCGGAACATAGCTTTGCAGGCTGCAATTGGATTTGACGGCGATAAAGCCGCGCTTTGTGCCGAGCCGCTTGCGCTGTGCGTCGATGATGCGGATGTGGTCGGCGTTGATCTCCGGCACGACCATCGGCACGTCGGGCGTGTGGCGGTGGGCGGAATTGTTTGATACGACCGGGCATTCGAGCCTCGCGTATTTCTCTTCCAGCGCCTTGATCTCGTCCTTTTTCATATTGACGGCGCAGAAGACAAAGTCGACCTGCCTCGCGATCTCCTCCGCGTCCGCCTCGGCGTCCATCACGATCATGGATTTGACGCTTTCCGGAATTGGTTCAGCCATATGCCATTTTCCTTCGATCGCCTGCGCGTAGGTCTTGCCTGCGCTGTGCGCGCTGGCGGCCAGCACGACCGGGGTGAACCACGGGTGGTTTGCCGTCAGCAGCACGAACCGCTGCCCGACCATGCCCGTTGCGCCAATGATACCAACTCTGAATTTCTCCATGATGAAAGCTCCAATCCTCAAACTCGCCGGAAAGTTCCGGTTGCATATCATTTTGGAATGTAATATAATACATTTGGTTTGTGCAGAAATAAGATGTTCTTGCACGATGGACAAATGTCCGCGAATTCCAGCGGCCTCATCATATCATATTCATTCCTGCCTGTCAATGTGAATCGCGGAAAAAATCGGCGTATTGGAAAGGGCTGTATTTGTTGAAAACACATGATTTTTATTACGATCTGCCGGAGGAGCTGATCGCGCAGACGCCGCTGGAGCGCCGCGACGCGTCCCGGCTCATGACGCTCGACCGGAAAACGGGCGAGGTCACGCACCGGCATTTTTACGACCTGCTTGAGCTTCTGCAGCCAGGAGATTGCCTGGTCATGAACAACTCCCGTGTGCTGCCCGCACGCCTGCTCGGCCATCGGGTGCCGACCGGCGGCGCGGTCGAGGTGCTGCTGCTCAAGGATCAGGGAAACGGCGTCTGGGAGTGCCTTACGAAGCCGGGCCGCAAGACGCACACCGGGACAGAGCTGTCCTTCGGAGACGGCGATCTGACGGCGACCGTAGTAGGGGAGAGGGACGACGGCAACAAGCTCGTGCAGTTCCACTATGAGGGGATCTTCCTTGAGGTGCTGGAACGGCTCGGAAAAATGCCTCTGCCGCCGTACATCAAGGAAGAATTGCAGGACGGCGAACGCTACCAGACCGTCTATTCCAAAATCAACGGCTCTGCCGCCGCACCGACAGCTGGTCTGCACTTTACGCAGGAGCTGCTGGACAAGCTCGCCGCCAAGGGCGTTAAGGAAGCGTATATCACGCTGCACGTCGGCCTCGGCACGTTCCGTCCCGTCAAGGCTGCGGAAATCACGGAGCATCATATGCACTCCGAATTCTGCATGATCTCCCGGGAAACTGCGGATATCATCAACGAAACCAAACGCGCAGGCGGGCGGATCGTCTGCGTCGGCACAACTTCCTGCCGGACGCTGGAATCTCTGGCTGACGAAAACGGGTATTTCCATGAAGCCTCCGCATGGACGGATATTTTCATCTATCCCGGCTACAAATTCAAGGCCATGGATGCGCTCATCACAAACTTCCACCTGCCGGAAAGCACGCTCGTCATGCTCGTCTCCGCATTCGCAGACCGTGAAAAGATCCTGAACGCCTACAACATCGCCGTGCAGGAACGCTACCGCTTCTTCTCCTTCGGCGACGCGATGTTCATATCGTGATTTTGTATAAAATAACATTACTTATATAGATTAAAATTATGCAATATTACCAATTGGTAAGCACGAAATACCATATGGTAACATCGGTTGACCGATGTTGATAAAACATTTCGGGAAGAATTGATATCGGCGTAACTTTTTCGTTCAAGAAAAACGTTCATTGTTGACTTAGAAAAATAATATGGCATAATAGAATTACCGGAGCAAATGATGATGCGATTTTGAACACGGAAAAAGCGAGGAGAAGATCATGCCGGAACTTTGCAGATTTTATAACATCGTTATCAAGATGATTTTCAGCGACACTGACAAGCACCACAAGCCGCACTTTCATGTTTATTACAACGAGTACGAAGCCTCTGTTGGCGTGGATGGCGAATTGATCGCGGGAAGTCTTCCAGTCAAACAGTTGAAGCTGGTGCAGGCTTGGGCTGCCATCCACGAGGACGAACTCTATGCCGCGTGGAATAAGGCGGTGCAGAACATTCCGTTCGGCAAAATCGAACCGCTGAGATAAGGAGGAACGCTTATGTATATTTCTAACGGAATTGCGTATGCAGGGGAGCAGGAGCCAATCATCAAGGTCTGCGGCGTTCGTCCGCTGCCCGGTCATAGGCTCTGGCTCCGATTTACAACTGGCGAAGCAAAAGTTTTTGATTTTACACCCTTGCTGAAAGATGCAGGTTTTGCGCCGCTGGCCGATGAACATACCTTTGCGGGCGTCTATATTGACTACGGTGTGACTGTCTGGAATGACGGTGACATTGATATTGCGCCAGAATATTTATATCGGCATTCGAAAGAAGCGGAAGGCATCGCCTGATGGCAAGTGATTTCAACCGGAAGTACGGTGGCCATGGCTGCCGTACTTCGCTATGAAAGGGAGTAGGATCATGTGCAGTTTATTCACTTTCCCGACTCCCGTACACATCGGCGATGCGATGTTCATCTATTAAAAAGTTGAGGTAACAATGTTTAAAGTATTGAAAACAGAGGGTGCTGCCCGCAGAGGGGAGTTTTCCTGCCCGCATGGGACGGTTCAGACGCCGGTTTTTATGAACGTCGGCACGCAGGCTGCGATCAAGGGCGCGCTGTCGGCTGCTGATCTGGAAACGATCGGCACGCAGGTCGAGCTGTCCAACACCTATCATCTGCATCTGCGGCCCGGAGACGAGGTCGTGCGCGATATGGGCGGCCTGCACAAATTCATGACGTGGGACGGCCCAATCCTGACGGATTCCGGCGGATTTCAGGTCTTTTCCCTGGCCGGACTCCGAAAGATCAAGGAGGAGGGCGTGACGTTCGCGTCCCATCTTGACGGCCACAGGATCTTCATGGGACCGGAGGAGAGTATGCGCATCCAGTCGAACCTCGGCTCCGATATTGCCATGGCGTTTGACGAGTGCGTGGAAAACCCCGCAAAATACCAGTATGCCAAGGCGTCCTGCGAGCGCACGGCGCGCTGGCTTGCCCGGTGCAAGGAGGCGCTTGCCCGATATAACGCTGAGCCGGACGCTGTCAATCCCGGTCAGCAGCTCTGGGGGATCAATCAGGGCGCGACGTTCAAGGATCTGCGCATCTGGCACATGAAGGAGATCGCCAAGCTCGACCTGCCGGGCTACGCCATCGGCGGTCTGGCCGTCGGAGAACCGACTGAGGTCATGTATGAGATCATTGAGGCGGTCGAGCCGTATATGCCAAAAGACAGGCCGCGCTATCTGATGGGCGTCGGCACGCCGTCGAACATCATTGAATCCGTCGCACGCGGCGTGGACTTCTTCGATTGCGTCATGCCGGCCAGAAATGCGCGGCACGCCAAGCTTTTTACATGGCAGGGGAGCATCAACCTCAAAAACGCGAAGTACACGCGTGACGACGGCCCCATTGACCTGCAGTGTGACTGTCCGGTATGCAGGCGCTATTCCCGCGCGTATCTCCATCACCTGTTCAAAGCGGAGGAGATGCTCGCCATGCGCCTGTCCGTCATGCACAATCTGTATTTCTATAATACGCTGACCCGGCGTATCCGCGACAGCCTTGACACCGGGACCTTCGGCGATTTCCGCGCGGAGTACTCGCAAAAGTTGGCGGAAAAAATATAAAACGGAAATTTATTCAGAAATCCTGTCGCGCCGACTTGAAATGTTGCCGCAGACACGATATAATAAACGAAATTCAAATATGGAGGAAAGACCATGTACCTTTTCTTAACCGCAGCGGATTCCACCGGTGCAGCAGGCGGCGGCGCGTCCATGATCCTCATGTTCGTCGTGCTGATCGCAGTGTTCTACTTCTTTATGATCCGCCCGGAAAACAAACGCAAAAAAGAAGCGCAGCAGATGCGTGACTCGCTGAAGGTCGGCGACAATATCACGACCATCGGCGGCATCATCGGCGATATCGTCTCGATCAAGGACAACTCCATCGTCATCGAAACGACCACCGACCGCGTCCGCGTTGAGTTTGCAAAGTTTGCTGTTTCCACCAACAACACGGCGGAAAAGGAAGCTGCCAAGCAGAAGGCCGCAGCTCTGGCTGCCCGCAAGGAGCAGAAGGAAAAAGAGAAGAAGGCCAAGAAGGATAAATAATTGTCTGACCCCGTACAAGGCGGCAAAAATGAAGTGTCCCCAAAAAGTTAGACAAAATTATGAACACAACCTGTTCAAGCAGCCGAAAGGGCCTGCCGTCTGCGGATCGCAGACGGCAGGCCCTTCAGCTTTGCCTTGATCCTGCGGTTGCTGCCGTGCTCCAAAGAAGCGCCCGATCACAGTCCTCTTGCACTCTGGCGTATGGCGCCGATTGACAGCTCCTTTTGGCATTGAAAAACACCCCATTTCTTAGTACCAAGTATGTTATCATACTTGCCTAACAAATGGGGTGCTGTTCATATGCCGTGCGCACAGGGCGCCGTTCTGCATGATTGTCAGTGCAGCGCTTCATGCTCCTTTTGCAGCTCCTCGCGCAGCTCAAGCACGTTCCAGCCCTTATTTTCGTCCGTCAGGACGGCTTTCAGTGCAACGGGCGGGAGCTTTGCTGCGCGTATGGCCTGCAAAAACAGGTTCAACTGCGCATCTGAAAAATGCGCGAAGACGAGCAGCTCACCGGGGAAATCCTCACCGTCATAAAAGCTCTCAAAGCTGTCGAGATCGCCCGTCAGGGCGCCGACGGCGTTCAGGTACTCCCATTTTTCCACGACGCGCACCTTCGCGCCCAGCCGCATCGCGGCCATGCGCAGCTTTGCAAGCTTTTTGGCAGGGAAGTGGACAGCCAGGATCACGGGCATCATGCGCGCACCTCCTGCTTGTCCTCCCGCAGGAAGCCCGCCCACATCAGAAGCCCGGCCAGCGACCAGAAATAGGCCATCATGTACGGCTCTTCAAAGATGTTTTCAAATCCGCAATGAACGAAAACGCCGCACAGTCCGGCAAAAATCCCCGCGCACAGCGGGAACAGCCGGGACAGGGCCTGTTTTTTCTGCTGCGCCGTGCGGTAGAGCGCGCGGCAGCCGTTTGCAAGGAAGCCGAGGACGGTAATCAGGAACGCGGCGAGGCCCGTATAGCCCATCTCGATCATGAGCTTGAGATAGTAATTATCGACGTAGAAATACTCCTGATGGTCAATGACCTGATTCTGCATGGCGACGGCTCCGCCGAACATTCCGAGGCCAACGCCGGCCGCTTTTCCGCGCTGCTCCAGAAGCGTCATCGCGACGAGCTTGCGGCCCGCGCGGCCGCCGGAGGTGTTGGCCTCCGCGAAATCAGACGTGAACAGGAAGCCGATGCGGCTGCGCACAAACGGCAGCGTGCACGCGACGCACCCCGCCGCAAGCAGCAGCACCAGCAGCCGCCGGTCGACCAGCAGCACGAAGATCACAATGGCAAGTGCCAGCGCCATCCATGCCCCGCGCGACATCGTAAACAGGCAGCCGAAGCACATACAGAACGCGCAGACCCACGCAAGCACTTGCAATTTGCGGTTCTTCGTGTAATAGGCGAGTCCTGCCGCCATCGGTGCAAACAACGTCATGAAATCGCCCATGATATTGGGGCTTCCGAAGATCGAGTAAACGCGCGTGCGCACGGAGGATTCCGAGTGCGTCATCCAGCTGGACGGGATGGGAACAGCGGCGATATACTGATAAATTCCGTGCAGCGCAATGACCGCCGCCAGAATGACCAGCGCCAGATAGACCCGCATGAAATCCCGGTCGTTGTGCACCAGCCGCGTAATGAGGAAGAACCAGAGCATATACTGCACAGTCGCGCGGAAGCCGGAGATCTGGATGGAGTAATATGGCGTAACGACGTTCATGAGAACGAAGCAGACCGTAATAAACAGGCAGACCGGCAGATCGAGCGGATTGCAGCCCGTTTTGAGCGGCGTTTCGCGCCCAAGACGCTCATAGACCACATAGCCAAGCGCCAGCAGCATCAGACACTCATCCCAGCACGACGACAGGACCGGCACGGCCAGAAGATCGCGCAGCACGTAGTCGATCACGACATACATGGAAAGCGCAAATAAGATCACGCCATGCAGTCCGTCAGAGAACAGCCACGAAAACAGACGGCTGTTCTGGCCGCAGCGAACGAAAAAGCGCCAGATGCGGCAAAGAACCGAATCGTCCAGACAGTCCTTCAGGCCGTGCCGCGCGGCAAGCCGCGCGTTCAGCCGCGCAAAGCGCTTCGCGCTCCGGCTCTCGCGCGTCGGCGCGTCGGACGCGGACAGCCGCCGGAGCAGCCATGCGCGCGTTTTGCTTGCGCGCCAGGTGCGGCCGAGCCACGCGAAAATCCTGCTTGAATGCGCCAGCGCCGAAAACCAGCCGCCGATGGCAAGCAGCACCCGCCACAGAAGGCTCGAAGCCAGCATTTCAGCCATCGGTGACCTCCAGCGCGGAGATCAGACCCGTCAGCTCAAATTCGCTCGTCTTGAGGATGTATTCATAGCCGACGCGGACCTCCTGCGGCCCGACCTTGTAGACATTGCCGGTAAACGATGCGCTTGCCTCGACGGTGATATACAGGCGCACGTGGCCAAGCTCGTTGTCGTACGGCTCTGTGCGCACGTCCGTAATGACGGCGGCAATCTGTTTGGAATCATTGACAAGTGTCTTATCGACCTGCGTTTTCGCATATTCTGCAATATCGGCGGAAACATCCTCAAATTCTATGGTATAAACAGCCTTTTTCTCTGTACCGGCCACAGCGGCTGCGGCTCTGCTGCCGCCGAGCTTCCAGACGACCGCCGCCAGAACTGCAACGATCAGCAGCACGACCAGCAGGTCGATCAGATTGATCTTGCCGAACAGACGGCCTTTTTCATCGATCAGTTTCATGTAGTACCTCCCAAAGAGTTTGCAGTTGATTTGCCTCATGGAATCAGATATAATATCAGGAGACATTCCTGCCTATTTTACTGTATCTTGCCGCAAGAAACAAGTGGCAATTCAAAAATGAGGGTTCCGATATGAAGGTATTGCATTTGATCTCCGGCGGCGACGTCGGCGGCGCAAAAACGCACGTGCTGTCGCTGCTGCACGGTCTTGGGAAAACGGAACAGGTGCGGCTCGTCTGCTTCCGCGAGGGAGAGTTTGCCGAAGACGCGCGGAAGCTCGGCATCGATACGGTCGTCATGGAAGCGTCCGTACAGACGGCCATTGGCCGTCTTGCGCAGATGATCCGCGCCGAGGGCTTTCAGATCGTCCACTGCCACGGCGCGCGCGCGAACCTGACCGGCGCTGTCCTGCGCCGGAAAATTCAGGTGCCGATTGTCACGACCGTCCATTCCGACTACCGGCTCGACTATCTGGGCAGACCCCTGCACCGGCTGACCTACGGCACGATCAACACCGTTGCGCTGCGTATGTTTGACTATCACATCGGCGTATCCGACGCCATGGCGCAGCTGCTTATTTCACGCGGCTTTGACCCGCAGACGATGTTTGCGATCTATAATGGCATCGATTTTTCTCCCGTTGTGCCGAAGCTGGACAGGCAGGCCTATCTGCGCTCTGTCGGCATGGAGACGGCGGAGGATACCGTCGTGTTCGGCATCGCCGCCCGCCTTGATCCGGTCAAGGATGTGGGGACGCTCATCCGCGGCTTCTCCATCGCCGTAAAGACCCACCCCAATATCCGCCTGCTCATCGCGGGCGACGGCGAGCAGCGACAGACGCTGGAAAAGCTGGCTGCCGACACCTGCCCGCCCGGCAGCGTCGTGTTTGCGGGCTGGGTCACGGATATGGACAGCTTCTACCATGCGCTTGACGTCAATACGCTGACGTCTCTTTCTGAGACGTTCCCGTATGCCATCACAGAGGGTGCGCGTATGCGTTGCGCGACGATCGCGTCGAATGTCGGCGGCATCCCGTATATCATCGAGCATGGCGTGACCGGCCTCCTGTTTGAGCCGCAGAACGCCGAAGCGCTCGGCGGCTGCATGGCCCGGCTGGCTGAATCTGCGGCCATGCGCGCGCAGCTCGGCGAAAATCTGTATGAAAAGGCCTCGCGCGAGTTTTCCATCAGTGCGACCGTCGGCAAGCAGATCGAAATTTACCAGACCATCCTGCGCCGCACGGCCATGCCGAAGAAAAAGAAATATGGCGTATTGATCTGCGGCGCCTACGGCAAGGGAAACGCGGGCGACGACGCGATCTTAAAGGCGATCCTTGCCCAGATGAAGGCCATCGACCGCGATATGCCGGTCTACGTCATGTCGCACGATCCTGCCGAGACGCGCCTGCGGTACCACGTCGGCTCCGTACACGTATTCGACCCCTTCCGCTTCTGGCCGCTTATGCGCAGGTGCAGGCTGTTTATCTCCGGCGGCGGGAGCCTCATTCAAAACGAAACGAGCACGCGATCCTTAAATTATTACCTCATGACCATCCGCATGGCGCATACCGCAGGCTGCCGCGTCATGATGTACGGCTGCGGCATCGGCCCTGTCAGCGGAGAGGGCAGCCGCCGCCATACCGCGCGCATTCTCAACCGCTGCGTGGATAAAATCACGCTACGCGAGGATCTTTCCCGGAAGGAGCTTTCCGACATGGGCGTGATGCAGCCGGATATCTCCGTCACGGCAGACCCGGCGCTTCTGCTGCAGCCCGCGACCACCGGTGCAGTAGACAGCTATTTCCTGAGCAATGACCTCGACCCGAACGGAAGCTATGCCATGTTCGTTCTGCGCCCGTGGAAAAATCTTTCCGGGCATTTGCAGGCAATTGTAGATGCTGCAATTTATGTCAACCAAAAGCACGGCCTGACGCCGGTTTTCGTCGCTCTTGAGCCGACGCGTGACCTTGAGATCAACCGGCAGACCGCCGGAATGCTGTCCTGCCGGTCATTCGTGCTGCCCGCCCCGCGCGACGAGCAGCTGACCATCGGCATGATGCAGAAAATGCGCGTGATCGTCTCCATGCGGCTGCACGCGTTGATCTTTGCCTCGTCTGTCGGCGCGCCGCTGGCCGCGATCTCGTATGACCCGAAGGTCACCGGCTTCATGGCCTATCTCGGCCAGAAGCACTGCATGGAGCTGGACGACGTGACGAAGGACAGTCTGTGCGCTCTGATTGACGACGCCATGCAGACGGCACAGCCGTATTCGACCGACCGCCTGCGCCGCCTTGCGGCAGAAAATGAAGAAGCGGCGCGCAAGCTGCTGGAGGAGACCATATGAGAAAAATCGTTTGCCTTGCCACCTCCCCGTGGTACCCCATCCCGACGCGCAAGCAGCAGGTCATGAGCCGCATCCCGGACGCAGAAATTCTCTATTTTGACCCGTCTATCACCTATATCGCCCCCATGAAGGACAAAGCCGCTCAGCCGGGGCTGACGAATTATAAAAAAGCGGGCGTTCACCCGCAGGAGAACATCACGGTTTATGCGCTGCCGCCGGCTCTGCCATTCTTTTATAAGTTCCGCTGGTTAAACAGGCTGAACCAGCGGAAAATTGCCCGCTTCGTCCGCGAAAAAATGCGGGAGCACGGATTTGAGGACGCTGTTTTGTGGGTCTATTCGCCCGTCACAGCCGATCTTGTCGATCTGGTCCCGCATAAGGCGCTGGTCTATGACTGCGTCGACCGGCATTCGGCCTACGGCGGACTCATGGACCCGGCGCTCGTCGACGCGATGGAGCTGGAGCTTGCGAAAAAAGCGGATCACGTCTTTGCCACCGCTGACGCGCTGGCTGACCGCCTGCGCACCGTGCAGCCGAAGACGGATATGATCCCGAACGGTGCAAATTTTGAGCGCTTCGTGCAGGCCGCACAGCCGCAGCCACTCCCGGACGATATGCAGGGCATTCCGCACCCGATTTTCGGCTTCGTCGGCGCGCTGCAAAGCTGCATTGAGTATGGCTATCTCGAAGCCGCAGCAAAGGCTCGTCCGGACTGGAGCTTTGTCCTGATCGGCAAGGAAAAGCCCGGTGTCGACCTGTCTGCACTCCACGCCATGCCGAACGTGCATTTCCTCGGCCTCAAGCCGAACGAGCAGCTGCCGCAGTATCTGGCGCACTTTGACGCCTGCCTGAACCTGTTTGCGAAAAGCGACCTCAGCAAGGACGTGAGCCCGCTGAAATTCTATGAATATCTGGCCACGGGCCGCCCCATCGTCTCGACGAAGCAGCCGGATCAGATCCTCCAATATGCGCCGCTCATCGAGATCGCCGACAGCCAGGAGGAATTCATCTCCGCCTGCGAAAAATCGTGCTCTGATACCGCGCCGGAGCAAATCGATGCCCGCATTGAGGCAGGCCGCGCCTGTTCTTGGGATAGCCGTGTCGCGCAGATGTGCGGCATTCTGGAAGGACAGGGGATTTTATGAAGAAAAAATTGCTTATCACCGGCTTTGACCCGTTCGGCGGAGAACAGGTCAACCCCGCATTCGAGGCCGTGCGGCTGCTGCCGGATGAAATCGCGGGACTTGAATTATGTAAACTAGAAATCCCAACTGAATTTATCAAAAGCGGCGTGATCCTGAAAGACGCGCTTCGCGCGGTGCATCCCAACGCAGTCCTTTGCGTGGGACAGGCCGGGGGCCGCACAGCCGTCACGCCGGAACGCGTAGCGATCAACCTGATGGACGCCCGCATTCCGGACAACGCTGGGTATCAGCCGATCGATACGCCCGTCGTGCCGGATGGCCCCGCCGCGTTTTTTTCCACGCTGCCCGTCAAGGCAATTGCAGCCCGGATACAAAGCGACGGTCTGCCCGCTGCGGTATCCAATACCGCTGGTACATACGTGTGCAACAGCCTTCTGTATACGCTGCTGCATACGGCGGCGCTCGAATATCCCGGCCTGCGCGGCGGCTTTCTCCATGTGCCCTATGCCGCGGAGCAGCTTTCCGGCAAACCGGTCGGCACCTTCGCCATGCCCCTGCCCGATATCGCTCGCGCCTTGACCCGCGCCGTCGAGGCGATTTCCGAAAACCTGTAAGAATTAGTGAACATATTCAGCGAAAACTTGCTTTTGCTGATTGAATTAAGGAATCGCTGTTTATGGTAAAGACATTTACTGAGCTAAGTGATAGACTAATACCATCATAGAGGTGGAGGAAGATAAATGGACATGGTAAAGATGGGAAGCTTTCTTGCAGAGCTTCGCAAAGAACAAAAACTTACACAGGCTGAATTGGGAGAAAAACTCGGTGTCACAAATAAGACAGTTTCAAGGTGGGAAACCGGAGTTTCCCATAGTTAAAGATACCACACCAAATATGATGAACCCACGCTTATAC
>ERZ857801.547-NODE-547-length-50154-cov-6.170722_pt1 | contig 50154 bp, 40 predicted proteins | sample MGYA00519762_ERZ857801 | MGnify/ENA primary metagenome ERZ857801 (study PRJEB31778, sample SAMEA3449368) | human gut metagenome | biome: human gut; feature: human-associated habitat; material: faeces | place: United Kingdom | collected 2010/2012 ...
ATTCCTTTGCAGGCAAAACAGCCCAGAAAGCAGCTGGTATATCAAATGCTGCGAACCGGGCAAGTGCGACTTATACAAACAATGGTACATATTCGAAAAAAGATTCCTCTCTAACGTCAAGTAAGATAGATAAGGAAGTATAGGAATATTGTATGAGTGACTAATTTAAGTAAATGTATATCACTAATTAGTAAACATGAAAGTGAATAGGCGATTGCGAAATGTGAAAGGAACTGATATGAAAATATTTCAAACACCTTCTTACGATAGGTTTTGTTTATTCGAAATGGAAAGAAAGAGTAAAGATTTCAGAGGTATGGATGGCAATGTTGCTTATAAAAATAAGCAGATAGACAATGTAGAAATATCGAATGAAGGAAGGCGGGCATTGCGGGATAAATTAAGAGAAGTAAAGCCAAAAGTTGAGGAACCGATAGGATATGAATTAACAATACAAGATACAAATGAGGTTGAATGGGAACATTATACTTCTATAAGAGAATATAGTGGACTGACGTTAAAAGACGGAAAATACAATCTAGAAGATGTGATGAAGTCTATGATGGATGCTTATGAAACGCGTTACAATTATATTGTAAAAGAACATGAGAATGGAGAACGTCGGATTTCTTATGATCTCACAGGAGAAAATTCATTAACACTTGATGAATACTTGGCAGGTTTAGACAGGGCATATAATAAGCGATTAGCAAATCTGGCGGGATATATTGTATGTCAGCAGACAAATGACGGTTCTAAATTCTTTCAAACAACTAATATGAAGAAGAATACAGCAGAACAAAAAGAATATATAGATACTGCGGTATCCATGATGGAGAAAGCACAAAAAAGATTTTTAGAAATGCGTGAAGAACCGAAATACACAGCAGGAATTGCAAAGAGTGTAATTTGGGATATTATGAGTAGCGATAAGAACTTTATGGAAACGACTCAGAGGTTATTTGCTAAAACAATATATCACAATGCTTAAAAAAATATTTTCTAGAGACATGAAAGGCTGTTTAATGTTATAAGAGAATGTTGGCAGTTGTTATGAGACTTATATAAGGTAGGAGATAATATGGTTACTGTAAATAATTATTACAACAACATACCAGTAGGCAGGGATTTAAATAATCTGCCAAACACTTCCAGTACTGGTACAACTGTAGGTTATCAATATGATGGACTTACCGAGGAAGATCGTTTCGTACAAAAAGTTTTGCAGGAGCATTATGATAAAGTGTACAAAGAAAATTTGTCTCATTCTGATCCAATGGCATATATCGAATCAAAATATTGTGATGTGACCTCACCTAATTTTTGCTCATATATGACAGAAGATCAGCGTTCCATAGCTTACCGCAATGAGAAAAGAATGTTACAAACAGGGGGAAAATATTCGGCTGGATTTGCCCGGTATGATTATGCATTAAGAAATTACAAGGATGTATATACAGGTGCTTCAAGAAGTACAGGTTATATACGCAATACTGACAAGGAAAAGCAATATGCAAGAAGTGTTGTCAATCAGCAAATTTCAAATCTGTTTTCAAAAAATGGAATATCATTATCAAAACAAGCAGATTTGACATTTTCTATTGATCCATATACATATTAATTAACTGTGTCAGGAAATGCAGATAGAGACACATTATCGCAGATAGAAAAATTGCTGAATGAAGGAGATAATGCAAAAAATATTTGGACGCATGCGTGGATTTGTATGCATGATTCAGACAATGAAATTGTTAATTCGCAAGCAAATATGAAAAAGGCGAACCAATATTCTTTATGGCATGAAGTGTATGAGACAACAGGGTATGAACGTTATTCTAATAGATGGTTGGAATATGCTAAGAATGCTGCATACATGATGCAGTTAAGAAATGTATTGCCCAAATACAGAAAGGGAACTATAATGATGCTGTGAATAATAATCTAAATGACAGACAGAGAACAGGTACAATATCAAGAAAAGATTACAGGGATATATTTCTGTATCTTTGTGGATTTATGATTAGGAGATATTTATCCGATTTTAGCAGATAATTGGTTAATCACAAAATATGAATATTGGGAGCTTATGTTATGAATAAATTTATAAAATTATTTAAGAAAGACAAAGACGAGTTCGGATATCTTACAGACGAGCCGTTTGACATAAGAAAAATCATTCCTGTTGCGGCATTGCTTGCAGTGGCAATAATTGCAGTTGTTATAGTTGTTGTGATAAATTCCGGCAAAAAGAATAAGACAGCCGGAAAGGTTGATGTTGTAACAGAGACTACAACTGCACAGAGTGTGACGCAGACAGGCAGTGCTTCTGATACGGCAACACTTTCTTCTGATGAAGAAAAGCAGGAAGACCCTCAGTATGAGGCCGACATGGGAATGTCAGATGAAGGAAGCGGTGCTTCGGTCACTCTTTCGGCGGGAGGCAATGAAACGGCAGATACGACAATCGGCATAGATGTTTCTAAATATCAGGGAACTATAGACTGGGCGGAAGTAGCATCATCCGGCGTTGATTTTGCAATGATACGAGTCGGTTACAGAACACAGAAAACCGGTGTAATATATGCTGATACTAATGCAAAATATAACATGCAGCAGGCAGCAGCCAACGGAATAAAAGTTGGAGTATATTTTTTCTCATCAGCGGTAAATGAGAGTGAAGCAATTGAAGAAGCTGGCTGGGTTGCAGATTATATTGCAAATTATAATATAACTTATCCTGTGGCATTTGATTGTGAGGGCTTTGACTCGGCGGACAGCAGGCAGAATGGTATGTCTAATGATGACAGGACTAATGTTGCAGATGCATTTTTACAGGAAATATATTCAAGAGGTTACACGCCGATGTTTTATGCTTCAGCATCGCATCTTACAGGAAACAGCAGATGGAATACATCAACACTTGAAAATAATTATAAAATGTGGGTTGCACAATATCCGTCAGTTCCTTATCCGGATACATCCTCAACATCTTATTCGGGAGCATGTGCAATGTGGCAGTATACAAGTAATGGAAATGTAAGCGGAATAAGCACAAATGTTGATATAAATGTTGCATATTTCGGATACAGCCAGAGTGCGGGAACGATGAGCGGTGAGACGGCTGCAGCTGCAAGTGCAGATGTTGAAGCAAATATGAATTTTACATCGGTAAATGATACTGTTACAGCAAAAGAATATGTAAGATTAAGAAATAAACCTAGTCAGGACACTGATTCAACAATAATTGCGACATTAAATAACGGTGAGACGGTGACAAGAACAGGAATCAGTGACAGCGGCTGGTCAAGGCTTAACTATAACGGTCAGAATGTTTATGCTGTATCGAGCTATCTTACAACCGATTTGTCTGCACCGACGCAGACAGAAACACAGCAGTTTATGACTCAGTTTATAAGCTGCAATGATGAGGTAACTCCGAAAGATGAAGTTAATCTGAGGTCGAAGCCAAGTTATACGGACTCGGATTCGGTTGTTGTTGCGTCGGTTAAAAATGGAACGATTCTTACAAGGACAGGTTATAACAATGAAGTTGGCTGGTCGCGTGTTGTATACAATGGACAGACGCTTTATTGCATTACAAGTTATCTGATTGTGAAATAAAAATATTGATATTTCTGCCAAAACAGCTCGAAATATAGTATAATATTAGAATATCAGTAAAAAACAGATTGGAGATAAAAGGTTATGATTAAACACGTAATTTTATGGAAATTAAAAGATGAACTTGGTAAAGAAGAAAAAGAAAGTGTAAAAAAAGGTATAAAGGAAGGACTTGAGGGACTTGCAGGCCAGATTCCGGGACTTATTGATGTTCATGTAAATATTAACGGGCTTGAGTCATCGACAGCTGATGTAATGCTTGATACAACATTTGAGAGTGTTGATGCATTAAAAGCATATGCTGTTAATCCTAAGCATGTTGCGGTTGCAGACGGTAAAGTAAGACCATATACAGCAATAAGATCATGTCTTGATTACGAAGTTTAAAAAAATGCAGATATATTTAAAACCTATAATATCAGCGTGTTATGTTTTTCCGGTTCTTGCATTGCTTTTTACAATACCATATATTTTGTATGAATATCACAAATATGGTTCTATACTTGTGTTGAGAACCGGAATTATATATACGTTTATATTTTATATGCTGACGTCATATTTTATGACAATACTACCGCTCCCACCGCTTGATTCTGTATCATCTGACTCAGCGTGCATGCTGCTTGTGCCGTTTGATGCGGTTAAAAGAGTGATTGTAAATTCACATATTAATTTTAAAAGTCCGGCAACATATATTAATATATTCAGCTGTGCTGATTTCTGGCAGATAATATTTAATATACTTTTATTACTGCCATTTGGAGTGTATCTGAGATATTATTTCAGAAGAAAATGGTGGCAGGTGCTTATAATGTCATTCGCGTACAGCCTCTTTTTTGAGCTTACACAGTTATCTGGTCTGTATGGAGTATATAGATATCCATACAGATTTTTTGAGATTGATGACCTTATATGTAATACTCTTGGTGGAATGACTGGATATTTAATCACGCCGCTTTTTGTATTTTTTATACCCAAAAGAGAAAGATTGGATGAGATGGCATACAGTCGTGGTGAGATTGTATCAGAATTCAGAAGAATTGTTGCGTGGATTATTGATATTGCATTGATAATTGCACCTGTTGTGGGCTTTTTTGTATTTAACAAAGAAATAATTATTAATATAATATATGATTCACGTTATATCATGTGCATTTCGGCGTATGTAACAATTGTGTTTACTGTTGTTACAGCTGCATCAAAAGGCCGGACTGTTGGAAAAGCACTTGTTAATATAAGGCTTGTGAATGGCACAAATGAAAATATTATGGCTGACCGCACCAATTTTAAAGAAGCTGGAATTTTCAGGTTGTTTTTCAGATACATCATATTATATATGATAGAGCTTCCTTCACTTATATATGCATATGGCTTATATAAACTGACAGAAACAGCCACCGGCTGGGAATATGTGTTTTATGGCATCGGATGCGGGATATTTATAATAATAGCGGCATATTTTGTCGTTGATCTGGTATTATGCCTTTTCAGCGATACCAGAAATATGATTTACGACAGAATCACGGGAATAACGCACATGAATATGGTAAAAAAATAAAAACAGGAGGTGCTAAGTGATTACAATAAAAAATAAATATTTACAAGGGTATAAATTTATAGATTTATTTGCCGGTCTTGGTGGATTCAGATTGGCATTGGAATCACTAGGTGCCGAATGTGTATATTCAGATGAATGGAATGAACCGGTATGTCAGGTTTATTATAAAAATTTTGGCGAAATTCCGGCAGGGGATATTACAAAAATAGATGAAAAAACAATTCCTGAACATGATATATTATGTGCAGGTTTTCCCTGTCAGGCATTTTCAATAAGTGGAAAACAACGCGGATTTGAAGACAGCAGGGGAACATTGTTTTTTGATGTCGCACGTATAGTAAAAGAAAAAAGACCCAAAATTGTTTTTATGGAAAATGTTAAAAATTTTGAGACACATGATTACGGAAAGACATTAAGTGTTGTGAGTACAACTATGAAACAGCTCGGGTACAGGTTTTATAAAAAAGTTCTTAATGCCGTAGATTATGGGATTCCACAGAAACGCGAAAGAATATATATGGTATGTTTCAGAAATGATGTTGAAATTAACGATTTTCAATTTCCGCTGCCTGTAAAGCTGACAAATCATGTTGAGGATTATCTTTTGCAGGATAAGTCACTGACAAAAGACTTATATGTTGAAAGACCAGATATATTTTATAATGATTTAGAAGACAATGTATACAGCAATAAGCCTATAAGACTTGGAATAGTCAATAAAGGCGGACAGGGAGAACGCATTTATAGTACAAAAGGAATTGCTGTTACATTTTCGGCATACGGAGGCGGTGTATTTGCAAAAACAGGCGGTTATCTTGTTGATGGCAGACCGAGAAAACTTCATCCGAGAGAATGTGCAAGACTTATGGGATATCCGGACTCATATATAATAAGTGATAAATCAAGCCATGCCTACCAGCAGTTTGGTAATTCTGTAGTTGTGGATGTAATTCAGTATATAGGCATAGAAATAGGAAAAGCAATCATTTAAGGTCAATTTCAAATTCAGCTAGATCATTTATATCCTGTGATTTTTTCAGCTTAATAGAAAAAATCACAGTCATATTGCGTGTGTTTGACAACTTCCTTATTTCATATGTATCATTTCCTAAATCAGAAAGGTAAAAAGTATTTGAATTTATTGGAAATCTTTTTTCATAAACAGGCTCACTAATAGAAGCATATAATTTTTTATTGTTTTGGAAAAAGATAGCATTTTTATAAACTTGCTTAATTGCCTGTGTTATAAAATTATAATCCTTTTCGGCTGGTTTAGATGAGCCGCTGCCTTTGATGCGGCAGCTGGCTGTAATGCTGAAATATTCGGCAAACTTTCTTATTGGAAGTATTACATAATTATAATCGTGGCTTATTATATATCGTACATTTCGCTGCTGGTAATGTCCGATAATCCAGCCGGCAAATACAGAAGAATCAATATCAATTGCTGCACCGGCGGTTCCGGCGTTGTAAAATCTGTAAAAATCGTTATTCATATAATCAATAATGGCATACGTCATTGGATTTTGTATGCTGTGATTTTTTGAAGAAAATCCAAAGCTGTGAGAATCAGCATCAGGATGTACAACGAATTGCCCGGATTGAGCCGTATTATCTTTAACCTCAATAAAAAATGCAACTTTTCCGTTTTTAATAACAGAAATATCGGACATAGTTGAATCCATTCCACCGTTGTGGTGGAAATGGACATTTTCATATCTATATTTGTTTTGTAGATATTCTAAACATTCAAGTTCAAAAAGCTCGCCTCGTATCATTAGTATCTTCCTCCTTGGATGGTAAAACTGTGCATCGGCTGTACAGATACCTGACATCGGTGCTTTTAAAAAATCAAGTTATAATTTTAAGTATATTTTATCAGGATAAAGTATAGATTTCAATGGTCTATTTTACAATTAGGACTTTACAGTAATTGAGATCTGATATATTATATAAAATAAATAATGATGTATGGTTTTATAATAAAGTATATGGGTAAATAATAGGCAAAGGAGAAATTTTGTTATGCAAAAAAAATAAGGAAAGTTATGTCAGTTTTTATGGTATCTGCACTTCTGTTTTCAGGGTGTGGTATACATGGAACAGATAACGTCAAAAAAGAAGAGGACAACGAAAATAATAATATTGTAAAGCTTACTGTATGGAGCGAGAAAGATAATGTTGATACAACATCAAAAATGGTGGAGAGTTTTAAAGAACATTATAAAGATGAGGCACAATTTGATATTACAATTGGTGTTCAGGCAGATGCTAAAGTAAGAGATGTAATGCTTACAGATGTACATAATGGTGCAGATGTTTTTTCATTTCCTGATGATCAGCTTACATCACTTGTTGCAGGTGGTGTTCTGGTTGAGATACCTGATGCTGAAAAAGTAAAATCTGCTAATATTGAAGAATCGGTGAAAGCTGCTACGTTAGATGATAAAATATATGCATATCCTATGACAGCTGATAACGGTTATTTTATGTACTATGATAAAAATTATTTTTCGGCTGATGATGTAAAGTCATTGGATAAAATGATGTCGGTAGCGGCATCATCAGGAAAGAAGTTTGCCATGGAATTTAATTCGGGGTGGTACATGTATACATTTTTTGGTAATACAGGACTTAATTTATCAATTAATCCTGATGGCGTAACTAATAAATGTAATTGGAATTCTGAATCTGGTGATATTAAAGGAACGGATATTAAATCAGCACTTTCAGCTATAGCATCAAATCCTGGTTTTGTAAGCATGCCTAATGGAGATATTGCGGCTGCAATGAAGTCAGGGGATGTTATAGCAGGTATAAGCGGTGTATGGGATGTTATGAATGTAAAAGCAATATATGGCGAAAATTATGGTGCATGTAAACTTCCGACATATACTGTTGCAGGCAAGGAAGTACAGATGTCTTCTTTTACCGGATATAAGATGATGGGGGTTAATGCATATTCAGAGAATAGGGACTGGGCATGCAGACTTGCGGACTGGATGACTAATGAAGATAATCAAAAACTGAGATTTAAAGAGCGTAATCAGGGACCGTCAAACATAAATGTGGCAGCTTCAGATGAAGTGAAAAAAGTTCCAGCAATACAAGCTGTAATTGAACAGTCTAAATATGGAACATTGCAGCGAGTTGGCAACAGTTTCTGGGATGCATGCAAAGATTTTGGCGATACGATATTGAGTGGAACTAATAATGGAATGACAGACCAGGAGCTTATGGATAAACTTGTTAATGGTATTACAGCATCAACTATTAAGTGATGGCTTTTATGATATTACATTGCTGATATTAAGATAAGCAGAATGGAGACTTTTATGGTAAATAAAAAAAGAACAAGCTTAAAGGTACTGATACTTATTCCCGTATTTATTCTTGGAATATTATCTGTGGTATCCAATATAATGGCTATTAATAATATAAGAATGGTTAATTCAAATGCATCTGATATTACGGATGATTGTATGAATAGTATATCAGAACTAGGTGAAATCCAGAATGCAACACAGTCAATACATAAGCTGGGGTTGTCTCATATTATTGCAACTGACCTTAATACAATGATTTCTGTAGTGGAAAATATAAGGAAGGAACAGTCAGAACTTGAAAATAATCTTGAAGATTATAAGAAGTATGTCAGTGATTCTGATCAGGAAGTTTATAATTCACTTGTACAGAATTATGAAATTATGAAAAAAGAGCTTGGAAGTATTATGGCATATAGTGCACTTGGTAAGAAAGAAGAGGCATATGCATTGGCAAACGGAGTAGTAAGCGATAGCAGCAGTGCAATACAGGAAAATATAAATGTATTAAAAGAACATGCTAATTCTACAGCTTCAACTGCAAGAGAAAGACTTTCGGCAGTATATACCGGTTCTCTTATATGTAGTATTGTTATTATTGCAATAAGTATATTGTTACTGCTTACAGCATTGTATTGTGTTATGAAATATATTATAAAACCGATACTTGCAACGAATAAAGATATTAGGGAAATTATAAGTGGAATAGATAATGGAGAAGGTGATCTTACTAAGAGAGTTACAATACTGTCTAATGATGAGATTGCTGATCTCGGTAATGGAATTAATATTTTTATGGAAAAACTTCAGGGAATACTTAAACTGATTATTGAGAATACAAACCTGATGGAAGGCGTTGTAGAGGCCGTAGATAAAAGTGTGGCTGCCTCTAATGATAGTGCTTCTGATTTATCAGCAATGACAGAAGAATTATCTGCAACTATGCAGGATGTAGGACAATCAGTTAATGTTATTAATGACAGTGCGAATAATGTACGTGAAGACGTTGATATAATAGCATCAAAGTCAAATGAAATTAATACATTTTCTAAGCAGATGAAAGAAGATGCTGATAATATGGAAAGTAATGCCAGAAACAATATGGAACAGACAAGTGAAAAGGTTGGTGAGATACTGGAAGTACTAAATAATGCGATTGAAGACAGCAAAAGTGTTGACCAGGTTAATAATCTGACTAATGATATTTTAAGTATATCAAGCCAGACCAATCTTCTTGCATTGAATGCATCGATTGAGGCAGCGAGGGCTGGAGAAGCAGGAAAAGGATTTGCGGTTGTTGCAGAAGAGATACGCCAGCTTGCAGATTCAAGCAGAGAAACAGCAAACAGAATACAGCAGATAAATTCGGTTGTAGTTAAAGCAGTATCTAATTTATCAGATAACGCTAACAATCTTGTTAAATATATGCAGCAGACGATACTCCCTGAATTTGAAAGGTTTGTAGATAGTGGTGCTTCATATAAAAATAATGCATCATATATTGAGGATGCTATGAATGAGTTTGTATTAAAAACTGACGCTTTAAAGAAAAACATTAATGAGATAGCAGGTTCTATTAACACTATTACGGCTGCGGTTGATGAAGGTGCGGAGGGTGTCAACAGCACGGCAGAAAATACACAGAACCTTGTTGAAGATATAGTTAATATCAGTAGCAAAATGAAAGAAAATAAGGCTATAGCAAAGACACTTCAAGAAAGTACAGATATATTTGCTATTTTTTAAATTGCTGTTTTTTAAATGAAAAAGCATGTTTAAAAACCGGGTAAAATATGTTATCATTATGTAAATTATTTTTAATAGGGAGAAAAACTAATGAACGAGAAAAATCAAGAAGTTGTTCGTGATGCACGACAGCTCGGAATTCCGAAAATGCTGATTCTTGGAATACAGCATATGTTTGCCATGTTCGGAGCTACTATTCTGGTACCTATTCTTGTAGCAGGATATTTTCAGAATGCATGTGGCGAACCAATAACAAGAGGCCTTACAGTATCTGTTACACTGTTTTGTGCCGGTATTGGAACATTAATTTTCCATGTCTGCTCAAAATTTAAAGTTCCTGCATTTCTTGGCTCATCATTCGCATTTCTTGGTGGATTTTATACAGTAGCCAATCTCAATACAGGAATTTATGCCGATATGGGTGCTAACGAGAAAGCTGCATATGCATGTGGCGGTATCGTTGTAGCAGGTCTGTTATATCTTGTTGTAGCTTTAATTTTTAAGCTTGTCGGTGTGAACAGAGTTATGAGATTCCTCCCACCGGTAGTTACAGGACCAATTATTATTTGTATTGGTCTTTCACTTGCTTCATCAGCAATATCTAATGCTTCAACTAATTGGCTTCTTGCCGTAGTTGCACTTGCTGTAATAATAATATTTAATATCTGGGGCAAGGGAATGTTTAAGATTATTCCTATCCTTATGGGTGTAATCATTTCATATGCTTTTGCATTGATTCTTAATGCATTTGGAGTTACAAATCCTGATGGTTCAGCAATACTTAATTTTGCATCTGTTTCATCAGCAAGCTGGATTGGTTTTCCAAAATTCCAGATTTGCAAGTTTGATATTACAGCAATTCTTGTAATGGCACCTATCGCTATTGCAACAATGATGGAACATGTTGGAGATATGTCAGCTATATCAGCTACTGTTGATGAGAATTTTATAGCAGATCCGGGTCTTCACAGAACAATAATGGGTGATGGACTTGCTACAGCATTTGCAGGTCTTATTGGTGGACCGGCTAATACTACATATGGAGAAAACACAGGTGTCCTTGAACTTTCAAAGGTATATGACCCAAGAGTAATAAGAATTGCTGCAGGTCTTGCAGTGATACTTTCATTTATACCTAAGTTTTCAGAGATTATTTCTACAATGCCGGCAGCCATAATCGGTGGTGTATCATTTATGCTTTATGGTATGATTTCAGCTATTGGTGTAAGAAATGTTGTTGAAAATAAGGTAGACCTTACAAAGTCACGTAACCTTATAATTGCCGGTGTAATCTTTGTATGCGGTCTTGGTTTTTCAAAGGGACTTACATTCACAATAGGTGAAACGCATATTACACTCACAGCACTTGCTATCGCAGCTATTGCAGGTATTATCCTCAATGCTGTTTTACCGGGTAATGATTACAGGTTTGGTGTAAATCCAAGCGGAGACCAAAGCCGTGGTGTATATGTAAGCAACACAGATGATGAAAAATAATTAAAAAGCAAATAATACATCTATATAGATGGAAAAACAGAGGTTAGGTTATAATGAATTTTAAAGAAGAAAAAAATATTACAATTTTTGAACATCCGTTAATTCAGCACAAAATTTCAATTTTGAGAGATAAGAGAACAGGAACTAATGAATTCAGAAAGCTTGTAGAAGAGATTGCCATGCTTGAAGGTTTTGAGGCAATGGGAGATCTTGAACTTGAAGATGTAGAGATTGAAACTCCAATTGAAAAATGCATGACTCCTATGATTTCCGGACGTAAACTTGCAGTTGTTCCGATTCTTAGAGCTGGTCTTGGTATGGTTTCAGGTATTCTTGCCCTTGTACCGACTGCAAAAGTAGGTCATATCGGTATGTATAGAGATGAGGAAACTCATGAACCACATGAATATTATTGCAAACTTCCAAGCCCTATTGAAGAAAGGCTTATTATTGTAACAGACCCAATGCTTGCAACAGGCGGCTCAGCAGTAGATGCAATTGATCAGATTAAAAAGCATGGTGGTAAAAAGATTAAGTTTATGTGTATTATAGCTGCACCGGAAGGTCTTGAGAAGCTTCATAAGGCTCATCCGGATGTTCAGATTTATGTAGGACATCTTGATAGACAGCTCAATGAAAATGCATATATATGTCCGGGTCTTGGCGATGCCGGCGACAGAATTTTTGGTACAAAATAATTATAGACTTGTTTTCTAAATAAAAAAATGGTTTTATGCCGGAAATCTTTATTGAAAATTAATATTGATTTCCGGCTTTTTTGTGTTATCATTATTAATATGAAATATATTAGACGTGTGGTAGGTAATGCATATGGATAAATCATTGAGTATTGATACAGGGCATCATGAAAAGCTATATCAGGAAAGAATGAACTTTTTGCTGACGGGAGAAAAGGATAGGGTTTGTTCTATATATATAGATGTTACGGATAATAAGATGCTTGCTCTTATAACACGTAAGCATAAGTATAATGATAATGAATTAAATAATATTTCTGTGAGATGCTGGCTTGATAAATACATATATCCTAATATTTCTGATGGATATAATCTGGAAGAGTTTAAGAAAGGTTTCACCAGAAAAGCTCTGTTGGAAGAATTTGAAAAAGGTGAACGTAATATACAATTTTATCATAGCTATTATGATGAAAATGGCAATTTGAAATTATACAAAGTGCGTGTCAGCCTTATAGAAAATCCGTACAACGGTCATATAGAAGCATATGCGGTCTGGAAAGACAGAACATTAAAATATATTGACAAAGAGATAAGTAAAATTCTGTATAACAATGATTATATAGGAATCGGAATTATAGACAGCTGTAAAGGAAATCTGTATATGCGTGCTGCTCATTTTGAGGGCATGGAAGTTGAAGAACAAAAGTCATATGTATATGATGATATAGTAAAGCAGATGAGTGAGATAAGAATTGCCAATGAAAGTAAAGAGCAGTTCTTAAAATGTACGGCACTTGATTACCTTAATGATAACATGAATATAGCTGGAGTGTATTCATTTAATGTTTATAATATAAAAAATAAAGTTGAAAGATACAGCTATCACTGGTTTGATAAGAAAAAAGGTATTATTCTTGTTGTTATTGAAGATATGACAAAAGAACTTGAGACTGATAGTGTTACGGGTGCATTAAACCGTGAAGGATTTGTTCATAAAGCAGAAAATATAATTAAAAATAATCCTGACAAAGATTTTGCACTTTTATATTTTAATATCCAGAAGTTTAAGGCGATTAATGATTTATATGGTTATGCAGCAGGAGATACGGTATTACATCAGGCTGTTAATACTTTACAGATTTCTTTTTTGAAACCGCTTGCAATATCAAGGATAGAAGCAGACCGATTTGTTGTGCTGGTTGATAAGAACAATCTGGATTTTGAAAAGCTCACATCAATACTTCATCGTGTTTATGATAAAGATGGGATGAAAGTAGATATATATGTAAGATGCGGCATTTATTATATACCGAAAGACACGGATTTGAGTGTTTCTGATATGTGTGACAGGGCAAAGCTTGCAAAATTATATATACCTAATCAGTATGTACAGCCGTATGCTATATTTAATGAAGACATGAAATATGATTATGAGCAAAGAAGTCTTGCTCTGATTCAGCTGGATGATGCTATAAAAAATAGTGAGATAAAAGTGTTTTATCAGCCTATATATGATGCAAAAACGAAGCAGATAGCATCGGCGGAAGCTCTTGTACGCTGGGTTTCACCCAAAGGCGTAATACTACCGGGTAAATTTATTCCTGCACTTGAAGAAAGCGGACACATAACAAAGCTTGATACATATGTACATAAAAGCGTCCGTAGATTTATGGAAAATAGATATAAAAACGGAAAAAAGATTGTTCGTGTCGCAGTCAATTTATCAAGAATGGACCTGATGGATGGTGAAATCATGGATTTGATTATTGATGATGTAAAAGATGAACACTATTCAAAACAGATGGTTAATTATGAAGTAACTGAGTCGGCATATGCAAATGTTTCCGGTAAAGGTACCAATTTTCTTAAGCAGCTTCACGATAACGGTGTAAAGCTTCTTATTGATGATTTCGGAAGTGGTATGTCATCATTCAGCACATTAAGAGATTACAATTTTGATGTTATAAAGCTTGATATGGGGTTTGTGCAAAAACTTGGTGAAAATAAAAAATATAATAATATAGTAATGTCAATTATTGAACTCGCACACAGACTTGATATGAAAGTGGTCGCAGAAGGAGTGGAGACAAAAGAGCAGGCAGACTATCTTAAAGAATATGGATGCGATTATCTTCAGGGATTTTATTTTTCAAAACCGCTGCCTGAAGAAGAATTCGCAAAGCTTCTTGATTAATAATAATTATATTTGATGTGATAATTTTAATGAGTAAAATACATATGTCAGATGAGTAATATAATTTACCATTTGACATATGTATATTTTTTTGTTTATAATGCCAATAGTTAGCCACGACTAATATAACTTAGATATGCATAACAATATTATAAATGAAAGGTATTATAATTATTAATGAAAAATATTATAAAAAATCCAATTAAAATTCTTTGGCTTGCAGCGGCATTTATCTCAATGGCACTTGGTGCGATTGGTGTTATTCTGCCGGTATTGCCAACTACGCCGTTTCTTTTACTTGCTTCCTTTTGTTTTGCAAAAGGGTCAGAGCGTTTTCATAAGTGGTTTACAAAAACAAAGCTTTATAAAAAGCATTTGGATAGTTTTGTGAAAAACCGTGCAATGACGCTTAAAACAAAGCTTTGTATATTGATACCTGCATCATGTATGCTTGTTCTTGCAATGATTGCAATGTCGAACATATATGGAAGAGTGTTTATTATATTTCTTATAATATTCAAATATGTATATTTCTTTACAAAGATACAGACAATACCATCTTCAGCAAAAATAGAAATCGAATAGTTACCTGTTCAACTTCATATGTACATAATCCTTTTTTGTGGTCTTCGTATGCTTTTGCAATGATTTCGGTATCAATAAAAGCGTGCATTGCAGGGCGGACAAAAAAGTTAGGCTTTAAAAAAGTTCCGTCACTATTATACATAATTGAGACAGATGTACAAGCAGCACAATTTGATGCAATTGTAGGAAATGTAAATACAGGTTTGTCATCCGTTATGCACAGGCATTTTACTGTATCAAGTGCTTTGCCGCCGCCTACACCGAATACCATGTCAGCTTCGCTATATAGAGGTAATGCACGAAGTATATCAACAGTTTTGTATGTACAGTCATTTCCATAAAGTTCGACACCGATAATTTCAAGTGATGTGTGAGATACAGCTTCTTTAATTTTGTCAAGTGCAGCTGCAAGAGCCTTTTTTCCTCCGATTATAAGAACCGTTCTGACGTATGATTCACAGACGGAAAATATATATTAAAATTCAAATCTGTATAATTGGTGATTTTTTAAAATTGTGTATTTTTGTGTGAATTTAGATGTATTTTCAGAAAATGTAATATATTACAAAAATTTTATTGTTTCCTATTGTAAAAATAAACATGTGTATGATATTATCAAATTAATTTATGTATTGTTTTGGTAAATGATAATTGAATATGAGGTGATGCGAATGAAAAGAATTAAATCATTTTTTAAAATATTGGGTATGCTTGTTTTATGTGTTTCGTTTACAGGTTGCGGCATGAACGGCAATATTGATGATTATGCGGTTAATGCGGGCTATGGTGATTCCGATACGGTAAAAAGTTCTTCAGGAGTATCAAAGGACAGCATAAAGGTTGGTGTAATTCATCTGTCTGATCCCACCGAGGGCAGCGGATATACATATACGCATGATATTGGAATTATGGGTATGCAGCAGAATCTCGGATTGTCGGACAGTCAGATTATAAGAAAGATTAATGTTAATGATTCGGACAAGGAGGCTACGAGAAAAGCGATAAAAGAATGCATAGATGAGGGCTGTAACATAATATTTTCAACAAGCTGGGGCTATATGGAGACAACGGCACAGATGGCAGAAGAATATCCTGATGTTTATTTTTCTCACGGCACGGGTTACATGAGCAACGGAAAGAATTTTAACAATTATTTCGGAAGAATATATCAGCCGAGATATCTTAGCGGAATAGTTGCAGGAATGAATACAAAGACGAATAAAATAGGTTATGTTGCCGCAATGGGTTCGGAAAATTCAGAGGTTACGGGCGGAATTGATGCTTTTGCTTTGGGAGTTTATTCTGTGAATCCTTCAGCTCAGATATATGTAAAGGTGACAAACAGTTGGTATGACCCTGAAGCTGAGAAAGCTGCGGCATCTACGCTTCTTGATATGAATTGCGATGTTATAACACAGCATTGTGATACAACATATCCGCAGCTTCTTGCACAGCAGAAAAATGTATACAGTATAGGATACAATTCCGATATGAGTAAAGATGCACCCGATGCCTGCCTTTGCAGCGTTATATGGAACTGGAGTGCATATTATACGGCGGCTGTACAGAGTGTTATTGACGGAACATGGGACGGAAGCAATTATTACGGCGGTATGAATGAAAATCTTGTCGGCATAACACAGCTCGCTTATTTCTGCAAATCGGGAACACAGCAAAAAGTTGATGAGGCAAAGAAGGATATTATATCGGGAAAACTCGGAATATTTGACGGAGTTATAGAGACCAATACGGGAACGACAGTCGGAGAGAACGGAAAAACACTCAAAGATTCGGATATTACGGGAAATATTAACTGGTATTTCAAAACCGTGACAGTAGTACAGTAAGAGAATAATGGGAGGAATACAGCATGAATCTTAAAAAGAAAATATTGGCGGTTACAATCATTCCTGTACTTGTTTTGGGCATGGTTTCCATAATCCTTACTGTAACTATGGTAAAAAGTTCTGTTATGGAACAGGTTGAGGAAGCTTTAAAAGGAACGGCATCGTCTACTTTGGCGGCATATGACCAAAATGCGGGAGATTACATTGTGACAACAAACGGAGATATATGGAAAGGAAGTTACAATGTATCGAAGTCGGAAAATCTCGTTGACAGAATAAAAGAAAATACAGGTATGGACGTTACATTTTTCTACGGAACAAAAAGAGTGATGACATCGGCACTTGACGCAAACGGGGAAAGAATTCTCGGTTCGCCTGCTGGAGATGTCATAACGCAGAAAGTGTTAAATGATGGAGAAGAATATTTTACAAGCCGTGTTTCGCTGGATGGAGTTATGAATTACGGCTATTATATGCCTGTATATCAGAATGGAAGCAATGATAAGATAATCGGAATGGTGTTTGTCGGAACAAACAAGGCGGACAAGGACGTTGTTTTAAACAGAATTATTGCAATGATATGCACCGCTGTTGTCATTGTTATGGCTATATGTATCGGCATAAGCATGAAGATTGCATATTCTATAAGTTCAGATATAAAGAGAAGTGTAGGAATTGTGGAACAGGTTGCGGGAGGCAGTCTTAATATAGACGTTGACAAAAAGCTGTTAAACCGCAAAGATGAAATAGGTGATTTGGCACGAGGCACAGTATCGCTTAGCAATGCGATGAACTCGGTAATTAACGAAATATCGAGTAATTCAAAGCTTTTGCTTGAAACTTCTGGTGTTCTCGGCGAGGCGGCGGACAATACCGACAAGACAATGAATGAAGTAAGTGCAACTGTTAATCAGATGGTTGAAAATTCATCAATACAGTCAGCCAATTCCAAAGCTGCGTTTGACCATATGAAGATTATGGAAAACAACATCAGCGAGACTACATCAGAGGCGGCTCTTCTTAACGAATCAGCTGTGTCTATGCAGAAGTCAGGAACAAAGGTTTCTGAGACGCTTTTTAAATTGTGCAATATCAATGATAATGTAAAAGATATAATTGAAGAAGTAAAAGAGCAGACAAACCGCACAAATGAGTCTGTAAACAAAATTAATTCGGCAATCTCATTTATTTCGGCGGTTGCTGAAGAGACTAATCTTTTGAGCCTTAATGCGTCTATAGAGGCGGCAAGAGCAGGTGAAGCCGGAAAAGGCTTTGCTGTTGTTGCACAGCAGATAAAGAAGCTCGCGGAGCAGTCTAATGATTCAAGTAAGCAGATTGACGATATAACAAAGGTTCTTATGCAGGATTCGTATAAATCTGTCGAGATTATGCAGAAAATGCAGGATATAGTTATAAGTCAGAGCGAAAGCATGGAAGAGACCCGTATTATTGTGGGACAGGTTCTTAATGATATACGCAGTTCAAAGGACAGCATAGAATTAATAATGAACAGTACGGTTAAACTTGAAGGTTCAAGAAATAAGGTGTCTGGTGCCGTTGAAGAACTTGCAGAAATTGCGGGACAAAATATGGAAAGCACTCAGAGAACATTTGAGGAGACGCAGAAGGTTACAGATACGTTCAAGGAAGTGTATTCGGGAGCCGTCAAGCTTAGGGAGATTGCTGACAAACTGGCTGAGAGTGTGTCATATTTTAAGATGTAATAAAAACTGCTTACAGTTCATAAGGCAGATTATTATAGTGAAATTAAAACTTTAAATTAATAATATTAAAAATTAATATAAGATATGTTGCATTTTCTCATATCAGGTGTTAGTATAATTAACTGCTGCGTAGATTTGGCGTGATTTAAAGGCCGTATTACGTGCAAAAACTAAAGTTAATTATACCTGATATGAGGAAATTTTTTATGAGTGGAATAAAAACAGAAAATACGTCCTGTGGAATGGATATGACAAGCGGTTCTTTGTGGAAAAAGATATTTCTTTTCAGTATACCGCTTATGATGTCGCAGGTTCTTGAGGTTCTTTTTAATATGTCCGATGTGGCAGTTGTCGGTAAATTTGCAAGCTATGAGGCACTTGGGGCGGTTGGTTCGACTACAATTCTGGTGACGCTTTTTACAGGATTTCTTATAGGAATGGGTTGTGGTGTCAATGTAATAGTGGCAAGGCAGCTTGGTGCAAGACAGCACAAAGATTTGAAAGATACAATTCAAACAGCATTTATTCTGTGCCTGATTGTTGGAATTATTGTAAGCATTATATGTATTTCATGTGCACATTTATTGCTGAATCTATTAAATACTAAAGAAGAACTTATAGACGGTGCGATGCTTTATTTCAGAATATATGCACTTGGTATGCCTGCCATGGCAGTATACAACTTTGGTAATGCTGTTATGAGTGCCGGAGGAGATACAAAGCGTCCGTTACTCTATCTTTTTATAGCAGGAATAGTAAATGTATGCCTTAATCTTATATTTGTTATCGGATTTCGTCTGGCAGAACAGGGTGTAGCAATGGCAAGTATTATTTCACAGTATATTTCAGCAACACTTATTATGACTAATCTTTTGCGAAGAAATGATGTGTGCAAGCTTCGTCTTTCGCAGGTAAGAATAAACAAGAATGCAGCGAAAGCGATTCTTATGCTTGGAATCCCGGCAGGAATCCAGAACGCAATATTTGCGATTGCAAACCTTTTTATCCAGACAGGTGTGAATTCATTTGATTCTGTTATGGTTTCGGGCAATTCCGCAGCTGCCAATTTTGATGCACTTATATATAATGTAATGTCAGCGTTTTATACAGCGTGTTCAAGTTTTATGGGGCAGAACATGGGTGCCGGAAATAAAAAGAGAATGCTTCACAGCTATTTTATAAGCATTGCATATTCATTTTGTGCGGCAGGAATTCTTGGAACTGTACTTTTTGTGTTTGGACGCCAGTTGTTGTCGTTGTTTACTAGTGAGCCGGCTGTTATAGACGCCGGGATGGCAAGAATAAAGATTATGGCTTTTTCGTATGCGGTATCTGCATTTATGGATGCATCAATTGCTGCATCGAGGGGTATAGGAAAGAGTGTTGGACCTACAATTATTGTTATAAGCGGTTCGTGCGTATTCAGGGTTGCATGGGTATATACAATATTTGCATATTTTCACTCTATACCATCATTGTATCTTGTCTATGTATTTTCGTGGACAATTACAGCTATAGCAGAAATAGCATATTTTGCATACAGTTTCAAACATTTGAATGTAAGGGGAAGATATTAGTAAAGACTCAATGTAAATATTTGTGAAAAACTAACAAAAAAATATAATAATCAGTAAAATACATTGACACATTTATAATATAAGTGTATTATTTATACATACTTTAATAAAACACATACGCAAAAGCCTTTTCTTTTTCTTATGGGTATTTTTAGTTATTAGTTCACTGCGTGTTTTATTAATGGTAAGCGTGATAATGAAAGGAAGTGTGTGGTTAAAAATATAATTTAGTAAAATGTTCGGAGGGTTTTATGCGATTTAACAAATTATTTAGAAAGGTATTTGCGGCAGTTTCTGCGGTTACTTTGATTGTATCGGGGATGCCTGTAGGATTAGGCGTTACGGCAAAGGCCGCGGATACACAGACACGAAAAATAACGTATTCGTTTTCAGCGAATTCAAGTAAGAAAGCACCTGCAGCAGGGGAAATTCTTGATGGAACAGCAGGAGAGTCCGGCGGCATTTTGTATGTGTCACAGGATGCAGGAAACAGTGGTGTTACATATGACAGTGACAAACTTCGTTTCAGACAGGGAAGCGTATTATATCTTCCGGTAAAAGATGACACAACAAAAGTAAAATATGAGCAGGTATGTTCAAATGCTGCAACTGACAGACCTGTATATATCGGCAGTGTTGACAGCGGATATTCTGTTCAGATGAAGACAACAACACAGTCTGTAACAGTGGATGATATTACAGGTTATATTGTTGAAAAAGAAGGACAGAAGTATCTTCCTGTTATATCAGGCGGAGATGTTAAGGTCAGAACAATGACTTTGACAGAATATAATCCGATTATAAATGTCACAGTTACAGGTACAGTGGCAAATGCAGCAGAAAATGGAATTACAGAGATTAAGTTTGACAGTCTTACAGACAGTTCTGCAAAGACGGTTACTGCACAGGTTGACAGCAACGGCAAGTATTCCGTTGTATTAAAGAGAGTAAACGGCAGTGCCAAGTACGAAGTATCAATAAGTGCTGTAGGATTTAAGATTAATGATACCGATAACGGCAATATTCTCGAACTTACAGGTGAAGATGCTACGGCTGTTAAAGACTTTGAAGCAGTTGCCGATGCAGTTGCAACAGTTTCAGGAAGTATTATGGGAATTCCGGCAGATGCTGTAAAAGGAACAGTTTCAGTTAAATTTGTACCTGATAATTCAAAGCTTTCAACGATTGAGGTCGATGTAAAAGCACAGACAGACGGTTCTTACAGTTTTTCAAATGTAAGTATTAATTCAAGCTCAAACTATTCAGTAGTATTAGGCGGTGTTGACGATTATGAAGTTACAGAAAAGTTAAACAAGGCAGCAGGAGATTATACAGATGTAAAAATCGCTGCAACACAGAGAGCAAAGGTTAATGTTTCAGGTAAGTTCGTAACATCAGACGACAAAGCTTCAGATGTTACAAAGATTACATTTACAAACAAATCAGACAGTAGCTATTCTTATTCCTTCGATGTAACAGGTGACGGATACAAAGCACAGTTAAGAGCAGGCGAGTACGATACATCAGTTGTATCTGAAAAGTATACCGCATATGACCATGTAAGTGTCGGCAGTGCAGATGTTTTGAATGATGTTTATCTTGAAACAGAAGCAGATACATCACCTGTTGAATATCAGGCTGAGGTAAAAGTGGGTAAGGGCCAGCAGTTTGAGACTATAACAGATGCAGTTAGGTATATAGGCAGAATGACAAGAACAACAGAGAGAGTAACAATTACTCTTACAGATGCTTTATACAGAGAGCAGGTTATGGTTGATACTCCTTATGTTACTATTTCAAGTGAAGCAGGCTCAACAATAACATGGTATTATGGTTCAGGTTATACTTATTACAGTGCCGATATGAACGGTTATTACAGTGAAGCAAGAGCAGTTGATAAGTATGAAAAAGGCGTTGAAATCGGAATGGGTACAGGCCACTGGGGAGCAACAGTTAATGTACTTCCTACAGCTACAGCGTTCCGTTCAGAAGGTGTTATATATGAAAGTTCATTCAACAGATATATGACAACAGAAGAAGTTGCAGATGGCGTAGGCAAAGGTGGAGATAACTCTAAGGTTGACCGTTCTAAAGCAACAGATGCCGATATCAAACTTTATAAAAATAAGGAAAGAGCATGTGTTATTTTCATTGAAGCAGACCAGAGCGAATTCAAGGACTGCCAGTTCTTAAGCTCACAGGATACAATGTTTACAGGAAATAATACAGAGCATACATATTTTAAGAATTGTGTCATCGAAGGTACAACAGATTATATCTGCGGTGATGGTAGTGCGGTATTCGACGGCTGTACATTAAGCATGTATGGATACGGTGACAAAGCAGCTTCAGGAAGTATCATTGTTGCGTCAAAGGCACTTTCACAGTTAGGTTATCTTTTCAACAACTGTAAAGTTGTAAAGACTTCTTATCCGGGAATTAACAAAGGTATAACAAAGACATATTTTGCAAGACCATGGAGAGCAGATTCAAAGGTTGTATTCTTAAATACAGAAGTTGAAGATGCTAATACTATCGCTCCTGCAGGATTTACTTCAATGAGTAATGTAACACCTGCAAAGGCTAAGTATTATGAATATAATACACATCTTGCAGACGGAACAAAGGTAAGCACTTCAAGCAGAGCTGCAGGCGTTAATAAGATGACTGATGAAGAAGCATCAGCAGTAAAACTTGAAGATTACTTTGAGGGTTGGACACCTGCATACTATACATCAGGAGATGTTAAGCCGGAACCGGTTGCAGCAGACTACACAGCAGTAGATGAGGCTGTTAAGGCAGCAGAAGCCCTCAACAAAGATGATTATGAGGATTTCTCAGCAGTAACAAAGGCAATCGAAGCGGTAGACAGAACACTTACGTCAGAAGACCAGGCAAAGGTAGATGCAATGGCAAAGGCAATAACAGATGCAATTAATGGTCTTGTTAAAAAGCAGCCTGTTGTTGAACCTGACGATCCAGGTAAGACAGACATCAAAGTTGACCTTGATGGAAATGAAGATACTGCTGATTTCAAGGATATTGCATCAGTAGGTGACATAAAGGTTAAAGATGAAGAAGGCAAAGACCTTACAGTAAGTGAAATTAAGTTAAATGTTGAGAAAACAGCAGCTTCAACATCTGAAAAGATTGATGCGGCTATTGCTGAAAAGAATATCAAGGGATTCGATTCAAAGAATGCGGATTATTATGATATTTCACTTAAAACAACAGACGGAAAAGTTGTTAAGCTTTCAAGCGGTAAGATTAAGATTACTATGTCATACAAAAAAGGAATCAATGCAGCAGAGTACAATCTGTATGTATTCCATATGAATAACAACGGAGTTCTTGAAAGTGTAGCAGTTACAGCAGATGAAAATAGTTTTTCATTCGAGGCAGAGTCATTCAGCCCATATGCTGTAGTATACGCAGCAAAGGATTCAGGAAGCGATATAACACCATCAACACCTGAGAATCCAGGAAATGATGAGACACCAGGTACAACAGAGACACCAGGTACAACAGAGACACCAGACTCAACTGTAACACCGGATTCATCAGTTTCAACAGGTGACAGCTTAGGTATGTTCATGTATATGATAATTCTTGCTGCTGCATTGGCAGGAATGGCAGGAGTAGTCGTATACGACAGAAAAAGAGCAAAATAAAAACTGTTTGTAAAAACAGATAATAAAATTATAATCCCATAACAGGGTAAACACCCCCTCCCGATATTGAATCTGCGAAAGCAGACAGATGTAAGGAGAGGGTGTTTTTGTATTTTTTTTGGGGACAAATTGATATAAAAAAAGGGCTGCCATACGCAGCCGCTGTCATTTGGTTTAAAAATTTATTTTAACCTGCTATGTTATTTTGAATGGTAATAACAATAGTATAATAATATTTATTATTATAAATGTCAATAGTAAATAACATAATTCCTAAAATTATTAAATGACAAATGTCAAACAATAACTTAAAAGAGAATATACATGATTCAAACTGAAATGTCAAATCAATATAAAAAATAATGTCATTTAATAAGGACAAAAATATTGACAATATATATTAAATGGGTTACTCTTTTACCAGATAGTAACAGCTAATAAACATAAAATTATTTTAAAGTAAGAATGTGGAGGTAAAATTAATGGATTTTAACAGAAAGTGCAGTGAAAATTATTGTTTAGGGCTTGACGTTGGAACAGCAAGCGTGGGGTATTGCGTTATAGATGAAAATGGAAAGTTGTTTAAAATTAACCGAAAAGGTGATAACGGAAATAATAAAAGGAACAGTTTATGGGGAGTACGGACATTCAAGTCAGGAGAGCCTGCAAAAGGCTGCCGTATAAACAGAAGTACGAGACGAAGATATTCAAGAACACATACACGAATTTTAGAGTTAAGAAAAATAATGTCGGATATGGTATGCAAAGTTGATGAAAATTTCTTTGCAAGATTGGATGAATCATTTTTGTGGAAAGAGGATAAAAGTGATAAGGCAAAATCTGATTACATATTATTTGCAGACAAGGATTGTACAGACAAAGATTATTACGAGAAATATCAAACTATATATCATTTAAGAAAACACTTATTAGGGACGACAGAAAAAGCTGATGCAAGATTTATATATCTTGCATTGCATCACATGCTCAAGTATAGAGGAAACTTTTTATATGAAGGTCAAAAATTTACGGAACTTGATGATTTTAAAATCATTTATGAACAGTTTTTAACTTCATTAAAGGAATATTTAGAGATAGAGTGTAATTATGATCAAATTTCTTGTGAGGAAATTGAAAAAAAATTAAAAGAAAAAAAATCCAAAAAAGAAAAATATAATGAAGTATCGGAAATATTGAAAAAACTTGGATTAGACAAAAAGTATGCAGAAGCAGTAGCCAATGCGATTATAGGATATAAATTCAATGTTGCAACAATTATGAATGATAAGAATCTGTGTGATGAAAATGGTAAAGAAATGAGTGTTAGTTTTGCATCAGCAGATTATGAAGAGGAAGAACAAAAATTATCAGATGAACTTGGTGAAAAATTTTCTGTTATAGAAAACTTGAAAAGATTGTATAGCTGGTATGTGATAAAACAGATTATGCAGGGAAGTGACAAAAATCGTGTAAATTATTTATCAGAAGCAATGGCCGCAAAATACGAAAAACACCATGCGGAATTGAAAGAACAAAAAGAATTATTCAGAGATTATAAAACACAGAAAGAATATAGTGAATTTTTTCATAAAGAATTAAAAGCAGAACAAAAAGACGGTAAAATGAGTCCGGCATTTTTAAAAAGTTTCGGAAAGATTAAAAAAGGAGAGTATGTGCCTAATTATGCCAATTATATTAAGGGAATGAAACGATGCGGTGATACGCAATCAAAGGCAAGAGAAAATTTGTATAAATGTATTAAGGCATTATTAGGTGATGTTGCAAAAGATGATGAAAGATATATAAGAATATGTGCTGAAATGGAAAATGATTCATATCTTGAAAAGATTAATGATGTAAGTAATTCAGTTATACCATATCAGTTGAACGAAATGGAAATGGAAAAAATATTGGATATTCAGGGGGAATTTTATCCTGAATTAAAGAAGAACAAAGAGTTAATTTTGAAAATGCTAACTTCAAAGATACCGTATTTTGTGGGACCGTTAAATCCTGGCAGCAGGTTTGCATGGATGAGCAAAAAAGCCGGAATGGAAAATAAATCAGTATACCCGTGGAATGTAGAAGAGGTTGTTGATGTTGATAAAACGGCAGAAAAATTTATAACAAGAATGACTAATTATTGTACCTATTTGCCGTGTGAAAAGGTACTTCCGAAACATTCGATAATTTATCAGTGGTATGAGGTTTTGACGGAACTTTCTCAAATAAGTATTGATAAGATAAAGTTAGGAAAAGAGATGAGAGATGATATAATACAGAACCTTTTTTTGAAGAAAGTTTCTGTATCGGGGGAGAATTTAAAAGAACATTTAAAAAAATCGGGTACATATAATGATATTGATAACAGGGTTATAAGGGGATATCAGGGTGGAGACAATTTTGCAAGCTCTATGAGCAGTTATATAACATTTAAAAAGATATTCGGTGAAATAAATATGTCTAATATGGATATGATTGAACAGATTATCTACTGGCTTACAATATTTGATGACAAAAAAATCATAAAAAGAAAGATTGAACAGAATTACAAAGATAAAATAAATGATTCTCAGTTAAAGAGAATATTGAAAATTAAGTATACAGGCTGGGGACAGTTGTCTAAAAAATTCCTTACAGGAATTAAAGGTGATACAGGACATACAATTATAGAAATGCTTGAAGAGGGCGATTTAAGATGGAAAGAAATTCCTAATCTGATTCAGATTATTAATAGAGATGAAAAAATAAAAACTGTTATTGAGGAAAACAGGTTAAGGTATAACGGTGAAGATGATTTGCCGGATATTATTGATAAATTGCATACGTCGCCTGCAAATAAACGCGGAATAAAGCAATGTATGAAAGTTATTGAAGAAATAATAGAGTATATGGGCAGAAAACCTGAACAGATATTTATTGAATTTGCAAGGGAAGAGGGGGAAAAGGTAGAGACAAAAAAGGTAAAGGATAAGCTTGATAAAGCTATAGGCAAGTTAAAACAAGAATTTAAAGACTATTATAATGATGATATTAAACAAGAATTAAAAGATAATGAGAAAAGGCTTGATGAGGAAAAAGTAAGGTTATATTTTTCGCAGAACGGCAAGAGTTTGTATTCTGCTCCAAGTGCAAGTAATCAATTAAGCCTTGATAACCTCAATCAGTATGATGTAGACCATATTATACCTTATTCAATCAGTCAAGATGACAGTATGGATAACAAAGTTCTTGTTAAAAAGATTGAAAATCAGAACAAAGGAAATAGGATTGTTTCAGACGCATTTGGAAATAAAGCTGATTATAAGGAAATGCAAAATTATTGGGAGATGTTATATAAAGCAGGACTAATATCTGAGAAAAAATATAATAATCTTAATAAATCACTTGATGAAGTATTTTCTAAAGGATTTATTAACAGACAGCTTGTAGAGACAAGACAGATTGTAAAAAATGTGGCAAATTTAATAAGTGATTATTATGATGATAAGATTGAAGTAATAGAGGTAAAAGCACAATTAAGTTCATATATACGCAACAAATTTACGCAAGAAAAAAAGGATGATGATGGATTTTGGATTGAGAATACAGAAAATGCAATGTTTTTTAAGAATCGTGGATTAAATGATTATCATCATGCACATGATGCGTACCTTGCGTGCATAATAGGTCTTTATATACAGAAAGTATATCCGGGATGGAAAAATGAATTGAATTTCAAAAAGTACAGACGAGAATTTGAAAAGTATTATGAAGAACAAAAGAAATATAATACCAAATCAAAAAAGGAAATATATATTTCAATGCTTAGCAGATTTACAAAGAATTATGAAAAAGCAGGGTGGAACGGTGAAGAAATTATTGAGTATATGAGAAAAATCTTTTGTTACAGAGATGTAATGATTTCTAAAAAAACAGAAGAAAATACCGGTAGTTTTTATAATCAGACAAGATACCCAAAAGAGAAATTGGATGGAAATAAGAAAGAAACTAAACTTATTCCATTAAAGAGTGGAAATAATCTAAGAGGAAAAGAGGGACTTAAAGAACTTTCGGTAGAAAAATATGGCGGATACCAGGGGGGCGAATGTGCATATTTTGTTCTTGTAAAATATTATACTGTTAAAAATAAAAAGAAAACAGAAGAAAAGCAGTGGAAAATGGAGTTTGTGGGTATTCCTACATATATTTCGTATGAGATTAATAAAGGAAATATCAATTTAAAACAATATATATGTGATAAGTTTAAAAATGATACTGTGGAAATATTAAGAAATAAAATTTGCAAATATCAAGAACTTATGGATGAAGAAGGTAATAGATATTTTCTTGTTGGACCTACAGAAGTTGCTAATGCAAAACAATTTGTTCTTGGAAGCAGGTATCAGAAATTTAACAGATTATATTCATATATTAATAGTGAAAACTGGCACTATATAAGAACGGATGAACTTGAAAAAGAAATAGATGAGTTCTTTAAGCTGCTTCAGAATAAGATACATAATGAGTTTAAAGGCTATATCAAGGATATAGATAAAGTTATAGGAGCAAATACATCAAAGCTGGATATAGATAAAAAAATAGATTACTTTAATGAAATATATAAAATAGTACAGGCTAACAGTAGCCGTCCAGCTGTATCAAAATTCAATATTGCCGGCATAAGCGATGGGCTCGGAAGGAAAAGAAGCCTTCCTTTTAAGGATAAAATAATAATAGTTGACAAGTCAGTGACAGGAATTTACGAAAGGAGAACATGCTTTGAGTTGGAGAACGGTGGTAATACAAAGTCATGTTAAGTTGAGCTATAAAAATGATTTTATGATTGTTCGGGGTGATGAGGTTAAAATGATACATCTGAGTGAAATTAATACGGTGATTATTGATTCCACTCAGGTGTCATTGACATCATATTTGTTGTGTGAATTTGTAAAAAGAAAAATTAAGGTGATTTTTTGCGATGAAAAAAGAAATCCAAATAGCGAATTAGTTCCATATTATGGTGCTTATAATTCAAGTAAAAAAATTAAAAAACAGATTGCATGGAATGAAGAATATGCACAGGGAGTATGGACACAGATTGTTTGTCAAAAGATATTAAATCAGGCAAATCTTTTGAAAAAATATGAATTTGATTCTTACGAAAAGTTATCAGGATATGTAAGAGAAATGGAATTTTTTGATTCGACAAACCGTGAAGGACATGCTGCAAAAGTATATTTTAACAGTCTGTTCGGAAAGGGATTTTCAAGAGATGATATGAGCTCCGTAAATGCGGCATTAAATTATGGGTATGGGATTTTACTTTCCAATTTTAATAAAGAAATAGTTGCGGATGGTTATCTTACGCAGCTTGGAATAAAGCATATTAATGAATACAATCCTTTTAATCTGACGTGCGATTTAATGGAGCCTTTTCGTGTTCTTGTTGATGAAATTGTATACAATAATATAGAAAAAACATTTGATAAAGATTTTAAACTGTTGTTGGTTGATGTTCTTAATAGGAAAGTTATGTATTGTGGGCGTGAATACTATCTTACAAATGCAATTCAGATTTATCTTGATAAGATATTTGATGCTATTGAACATGAAAGTTTTGATACATCAATATTATATGAATTTGCATGAGTTTAAGATTTATGAGAGTTATGGTATTTTTTGATTTGCCCACAATTACAGAAAAGAATCGTGCCGAGTATAGAAAATTTCACAAGTTTCTGATACAGGAAGGATTTATTATGATGCAGGAATCTGTGTATACAAAACTTGCACTTAATGGAACAGTAGCCGAACTGATAAGAAAGAAAGTTAGAAAGAACAAACCGCCTGAAGGCTTAATTGAAATGCTTATTATAACTGAAAAGCAATTTAGCGGAATAGAATACATATCTGGTGAAGAACAGAACTGTGTTATAGATGGAGAGGAGCGACTGATTGTAATATGATAATGAGAATACCTTCATTTGAAAATGATATTGTTTTTTCTGAAAATTATATAAGTGTGCTTCATATACAAAACGGTACATTGTTTGCAAGAATAATAGGAAGCATTAACAGTCTTATAAACGGAGTTGAGGAGCTAAACGAAAAAATTATTTTTATCGATGAGGATGAAAAAATAATGAAAGCTTCCAAAGACATTATGCTTGTTGCTGATATATGGAATTTTGATTTTAATCAAAAGAAAATACAAAGTGCTTTGTTTCAGAAAATAGAAAAAATATATCAGCAAGAGTATGAAAGATTGAGTGATTTTCAGACACATTTTCAAAGTTTGCAGATAAATGCTATGGATGTATGGGAAGATTTACCGTTTGAATTTGAATACAAAGACAGTATCGGAGTGCAGGAATATCTTAAACTTCTAGGTTTAAAAATTGCAATGGGTGACAGAGATTCTAAAATCATAGATATTGTATTGATGATAATTGATGTTGTTGAATATTTTGGAATAGCAAAATTAGTTGTTTTTACTAATTTAAAACTTTATTTGTCTCAAAAAGAATTGGAAGAGGTTTATAAATATATCATGTATAAAAAAGTAATGGTTCTTTTGTTAGAAACAGGAGATGAGAAAGAATGTGTTAAAAATGAAAAAATTTTATTTGTAGATAGTGATTATGATGAAATTATGATGTATAATAATTAAATAGTAATTGACATTCAGAGTAGAGATTAGTTGCTATAGTCCCAAAAACTCCTTGTATAATGTTATAATATACGAATTTGACATTTTAGGAGTATGTTATTTTGAATGGTAACAAAACAACAAATCAGATGTACAAGTTGCTTGAGGGATTTTAGGAGTATGTTATTTTGAATGGTAACAAAACTAAGGGGCAACCGCCCCGAGCCGTCAAGACATTTTAGGAGTATGTTATTTTGAATGGTAACAAAACATTGAGTTACTCGAAGATATTGAGGATAGCATTTTAGGAGTATGTTATTTTGAATGGTAACAAAACTTTCCCCGGTGTAAATATCAAGCGTGGTGAATTTTAGGAGTATGTTATTTTGAATGGTAACAAAACATCACCTATGAGAGCAGAATATCTTCCTACATTTTAGGAGTATGTTATTTTGAATGGTAACAAAACTGCAATCGGTCAGAGAGTGCCGTGCAGAGAATTTTAGGAGTATGTTATTTTGAATGGTAACAAAACGGATATGTTTTTGCCGGATGGGATGTGCAGATTTTAGGAGTATGTTATTTTGAATGGTAACAAAACGTAGAACCGTGTCGAGAGTTGATGCACAGAATTTTAGGAGTATGTTATTTTGAATGGTAACAAAACAATGCCTGTGAAATGTGGCATAGGGATGTAATTTTAGGAGTATGTTATTTTGAATGGTAACAAAACAATCGAAAGCAAGAATATCATGCAAGATTTATTTTAGGAGTATGTTATTTTGAATGGTAACAAAACCCAATAATTCATATTAAGCCAGCAGAGGAGATTTTAGGAGTATGTTATTTTGAATGGTAACAAAACTGCTTGAAGCCAAGTATAATTGACAGGGATATTTTAGGAGTATGTTATTTTGAATGGTAACAAAACATGACGATGGCACAAGAAGGAAGTAACTTATATTTTAGGAGTATGTTATTTTGAATGGTAACAAAACTTACAAGAGTTGTTGCATACCTACAGTTGAATTTTAGGAGTATGTTATTTTGAATGGTAACAAAACCGAGTAAGTACAGAATAGCACCGCTGCGGCATTTTAGGAGTATGTTATTTTGAATGGTAACAAAACTAACTCGTCACCTTTTTAAAATGAACTAATATTTTAGGAGTATGTTATTTTGAATGGTAACAAAACTTGATGCGGAAGTTCAGACTGGAAATGGCGATTTTAGGAGTATGTTATTTTGAATGGTAACAAAACTTAATTTTAGACGTTCTGTTAAAAGCCTTTATTTTAGGAGTATGTTATTTTGAATGGTAACAAAACATTATGATGTCGCAAAGGGCAGGATTTACAATTTTAGGAGTATGTTATTTTGAATGGATTTTATTATCCACTTCTTTACCAAAAGAAAATTAAAGAAGCTGAAAATTAGGAAACAGATGAAAAGCCGTGTTGGAATATGTCGCAAATATAAAATGTTTGAGGTGAAACTATATGATTTTACATGATAAATATGATATAGCTGTTGACGAAAACATATGGATAGCAAAAAGGCTTCTTGTTGATGCTGTCTACAGTTCGGCAAATCTTGAGGAAATAGCGGTTACGTTTGCACAGACTCAGGATATTCTTAATAATGTAAATGTGTCAAAACTTACACCGATTGAGATAAATAAGGTATGCTGTTTGAGAGACGCATGGGAGTATATGATTGAGCATATTAATGACAGCCTTGATTTAGAATATTGAATGAATGTCCACGAAATTATTGCAAGATTTGATGTACCATATTCGTATTTAGGCAGAATAATGACTGATGATGTTATTATAAGCGGAACAAACTGGAGATCTGAAGTACATGGTGCTGAATACTATCATAAAGAAATCATGAAACTGCTTGACAATCCAAATGTTACAGACAGGGCAGTAAAAACAGGTTTATGGCTTATGAGGAGCCAGATATTTAAAGACGGAAACAAGAGAATCGGAAGTTTTGCAATTAATAAAATATTAATAGAAAACGGAAAAGGAATATTTAAAGTTCCGGTTGAACTAGATGGTACATTTAAACAGATGCTTGTTTCGTATTATGAAAGTAATAATGCAGATGAACTGGCAGAGTGGATATATGATAACTGCCTTGATGGAGTAAATCCGGTAAAAGTTAAGGAAAAAGCGGAAAATTATTAGAAGTAAATCAACAAATGTTAAAAAACTATAAATCAACAGCACGCTATTGACAGTGTGCTGTTATTTTTGTAATATATTAGAATATCTAGAAGAAACTATTTATCAAATTTTATGAAAAGGAATGAGCATATGTTTGGAGAAACATTGCATTGCGGTGAACTTATAAAGAGACTTAACGATGCACTTGGAAGAAAGGCTAATAATACGTTGATGTGCGATGATGTCACCCTTTCGCAGATTAAGGTCCTCGCAACTATCAGCGAGGCAGCCGATGAGACGATAACGCTAAAAGAACTTGAAAAGCATTTTGAAGTTAAACAGGCAACGATGGCAGGAATTGCTGCACGTCTGGAAAAAAAGGGGATGATAGAGGGGTTTTATGATTCAAATGATAAAAGAATCAAACATGTAAAGCTCACGGCAAAAGGTGAGGAGATATGCAAGACGGCAAGAGCTTCAATGGATGAAAATGAGAGGGAACTTTTAAAGACACTTAATGATGATGAAAAAGAACAGCTTAGAAATCTTTTGCAGAGAGTATATGACAGTATTAAGTCATGATGACTGTAGACTGATAAGGTGAATTTAATCGAAGGGAGAATGATAAAAATATGATAAAAACATTAGCAAAATGTATTGGCAAATATAAAAAAGAATCAATTAGAACGCCAATATTTACTGCAGTTGAAGTTTTTTTGGAAATTCTTATTCCATTTATAACAGCTTCAATAATTGATAAAGGAATACAGGCCGGAGATATGAGAAAGGTCGGTATTTACGGTGGAATAATGCTTGTTATAGCATTTTTGAGTCTTTTTTGTGGTATACAGGCAGGAAAGTATGCGGCGGCGGCATCAACAGGATTTGCGTGTAATCTTAGAGAGAAAATGTATGAAAATATACAGACATTTTCATTTTCTAATATTGATAAATTCAGTACAGCAGGTCTTGTAACACGTATGACAACTGATGTAACTAACGTACAGAATGCTTATCAGATGATAATAAGAATTGCGGTGAGAGCACCTCTCATGATGATTTGCAGTATTACAATGTGCGTAATAATAAGTCCGAGATTAAGTCTTATATTTTTTGTTGCACTTATATTTTTGGGATTTGTACTTTTCTTTATTATATATAAAGTAACACCGGTTTTTACATCAGGTTTTGAAAAATATGATGAACTTAATGCGAGCGTTCAGGAGAATATTTCAGGAATCCGTGTTGTTAAGGCATTTGTACGTGAGGACCATGAAAAGAAAAAGTTTAACAAAGCGGCAGATAATCTTTATAAAACATTTGTTAAAGCCGAGTCATTTCTTGCATTTAACAACCCGACGATGATGCTTGTTGTATATGGATGTATTGTTGCATTGTCATGGTTTGCTTCACATTTTATTGTGTCAGGTTCAATTACAACTGGTAATCTTACATCAATGTTCAGTTATGTAATGAGTATGCTTATGTCACTTATGATGCTTTCAATGATATTTGTAATGGTTTCAATGAGTGCGGCAAGTGCAAGACGTATTTCAGAAGTTCTTAATGAAAAAGCTGACCTTGCCAATCCGGAAAAACCTTATGAAGAAGTGGAAGACGGAAGAATCGATTTTAATCATGTTAATTTTTCATACAGAAAAAACAGTACAGAGGATACTTTACATGATATTGATATTCATATTAATGCAGGTGAGACAATTGGTATTATTGGTGGTACAGGATGCGGAAAATCAAGTTTTGTGAGCCTTATAAGCCGTCTTTATGATGTTACTGAAGGTTCTGTATGTGTTGGCGGAAAAGATGTAAGAACTTATAATATGGATGCACTCCGTAATCAGGTGGCTGTAGTATTACAGAAAAATGTCCTGTTTTCAGGAACAATACTTGACAATCTCAGATGGGGTGATGACAATGCTTCATATGAAGATTGTGTTGAGGCATGTAAACAGGCATGTGCTGATGAATTTATCGAGAGAATGCCTAAGAAGTATGATACATGGATAGAACAGGGCGGTACTAATGTTTCAGGTGGTCAGAGACAGAGACTCTGTATTGCGAGAGCATTGCTTAAAAAACCAAAGGTTCTTATTCTTGATGATTCGACAAGTGCTGTAGATACTGCAACAGACGCAAAAATCAAACAGGCATTTGCCCAGAAAATTCCGGGAACAACAAAGCTTATAGTTTCGCAGAGAATTTCAAGTATTCAGGATGCCGACAGAATTATTGTTCTTGAAGATGGAAAAGTCAGTGGCTTTGATACACATGAAAATCTTATGGAAAATAACAAAGTTTACCGCGAAATCTGTGAAGTCCAGATGCAGGGTGGCGGTGATTTCGATGAATCGGCAGAATAGTGAGAATAGGAGGAAGACATGAAAAATAAAAATGAGAACAAAGAGAAGAATCCGCTTTTATTATTAAAAAGACTTCTTTCTTATATAGTAAAAAATTACAAATTGGCATGTTTCATGGTGGTCGTTTGCATATTGGTTTCGGCAATTACGACATTGTGTGGAACTTTATTTATACAGAAACTTATTGATAATTACATTGTGCCGCTTACACAGATGGCAGTTCCTGATTATTCACCGCTTGCACAGGCTCTTTTAAAACTTGTAGCAATATTTGCAGTGGGTGTTTTATGTTCATACGGATATAACAGAATTATGGTAAATGTTGGTCAGGGTACTATGAAAAAGCTCCGTACAGAGATGTTTACTAATATGGAATCACTTCCAATCAGATACTTTGATACACATGCACATGGAGATATCATGTCGGTATACACAAATGATATTGATACATTAAGACAGCTTATAAGCCAGAGTATTCCACAGGTTCTTAATTCGCTTATAACACTTGTATCAACATTTGTAAGTATGATAGTTCTTGATATACCACTTACAATTGTATCTGTTATTATGGTTGCAATTATGCTTTTTGTGACATCAAAGCTTTCCGCTGCATCCGGCAGATATTTCGTTGAACAGCAGAAAGATATCGGTAAAGTAAATGCTTATATTGAGGAAATGATGGAAGGGCAGAAGGTTGTTAAGGTATTCTGTCATGAGCAGGAAAGTCTTGAACAGTTTAAGCAGATTAATAACAAGTTAAGAGAAAGTGCCAACAATGCTAATAAAATTGCAAATATTACAATGCCTATCAATGGAAATATAGGAAATATAAGTTATGTTTTATGTGCACTTGTAGGTGGTGTGCTTGCGTTAAGCGGCTTTTCCGGACTTACAATCGGTACACTTGTAGCATTTCTTTCATTAAACAAGAGTTTCACACAGCCTGTAACACAGATAAGCCAGCAGGTAAGCAGCATTGTAATGGCTATGGCAGGTGCCGGCAGGGTATTTGACCTTTGTGATGAAGTACCAGAGACAGATGAAGGTGATGTTGAACTTGTAAATATATGTTATGATTCAAATGGTGAAATCCATGAAACTGAAGAACAGACAGAGATGTGGGCATGGAAAAAACCAAATGCTGCAAATAAAGATGAAATGTATACAAGACTTCAGGGTGATGTTACATTTGATGGAGTTGATTTTGGATATAATCCTGATAAAATCGTGCTTCACGATATAAAAATGTTCGCAAAACCGGGTCAGAAGCTTGCGTTTGTAGGTTCTACCGGAGCCGGAAAGACAACAATTACCAACCTTATTAACAGGTTTTATGATATACAGGATGGTAAAATCCGTTATGATGGAATTAATATTAATCATATTAAAAAAGACGATTTACGCCGAAGCCTGGGCATTGTTTTACAGGATACTAACCTTTTTACAGGCACGATTATGGACAATATCAGATATGGAAGACTTAATGCAACTGATGAAGAATGTATGGCTGCCGCAAAGCTTGCGAATGCTGACGGATTTATAAAAAGACTTCCTGATGGTTATAACACAGTGCTTACAGGCGGTGGTGCGAACCTTAGTCAGGGACAGCGTCAGCTTCTTGCAATAGCGAGAGCAGCAGTTGCAGATCCTCCTGTTCTTATTCTTGATGAGGCGACTTCTTCTATTGATACACGTACAGAAAAACTTGTACAGCGTGGTATGGATGCACTTATGACAGGAAGAACTTCATTTGTTATCGCTCATCGTCTTTCTACGGTACGGAATGCAGACTGTATTATGGTTATGGAACAGGGAAGAATTATTGAGCGTGGTACACATGACCAGCTTATGGAAGAAAAAGGAAGATATTATCAGCTTTACACAGGAAAGTCAATCAGTGCGTAAGATTTTGCTTAATTGGTATTAAATAAAAATCTCAAAAACAGGGAGTATAAAAATATGAAATATGCTTATATTAACGGAAAAATACTTGACGGAACCAAAGATATGCAGGTAAAAGAGGGCTTCGTCATACTTACGGACAATGATAAAATTGAGGATATTGTCAAGGCAGGCACGGATTTGAATGGATATGAAAAAGTTGATTTAAAAGGCAGATATATTATGCCCGGTCTTATAAATATGCATGTTCACCTTGCAGGTAATGGCAAGCCGCAGAAAAAACAGCGTGATAATGAGAAACTGGTAAAAATACTTATGGGAAATGCACTTATGCGTTCAATTGCATACGGTATGGTTGCCGGATTTGCAAAAACAGAGCTTATGAGCGGTGTGACAACAATAAGAACGGTTGGCGGACTTGGAAGTTTTGATACAAAATTAAGAGATGAGATTAATGCGGGAACAAAGGTGGGACCAAGAATACTTGCCGCTAATTGATACAATTAAGTTATTCAAGGAAAGAAAGGCATTTCTTTGCACAACAATTTCACCTGCACTTCCGTATGCATTGTTTGATCGTTCGATTACCAACGCAACTGAAGTTGAACAGTTTAACGGAAATGTTGTGTTTGAGGGAATAATTGCATGTGCGAAAGCGGCACTTGAAAATGATATACCTGTCGTTCTTGGCAATGATGTCGGATGTCCGTGGATTACACAGTATGATTTTTGGAGAGAATTGTATTATTTCCACAAATATACGGGCGTTTCCAATGCGTTTGCACTGTATACGGCAACTGCAAGAGCCGCCGAAATGGCGGGAATCGGTGATATTACCGGTACGCTCGAAAAAGATAAATGTGCAGATATGATTGTAACCGAGGAAAATCCGCTCGATGACCTCAGAGCATTACGCCATGTAAAAATGGTTGTCGCAAGAGGAACGATTACGGAAAATCCTAAGGTTAAAATCAATAAGCGTGTTGAGACTGAACTTGATAAATTCCTATAAAATAGTGTGTTTTTTTACAAATGAAATAAATTTATCGGTACTGTCGGTTGTGTAACTGCCCTTTTTCCATACGAGACCGATGCTTTGGTGTATTGTGGGAGTAATTGGAATTCCGACAACACCGGGAAGCTTTTTTAAAAGCGACGAATACAAAAATGCTCCGGCACATTCCTCGCAGATAAAGCTTTTTATTGTGTAGAGCTGGCTTGCGTGTAGTATGACATTTGGCTTTATCGCCGAATTTTTAAATATTGCATCAAGAGTTTCGTTCTGTACAGAATCGGTGTTATACATAATAAGTGGCATGTCTTTAATCATGTCAAAAGTCACCTCTTTCTTTTTGGCAAAGGGGTGATTTTTTGATACACAAAAAACGATTTTATCCTGCATAATCTGTATGGAATTAAGCTTATCTATTTCATAAAAGTGCATATTTACCAATGCTGCGTCAAGTATGCCTTCATGCACGAGATTGGCAGCACGGATTGAACCATATTCAAATAATTCAAAAGGAATGTCGGGATATTCCCTGTGAAAATCATTAATCATTTCAGGAAAAAATATTGTGCTCAAAAGAGGTGGGATTCCTATTTTTACCGCTGAAATAGTTCTGCCTATGTCGTGAAGCTGGTTAAGCGTTTGTTTGTACTCGGCGAGAAGCTTTTGAGCTTTCTGGTAAAATAATTCACCCTCTTTTGTAAGCGTCAGATGATTTTTTGAACGGTTAAACAGACTGACGTTAAATTCTTTTTCAAGTTCCTTAATTGCACTTGAAACAGCGGGCTGTGTAACATAAAGCTCGGCTGCAGCCTGCGTTATGCTGTGCAGTCTTGCAACCGCACAAAAATATTCTAATTGTACAATCTTCATAAAAACCTCATTTTGTAAAAATCCGTAGGAGTGCTTTATTGCACTGTTCAGCGGATAATGTTTTTTAATATTGTATTCAGTATACCATATTTTTGGTGAAAATGAATAAATTTATATAAAAGGCATAAAAAAAACTTATAAAACCATTAGTTTTTATAAATTTACAACAACATAAGTTATTAATATAATGCAATCAAGCAAAGGGAAATAAACAAACGGCCGTGTTATTTCACTAAAGATATGATGTAAATAATAAGGAGGGTTGCTAATGAGTCATGCAGCAATAACATTAGTATTTTTGCTGTTTGCAATCATAATGTTCATATGGGAAAAACTTCCGCTTGGTGTTACATCAATGATTGTCTGTATCGGACTTATCATAACGGGAGTGCTTGATTGGAAAACAGCTTTTTCAGGATTTATTGACAGCAATGTAATTTTATTCGTAGCCATGTTCATTGTCGGAGGAGCATTGTTTGAGACAGGAATGGCAAACAAAATCGGAGGAGTGGTTACACATTTTGCTAAGTCGGAAAGACAGCTTATCATCGCAATTATGGTGATTGTGGGATTGATGAGTGGGGTGCTTTCAAATACGGGAACAGCGGCGGTTCTTATTCCGGTTGTTATAGGAATTGCGGCAAAATCAGGATATTCAAGGTCAAAACTTCTTATGCCGCTTGTATTTGCGGCGGCTATGGGCGGAAATCTTTCGCTTATAGGTGCACCGGGAAATCTGATTGCCCAATCGGCAATGCAGGAAATCGGAAAATCGTTCGGATTTTTTGAATATACAAAAATCGGTTTACCGATTCTTATAACGGGAATTTTATTTTTCGCATTGATAGGATACAAGCTTCTGCCTGACACAAAGCCGTCGGGAGATTCGGTGTACGGCGAACAGAAAGATTATTCAGATGTTCCTAAGTGGAAACAGTGGCTGTCTCTTATAATTTTGATTTTAACTCTTATCGGAATGATTTTTGAAGAAAAAATCGGAATTAAGCTTTGCGTTGTGGGCTGTATCGGAGCACTGCTTCTCGTAGTTACGGGTGTAATTTCTGAAAAGCAGGCATTAAAATCAATAGATTTAAAAACAATATTTTTGTTCGGCGGTACACTTTCGCTTGCGTCAGCACTTCAGAAATCAGGTGCGGGAGAGCTTCTTGCAAATAAAGTCATCAGCTTTCTTGGAGATAACCCGTCACCGTATTTACTTACATTTGTAGTATTTATTCTTTGTTGTGTGCTCACTAATTTTATGAGTAACACAGCAACGACAGCACTTATGGTTCCGATATGCTTGTCAATATCGGAAGCAATCGGGGCTGACCCGAGTGCCGTACTTATGGCTTGCGTAATTGGTGGCTCATGTGCTTATGCTACACCGATAGGAATGCCTGCAAACACAATGGTAATAGGAGCGGGCGGATATACATTTAAGGATTATGCAAAATCGGGAATTCCGTTGATTATAGTTTCAACAATAGTGAGTATGATACTTTTACCGATTTTATATCCGTTTTTTCCGTAAAAACAAATGCTTTTTGCGGATTAAGTAAAAAAGTATCAATATAAAAGTCGAAAATGTAACTTTTACTTCGTAAAAACAAGGAGGTTAAAATCCTCTCCTCACATTGGAGCTCGGATTTTTACTTCGTAAAAACAAGGAGGATTTATTATGTCAAAGGAAGAACAGGTAAAACAGCTTACAGATTACATGGCTAAGTTTATTGCTTATACGGCAAAGAAACTGCCTGATGATGTAATCGCAAAACTTCAGGAGTTGAGAGATAAGGAGGACAGTCCTTTATCAAAGACAATTTATAACACAATGTTTGAAAATCAGAAACTTGCGGTTGAACTTAACAGACCTAGCTGTCAGGATACAGGTGTGCTTCAGTTCTGGGTAAAATGCGGAACAAAATTTCCGTTGATTGGAGAACTTGAGACACTTCTTAAAGAAGCGGTTGTGCAGGCAACATTTGAAGCACCTTTAAGACACAACAGCGTTGAAACATTTGACGAGTATAATACCGGAAAAAATGTCGGAAAAGGAACTCCTACAGTATTCTGGGATATTGTACCAGATAGTGATTCATGCGAAATATATACATATATGGCAGGCGGCGGATGTACGCTTCCAGGAAAAGCAATGGTTCTTATGCCGGGCGAAGGCTACGAGGGCGTAACAAAATTTGTCCTTGATGTAATGACAAGCTACGGTCTTAACGCATGTCCTCCGCTTCTTGTGGGCGTCGGCGTTGCAACATCTGTGGAGACAGCGGCACTTCTTTCAAAGAAGGCACTCATGAGACCTATCGGTTCACATAATGAAAATGAAAGAGCCGCAAAAATGGAGAGACTTCTTGAAAATGGTATTAATTCAATCGGTTTAGGACCACAGGGCATGGGCGGTAAATATTCGGTAATGGGCGTAAACATTGAAAATACGGCACGTCATCCTTCTGCAATCGGTGTGGCTGTAAATGTCGGATGCTGGAGCCACAGAAGAGGACACATTATTTTTGATAAAGACCTTAATTATACAATTACAACACATTCGGAGGTGACTTTATAATGGTAGAAATCAGAGACGGAAAAAAGGTACTTATAACACCTGTTACGGCACAGGATTTGGAAGATATTAAAGTCGGAGATATTATTTATCTTGACGGAAGCATGACAACATGCCGTGACGTTGCCCACAGAAGACTTGTTGAAGAGGGAAGAGAACTTCCGGTAGATGTAAGAAATAATGCGATTTTCCATGCGGGTCCTATTATCAGACCTCTTGAAAACGATAAATTCCAAATGGTATCGGTTGGTCCGACAACAAGCATGCGTATGGAAAAATTTGAGTATGAATTCGTAAAGCTCACAGGTGTACGCGTTATCATCGGAAAAGGCGGAATGAAAGAAAATACAGAGCGTGCATGTAAAGAATTCGGTGCCATTCACTGTGTATTTCCTGCCGGAAATGCTGTAGTTGCAGCAACAGAGGTTGAGGAAATCGTAAGAGCCGAGTGGAGAGATTTGGGGATGCCTGAGACACTTTGGAACTGCCGCGTTAAGGAGTTCGGTCCTCTTATCGTATCAATCGACACAAAGGGAAATAACATGTTTGAGGAAAATAAAGTTATTTTCAATGAACGCAAAGATGCCGCGTATGAAAAAATTGCAAAAGAAGTCGGTTTCATAAAATAAAAATATTGCATATAAGATTCATAGATAGTATTAAAACAGGTTGCATTCATAAAAATTTCCTAATAAAAAAAGCCCCGCCGCTGCGGCGGGGCTTTTTTTATTCATATATTTCTCAATATTCATATTTTTACTTAATCCGGATATTCGCTTGTGATTCCAAAATATTCTTCAAGTGAAATCCAATTGCCATTGTTGTAAAGCTTTGCAGCGAGGTCTTTACCGACATATCTTAAATGCCATGATTCATACTGATAGCCTGTGTATGCGTCCTTACCCTTAGGAAAACGTATGCAGAAGCCGTATTTATAACAGTTGTCATTGACCCATCTGCCCTCTGCGGTATCGCCGAAGCTGTCATCTATAGAATTGAGGTCAAAACAGAGCCCTGTCTGATGTTCTGAATTACCGGGTCTTGATGAATATGTATCTGCGGCAGCTTTTCCATCTCTTGCTACATAGGAATTATATAGATTTACCTGATAACTGTATGAACGGTAAGCACTTGCAATATAGATATTAAGTCCCTGTGAAGAAGCATCAGCCTGCATCGTACGCCATGCACTCATAAGTGTTCTGTCAAGACTTGTTGTGCTTCGCTGGCTTGTTACAGGAACCTCAGGGTCCTGAGGAATAAAATCACTTGGAAGAGAGTAAGTTTTATTGGCGATAAGTACCCCATCAACATATGTTATTCCATTGATAGTCTGGATTGAAAATCCTTTGGATGAAACAGACTGCGAATCAGCATACTGGCTTCCTGAATAATCAGAGCTGTTATTATCATTACCTGAATTGTTATCAGAGCCTCCATCAGAATTATTATCAGTATTGTTATCTGATGATGTGGAAGCATCCTGGGCCTCCTCAGATTTTATGTTTTCGCTGTTGTTTTCTGTTGCTGTTTTATTGTCATCAGTAGTAGCCGGGACTGTTTTGTCGTTATTCTTTTTTTTACTGTTACAGCCTTTAAATGCTAGTACGAATATAATTACTAAAATTAAAACCGCAATGCCTGCGGCAAGTGTGATTTTTTGTCGTCTGACTACAGCTGCACGCTGTTTTCTTGTTAATTGGTTGTTTGTCATAGTTAATCTCCATTCTGATTTTGCCGTTGTAGTGTGGCAGTTCATAAAACAAACCCATTATTGCATTTACAAAAGAAAATATCAAGTGTTGACGTTTCAATTAAAATAAATATATTGAAATGTTATGTTTTGAGTGGTATATTATTAATACATTTAAAAGAGCGAAAAATTACAATTATTTTAAATATGAATGGAGAAATACAATGCATATATCAAAAAATGCTGCGATGCAGATAGTTGATGAAATATCGCAGCTTGTAAAACAAAATATTAATCTTATGGATGAGACGGGGCATATAATTGCAAGCTGTGATAAATCAAGAATAGGAGATTTTCACTATGGAGCATACAAAATCATTACGGAATGTCTTGATGAATATTATCTTAAGAAAGATGATAAGGAAAGGGGAATGAAACAGGGAATTAACCTTCCGCTTGAACTTGATGGTGAAATCGTTGGTGTTGTCGGAATTACCGGAAGTCACGATGAGGTAATAACAGCCGGACGTCTGATAAAAAAGATGACCGAAATTCTGCTTATGGAACGCCGTGTCAGTTATCATCAGCTCATGGATAAGCGTGTAAAAAATGCTTTTTTTGAAGAATGGCTCATAAATGACGGATATAAAAACTTTGATGACCTGAGAGAACGAGGGAAATCTCTTGGGATAGATATAGACAAGCCGGGAAGAATTATTATTGTAAGTATTGATGAACTTGATGAGTATAAAGATAATCAGGAAGGTCAGTCTGTAATTGCCAAATTTGAAAATAATGTTGCAGCATTTCTTAACAGAAATGGTTACAAGGCACATTTCAGAAATGCGTCAAGACAGATAATTCTTATAGATGATATGACAACAGAAAAGGTAATAGAATTTTCAAATGAACTTGCAGATTACATATATGAAAAGCAGAAACTGAATCTTAATATAGGGATTGCAGGGAAAAGTGATGATATGCATGAGGCATACATCCAGGCACATAGGGCGTGGAATGCAGCAGCAGCTGAACATGAAAAGATTATCTGCTATGAGGATATGAGTCTGGAACTGCTTGTTAACTGTATTCCTGCCAAAATTAAGCTTGAATATATTACCAAGCTTTTCAAGAATTCATCTGTTGATGAAGTAAAAGAATATATGTCACTCCTGAAGGCTTATTATAAAGAGCAGGGCTCTATTCAGGCGGTATCTGATAGTCTTTATATACATAAGAATACATTGCAGTACAGGATTGGCAAATTGAAGGAACTGACCGGATATGATGTCAGAAAACCATCCGAAAATCCGGCATTATATATGGCATATCTTATTATGCAGGATATAGAAATGGAAAAAAGTGAAACATATGCTTTGTTACATGAAACAAAATAATTTGAATAATTATGTTACGTGTAACATGTGAAAAGATTTGCTTCCGTGATATGATTGCACCATAGACAGTACGAGCTATTGTACAAATCGTATAAAAATTAACGAAAAGGGGTGTTTATTATGTCAGGAATAGCATTAATTATTGTCTTTATTTTAGCTATCATAGTTATGATAGTAGCAATTTCAAAGTTTAAGGTTCATCCTTTCCTTGCTATCATGGCTGTATCACTTATTCTTGCTATAATCGCAGGAATTCCATTTGTTGATACAGTCACGGCAGACGGAAAGAAGATTTCCGGAATTCCAACAGTAATCGGAGCAGGATTTTCGGGAACATTCAGCAGCATCGGTATTGTAATTATTCTTGGTGCACTTATCGGTTCAGTTCTCGAAAAGACAGGTGCAGCATTAAAGCTTGCCGATATGGTAATTAAAGTTGTTGGTAAGAAGAGACCTGAACTTGCTATTGAACTTATGGGATGGGTTGTTTCAATCCCTGTTTTCTGTGATAGCGGTTTTGTTATTTTGAATCCAATCAGAAAGGCTCTTGTAAAGAGAACAGCAGTATCAAGTGTAGCTATGACAGTTGCTTTGTCAGCAGGTCTTTATATTTCACATGTATTTATTCCACCAACACCTGGTCCGATTGCAGCAGCAAGTACACTTGGTGTAGGCGATAATCTTTTACTTGTAATGGGACTTGGTGTTGTATGTTCTATATTCCCTCTTATTGCAGGTCTTATTTATGCAAAGTTTATCGGCAAGAAAGTAAAGAGTGCAGACGAGACAGGCGATAATGCAGAAGCAGCAAAAACATATGAAGAACTTGTTGCAGAATATGGCAAACTTCCTAATGGATTTAATGCACTTGCTCCAATTCTTGTTCCAATTATACTTATGGCACTTGGCTCAATTTCATCTATGGCCGGCTGGACAGGAGCACTTGATATCGCCTGCCAGTTCTTAGGAAAGCCAATTATTGCCCTTGCAGTTGGTACAATATTTGCAGTAATCCAGCTTGCAACTGCTCATAAGATGAGTGATTTTTATAACATTACTAATGAGACATTAAAAACTGTTGGTCCTATTCTTTTTGTAACAGCAGCAGGTGGTGTTCTTGGTAAAGTTATTTCTTCAACATCAATGGTAAGCTACATAACACAGCATGCAGAAGTGCTTTCGGCAGTAGGTATATTCTTCCCGTTCATACTTGCAGCAATATTAAAGAGTGCACAGGGTTCATCAACAGTTGCTATTACAACAACAGCAGGTATACTTGCTCCGCTTCTTCCTGTACTCGGACTTGCAACACCTGTAAAGTCAGTACTTTGTGTAATGGCTATTGGTGCCGGTGCCATGACAGTATCACATGCTAACGATTCATATTTCTGGGTTGTTACTAACTTTGGTGATATGACACCTGAACAGGGATATAAGACGCAGACAGTATGTACATTAATCATGGGTATTGCATCTATGGTTGAGATATTCATACTTTCATTATTCTTATAATTAAAATGCTGTTAAAATGATATAAAATCAGGAGGATTTATATGGTTATTGGGTTTATCGGACTTGGAATAATGGGGAAACCAATGGCGAAGAATCTTTGTAAAGCAGGATATTCATTAATTGTTAATGACCATCATATAGAAAATATTAATGAACTTGAAAAATGTGGTGCAGAAAGCGGAACATTAGAATATATTGCGAAAAACAGTGATGTTGTTATTACAATGCTTCCAAACAGCCCTCAGGTAAAAGAAGTAATTCTTGGTGAAAATGGTGTAGCCCGGTATATGAAATCAGGTACATGTTTTATAGATATGAGTTCAATAAATCCGGTTGACAGCAGATATATTGGAAAAATTTTGAAAGAGAAAGAAATTGAAATGCTTGATGCTCCCGTATCCGGTGGAGAACCAAAAGCCATAGATGGAACAGTTGCATTTATGGTTGGCGGAGATGAGAATACATTTGAAAAATATAAAGAAATACTTTTTAAAATGGGTTCATCTGTAACCAGATGCGGTGAGCTTGGAGCAGGAAATACAACTAAACTTGCTAATCAGATAATTGTAGCAGGTAATATACAGGCAGTGTCAGAAGCATTTATTCTGGCAAAAAAGGCCGGTGTTAATCCTGAGTGTGTCTTTGAGGCAATAAAAGGCGGACTTGCTGGTTCTACAGTAATGAATGCAAAAGTGCCTATGATGATTAATGATGATGTAAAGCCGGGATTCAGGGTTGATTTACACATCAAAGATTTGAATAATGCTTTGGAATGTGCACACAGTGTTGGTGCTGTTGTTCCAATGACATCACAGATTCAGGAGATAATGCAATATCTTCATAATAATGGAGACGGAAGCAGTGACCACAGTGCAATAATTCATTATTATGAGAAACTGGCAGATATCAAACTTTAATATTTGTATTTCGATAAAAACCAGAAAAGTCTGGTATATAATAGAAGATCAGACGGAAAGGGGAAACATATGAATTATGAATTAAAAAAGGTTGCAGATAATATAATAGATGCAGCAATAAAAGCTGTTCTGCCGGATAAAGCAGTAATAAGAGCACTTGAGAATAAAGAATTTCCCGGCAGGGTAATTCTTGTTTCAGTAGGAAAAGCAGCATGGCAGATGGCAAATGCTGCATCAGAATATTTGGGTGATAGAATAGATAAAGGTATTGTTATAACAAAATATGGACATGTCAAAGGTGAGATAGAAAATGTGACATGTTTTGAAGCAGGACATCCTGTGCCTGATGACAATTCCTTTAAGGCAACACAGAAAGTCCTTGATATGGTTTCTGATTTAAAAAGTAATGATACAGTTCTTTTTCTCCTTTCAGGAGGTGGAAGTGCATTGTTTGAAAAACCACAGATTTCAGGTGATGAGCTCTCAGACATAACTAACCAGCTTCTTTCCTGTGGTGCAGACATTGTGGAGATAAATACTATAAGAAAACGTTTATCTATGGTAAAAGGCGGAAGATTTGCAAAAATATGCGAACCGGCACATGTATATTCAATTGTGCTTTCAGACATACTTGGAGATCCTCTTGATATGATTGCTTCCGGACCGGCGTGTCCTGATTCTACTACATGTGAGGATGCAAAAAAAATTGTAAATAAATATAACCTGAAGCTTTCACCGGATGCTGAAAAGCTTATGGAGGTTGAAACACCAAAAAAACTGGATAATGTTACGACATTGATTAATGGTAGTGTAAGAGAACTTTGCAATGCAGCGGCAAAAGAATGTGAAAAACATGGTTTTGAGTCAGTAATTCTTACAGACCAGCTTTGCTGTCAGGCGAAGGAAGCAGGAAGTTTTCTTGCCTCTATAGCAAAAACACATTGCCATGGTAATAAAAAGACAGCCTATATTGCCGGTGGCGAGACAGTTGTTAATCTCACCGGACATGGCAAAGGCGGAAGAAATCAGGAGATTGCACTGTCAGCAGCCAGTGGAATTGATGGTATTAAAAATGCTGCCATATTCAGTATCGGAAGCGACGGAACTGATGGTCCGACAGATGCCGCTGGAGGATATGCTGATGCTGATACTGCGGGAGAACTCAGAAAGAAAGGCATTAATATATTTGATGTTCTCAGACAAAATGATGCATATAATGCGTTAAAAGAAACAGGCGGACTTATTATAACTGGTCCGACCGGAACAAATGTTAATGATGTTGCTGTGCTTCTTATTGATTGCGATTGATAGTTAATAAGAAGAAGCCGGTAATATTCATATAAAAGTACCTTCCATCCTATTTGCAGGACTGCCACACTAAGTGATTGGTTTGGCAGTCCTTTTTTACTTTATAGGAAAGTTCTACTTTCGTCGAACTTTTGAATGAAAATAGCCCGCACAAAAGCGGGCACGAGAAATAGACGGTTTAGGTTTAGAAGATATAAAAACCTTCTTCGCCGAAATCGTCATCATCCAGCTCATCAAATTCGTGTAAGAAATAATCCATATCCAAAAGATCATCATCGCTCATGTCGAGGACTTCGTCAGAAATCATGCCTTCCGGAGGATTTTTGATATATTGTTGCCGAAGTTCCTTTGCAAGTTCTGTCTCAGTGAATCGTTTCATAGTGATCGTCTCCATTTCCATATTAGATACGTTGATTGTACCATGTAACAGGAGACTGTGGAAGAGAAGAAGGAGAAGCAGGAGAACGACATCGGTGCTTACGCATCACTCTTTCATATAATTGATGCAAAGGAACAGGTTTATGGTTGAAATATAACTCAAGGAAAAGCATGGTTGTACCGCAGGAAGGGCATTTTAATGGATCATATCCAAAGGAGAGGAGGATAGATTCTCGCCACCGATTAAAGGAAAGAAATATTTTGTGCTTTTCCCTGGAGATTGCTCTGTGAAGAGATTGGTCAGATTTACGATGTCTGGCATAAATTCCATAATAACGGATCATTTTAAAATGTTTTTCCGGGATGTGCTGAGTAAGCCGTGGCATGAAATCAAGAACAGGGATGGTTTCGATGACCAATTTCTCGTCTTCATGGCGATTGTAATGAAAAGTAACAAAATCACCGTCGTAAGAATCAATACGAGAAGTTGCAATGACTGGTCTGCCAAGATAACGACCAATGTACTTAATCACGTTAGAGGGGTTGCATTTATTGGGCATAGCTCGAACGTAAAAACCATTTTTATGCTCATGGTAGATGGAAGCTTTTAGTTTTTTGAAAGAGTCGCCGATTTTGGAATGTAACTCGTTCAAAAGAGCGGTCTGAAAAGAATCACGTAAGAGTCTATAGTTGAAATGTTTTTTGTGACGCCAGTGAAGAGAATTTCCAATGCCCCCTTCAGAAATGAGACAATGGATATGTGGATTCCACTTTAAATCCCTGCCAAAGGTATGAAGTACACAGATAAAGCCAGGAGTAAAGAGTTCGGTTTTGTTATCTTTATGGAACATATGTGTAACAACACTATTAACAGCAGAGAAAAGACAGTTCAAAAGAGAGCGGTCATTTAAAAACAGAGGACGGAGTTTGCCGGCAATGGTAAAGACACAGTGGCGATGCTGGACATTGATGATCTTAAAGGACATAGAGGTAGTTCTGTCAATGGCATACATGTTACCGCAGGTAGGACAGAAACGGGAATGACAGCGGAAAGGAACATATTTGAAATTACCGCAGGAAGGGCAGGTATACATGGCACCACCAAAAGAAGGGTCGCCACAATTAATCATTTTTTCTACATTTTCGATGACAGAGTCACGAGGATGTTGAATATAAATCATTTCCTCAAAATGGTCTTTAAAAATCTTTTGCAAAATATTCATAAGACTATTATGAGGGAAAATGAGAAAAAAAGAAACCCCTAACCCCTCAAGAGTGAGGGGAAGGGGAGTTGAAGTGTCGGAGACACTTTTTTATTTACGCGTGTAACGAGCCAAAGTCCGTGCTTGCACGAGACCTTGGC
>ERZ857801.548-NODE-548-length-50149-cov-5.134607_pt1 | contig 50149 bp, 43 predicted proteins | sample MGYA00519762_ERZ857801 | MGnify/ENA primary metagenome ERZ857801 (study PRJEB31778, sample SAMEA3449368) | human gut metagenome | biome: human gut; feature: human-associated habitat; material: faeces | place: United Kingdom | collected 2010/2012 ...
GCAAAGAAGTTGATGGAAGAGGCTGGGGGAGTGCTTGTTTTGGGCAGTGCAACTCCGAGCATCGAAGCTATTTATTGCTCAAAGCATAACGCAGATTGGAGAAGAGTAGAACTCAGTGCAAGGGCCACGGGGCAATCTATGCCAAAAGTGGAAATTGTGAACATGACTACGCTTCCGAAAGGCGGTAAATACAGCCTGTTTTCTCCGCATTTGAAGTCTTCGATTTTTGAGGAGTTAGGAAAGGGGCACAAGGTGGTGCTTCTTCTTAATCAGCGCGGCTACTCAAAATTTCTTTTGTGTCGAGATTGCGGCTTCGTTCCTGAATGCCCGAATTGCTCCACCTCTTTGACCTATCACGAAGATGGAAATAAGTTGAAATGTCATCACTGTGGCTATGACGTAAAGTCGCCTGCCGTTTGCCCTGCTTGCGGATCTCCCTATTTAAAAAGATTGGGAACTGGAACTCAAAAAGTTGAAGGGGAACTGCGCGTCTTGTTATCAAAGAGACCAGGTTTTGAAGATGTTCTAGTTGTTAGAATGGACGCCGACACAACCGAAAGAGCTAATTCACATGAGAGGCTCCTTAGACAATTCGATGAAGCAAGTCGCTCTGTTCTTTTGGGCACTCAAATGATTGCTAAGGGTCTTGACTTTGATGAGGTTACGCTTGTTGGAGTGATTAATGCTGACACTGTTATGCACGTTCCTGATTTTAGAGCTTCAGAACGCACTTTTGATTTGATTGAGCAAGTTAGCGGGCGTTGCGGAAGGTCAACTTACGAGGGAAGAGTCATTGTGCAAACCTATGAGCCCGATAATTCGGCACTGCGCGCCGCAAAAGAACATGACAGGGAGTTGTTTTTGCGCGTGGAGTTGCCAAAGCGAAAAGTATTAAAATTTCCACCTTATGTTTCGCTAGTTAGGCTTCTTGTTTGGTCGACAGACAAAGAGCTTGCTCGCAAAGACATTGACAGACTGCGAGAACGAATCGTTGAAGAGTTGTCAGAAGAAGAAGCGTCTGGCCTTATTATCTCTCCAGCTTCTGCTTGCCCATTTGAGAAGGTGCAAAAGAGCTGGCATTTTCATATTTTGCTAAAGGTGCCACTCGAAATGGAAATTTCTTCCAAAATTGAAAAAGTGTTTCGTTGTTTCAATGCTTCTAAAGGAGTTTCGACAGCTGTCGACGTTGACCCAATTTCCCTAGTTTAGCATCTGTGGTTTTTTAACTAGCCTGCCAATATTCTTTGCTTTGTGCTTTGGCAATGCTAGTGTGAAAGTTGTTTTTACAGCGTCTTTGCTGTGAGTTTTTTGTGGCGTGCTCGAATGACGTTTTCTTAACAGTGCTATTATATGGTTCAGGTTTTTTGAAATTTTTCATAGACGCTTTCTGCTTCAGGAAACCGATCTGCATTACCCGTGTCTGCGGGGAATTATGTCTCTCTTCCAATTATATTTTGGATGGGAATGTCTTTTATAGGGAGGAAATATGAATAACTCAAAGACAGCTATGTCTTGGATTAAGCTTGCGGTCGTTGCTGCATGTGCAGCGCTTCTTGCTTTCGCACTTGTGGGATGTGGCTCTTCTTCAAGTGATCAAAAGAGCGACGATACAAAGAAAGAATCTGTTGAAATGCCAACTGAATCAAAGCCTATCGTCGTTGACAAAGAGAAAAAAGAGATTAGATACCTTGCTGAAGTAAATGACATTTACTTCACCGAGAACACACGCCATGCAATTGTATACAAGGGCGGTTCGAATGGAGACAAGTCAGTTCTCACTGGTCTTGGTGATGAAAAAGAGTTCTATCAAGACATGATGGATCTCGGTTTCACTCCTGGAAACAATCTAACAGCTGCTGATATGTCTGCGGCTCCTGGTGAGGGAAAATCTATCGAGGGCGACAAGCTTGACGTTACAATTCAGTGGGACGGAAAAGATCCTTTCCCAATTGAGAAATGCTTCAAAACAACGAATGGCGAGCAGAGACAAGCCGACTGGAGATTTGGAGGCAACATTGATCGTGCAAAAGCAAAGAATACCGGATGCGTACTTTGCCTCGACTCCTGTGCAGTTGGAATTTGTTCTGACGCTGCTTGGGAATCAAACACAACAACAGCAACTAACTACACTTGGTTCAACGGTCGTGAGGACGTCCTCCCAGCTGGCGGAACTAAAGTTGTAGTTACATTCAAAGCTAAGGCTTAATGCCTTGCTTGAAAGCGTCTATTTAAATTAAATTTGAAAGATAGCCACGGCAACTCACTGTGGCTATCTTCTTGTTCTATGGGTTAGCTTTGGCTAATTGATTATGGAGGTAATAGATGGCCCTTTTAAAGGGGAATGAAAAAACGGAAAAGGTGATTGAACCTGACACCAGAACGCCAGGTGTTAAAAAACTTGAGACATTCATGAAATATTTTTCCTATGTTTATGTCTCTTTTTGCTGGGCTTGCACGGTTGAGTATTTTTGCTTCGGTCAGACAAGCATTCAGATGTCATATTTTGGATACATCTTTTGGTATGTGTTCTTGATTGGTCTTGCTGGAGCGATTTATGGAGGACGTGGACATCGCCGTGGTGTTGGCTGGAGAGGAACTCTGGGCTCAGTGATGTGCACGATAATGTTTGCGATTATCGTCTATGGAGCTGATTTTGCGCATATTGTGCGCGCACTTGGCATGTTCACGAAGCGCGGTTTCTTCGGTATTGTTTTCCATTGGAACATTCAAATGGTGTCCTGGTTACTGTTTGCATTCTTTGTTCTTGGTGGCATTGCTATTTTTGTTTACGAATTTGTCCATAAAGCCCCTGAAAAACCATATGAGGACGAAGAAGAGAGAAGACGCTCAATCTACCAAAGTCGCGTCAAGTGGATTTCATTTTTCATTCTTTTTGTAATAGTTTTAGTTTGTAGCTTCTATCAGCCAGTTCATGATGCAATTGGATATGTCTTTAATCTTTTGTCAGCTGGTGACATTGAAAAGGTAAAAGAACTCATTAGAGGAACAGGTGTTTGGGGGCCTTTGGTTTCTACTTTCTTGATGGTGTTCCAGTCTCTAGCTGCACCAATTCCTGCTTTCTTGATTACTTTTTCAAACGCTGCTGTTTTTGGCTGGGTTTGGGGAGCGATTCTTTCTTGGTCATCAGCTATGCTTGCGGCTGTAATTTGTTTTTATATTGCACGTTTATTTGGACGCGACGCCGTTATGCTTTTTATGAGCAGAGGTGCTTTGGCTAGTGTTGACAGATGGTTTACAAAGTATGGCAAAAATGCGATTCTCATTTGTCGCCTTCTTCCATTTGTTTCTTTTGACTACATTTCATATGCTGCTGGCATTACAGGCATGAGTTTTCTTGACTTCTTTATTTGGACAGGCATTGGCCAGCTTCCTGCAACTATTGTTTACTCCTATGTAGGATCAACCTTGACAGGTGAGATTTACACCGTGTTTATGGCCATGATCATGATGTTTATCATTGCGGGCGTAGTTTGGTTTTTTGCGCTCGTTTGGAAATCACGTCATAAGGAACTCATGGATGAATCTAACGAGACTGCAGATGCTGAAGCTGCTGCAAATGGAAAGTCTGCGATTGAAGTTAATGCCGAAGGCAAATTCAACACGCGCAGAAAGGCGAAACCTAACCAATCTAGGGCTGAAGCCGATGTTGTTCCTGTACAGCCAATTGAAGAAGAAGCAATCTCAAGTGGTTCTAATTCGGTAAAAGAATCTGATGAATCAGTTAAAGAGAATGTTTCAGAGTCTTTTGTAACTAAAGAATCGGAAACCTCTGTTGAGGAATAGTCATGGCTTCGGCTCTCGAATTTTGTAAAAGAAACTACAAGCTCCTTGTTTTCTTGGGGCTTGTAGTTTTGATTGTAGTTTTGAATTTTGTTTTTGGTTGGTCTGACATGATAGCTAATGGCCAATTTATAGACTGGCTCAAATCGATGCTAGTTGAGCATCCTGTTACAGCTGGAATCATTTATGTAGTGTTATCAATAATTGGATGTGTAGTTTTGGCCCTGCCTGGCGTTATTTTTGCAATTGCGGCAGGCACTTTGTTTGGCGCGATTACTGGAACTTTTTTGTGTTGGCTCGCCGTGACGCTTGGCGCAATGGTTTCGTTTCTTGTCGGACGTTATTTTTTGAAAGATTCGCTAAAGCCTAAACTGTCTCAGAATAGGCAGCTTAACAAGTTGTTTTTTGAGGGAGCTCACAAAAGTGACATTTATCTCCTTGCAATCACGCGGCTGATTCCGATTTTCCCCTATAACCTTCAAAATTTTGCATATGGAATAACAGACATAAGCTTTTTTTCATACACGCTCTATTCCGCAATTTTTATGATTCCGGGGACTGCAGTTTACACAGTAGCTTCAGCTGGGCTGCTTGATGCTGACAACCGACTGCTCTATTTTGGTTTTGCTGCCATCCTGCTGATTGTCACACTTTTGATAGCCTATTTTTTGAAGAAGAAAGCGAACATTGAATAATGAGTTTTTCTACAAAAATGATTTGCCTTGAAAAAGGGCATTATCCTTTCAAGTGCTATCCTTCTAAAAAATGCAAAGATGTCTTGTTTCCAGGATGTGCGTTTCCGTCTCAATTCCCAAAAACAATGATGGTAATTGCCAAAGTTTGCAACAATCACGGGTGTGGAGTTGCGTATGCGTGTTGTGGTCATCCATTGGATGGTTATGGAGTTCATGGCGGCACGGATCGTGTTCTGCGTGGAATAGAGAAAAGGCTTAAAAAGATTGGTTGTGAGCGTGTTGTTGTTTTGTGTCCTAATTGTTGGAAACTAATGCGTGGGCGTTTACAGTTGCCTGTTGTTTCAATTTATGAATATCTAAAAGAGATAGACTTTAAACCTGCGACTTCTGTTGCCGAGGTGCACGGAAAACTCTTTGTTCCCTGTCCTGATCGACCAGGCCACGAGCTCGAATCAGAAGTTAGAGGTTGTGTTTCATTTGAGAATGTGGAAACGATGTCAAAGGTTCCGTGCTGTGGGCTTTTGCCTGAAATTATGGCAAAAGGCCCTGAAGCCGTTCAGAAATGCACTCATAAGGTCATGGACGCTGCAGAAAACGAAACAATTATCACCTATTGCGCTTCATGCCTTGGACAGTTTTCGCGTTTGGGCAATGATAACTGTGCCCATGTTTTATCGTTAATTCTTGGTGTTAATGAAGTGCCCGATTCTAAGAACGCATTTATGAACAGGGCAAAATGCAAGTTTGCAAAAAACTGCAATCCTGTTGTGTAGCCGAGCTCATTGTGTTGTGCCTCGCTTTTGTGCGCAGTTCCAATGATTATTTTTTTTAAGTCCATTTCGAGTTAAGCCTTTTTTATTCAGCGATATTTACGAACTTGAACCGCGAATACATTAAATATTAAGCTTTAGTGCTAGGCATAATTCTTAGGAGATAATTTCTGCATTAAAACAATGTCTGAAAGGCAAATGTTATGAATGAATGTTTAAATGCCATCCCAGGGCTTTCAAAAGTTGTGTCTTCTCGGCAATATCGGGAAGCGCTTTTACTGCCTTTGGAGGTAGAAGAACAATATTCTAACTTTGCACATGGCGAATATAACCAAAATTTTATTTTCGAGCACCCCACAACGCACAAAAAATTGTTGCTTCGGGTTGAGCGTGGTTCTCAAATGGGAATCGAGAATCAAATTGAATATGAATATTCTGGCTTAAAAGCCCTTGAGAAATGTAATCGAACTCCGAGAGCTTTTTACTGTGATGGGTCTCGCTCACTTTGCAGAAATGGCGTATTGGTAGAGGAATTTCTTCCTGGGGTTAAACTCGACTATGAGAATCGATGCCATCTTAGCGAAGCTGCTTCAATTTTTGCTGACATTCATTCATTTCCAATCCCCGACAACACTGGCCTAATAAAAGTAAACAATGCATTTGCTGAAATGCTTGCAGAATGCAAAAAGATGGCGGCAGTCTATTTCCAATCTAGCATCTGCGAGTCTAGAATTAAGGCCCAAATCGTGCGTTTAATTTCTGAGGCTGAGAAGACACTTGTTCGACTTGGAGAGATAAACTATCATTTCTCAATCATTAACACCGAAGTTAACAACACTAATTTTTTAATAAATGAAAGCGATTCTGAGCCTAGCTATTTAATTGACTGGGAAAAGCCGCTGATTGCCGACCCCGCTCAAGACGTCGGGCACTTTTTGGCAGACACCACTACATTTTGGAAAACCGACTTTTTCTTCACGCAGAGTGAGAAGATTGATTTTGTTGGCGAATACATCGACGACATTTCTGGTCGTTTTAAAGATGATGGCTTGCGGGACCGCTGTTTGAAGTTTGCAAATTTTACTTGTTTGCGAGGAATAACATGGTGTGCGCAGGCAAGTGTGGATTATGCAAGCAATTCGAAGGAAATACTCGATGATGTAACACGAGAAAAACTTGGTCATTATTTGGACATTAATTATTTGAAATCTGTGTCGCTTTAATATTGGTTTGGCACTATATGCTTCTCTCACTATGTTTAGAGGAGGTCAGTCTTTTGACAAGGGGCCTGGTAATGGGGTCACACATGAATTTGGAGGCTGTTAAAATAGTGACTGACATGTGGGGTTTGTGCCAAGCTTAAAAATTAGAGAATACATTGATTCAATGAGTTGCAATTATACAAACATAAAAACTATAATCCTTTTCACTAGAATTCCAGTAGCGGGGAAAACCAAGACTCGACTCAGTCCTTTTTTGACACCCGATGAGTGTGTAAATCTTCATTACTCTTTTATGGCAGATGAACTAGAGGCCATCTCTTCGATTGCTGATCGAGTTGATGTCTGCTATTTTGAAGATGAAGAAGCGACAGATGATGACAAAGATGAATTCCGCTCATTTCTAAACGATGAGATTTCGATTCCTTTTTGCACATTTCCGCAGCGTGGCGCCGATATTTTTGACCGGATGAAAAATGCTTTTAGTGACTCTTGGGCATTCGGGGCGCCTGGTCGAAAAGTTCTGGTTGGCTGCGATGTTCCGTGCATAGATGCAGACTCAATATCATGTGCGTTTAGAAGTCTTTTAGAGTCAGATGTTGTTATTGGCCCAACTGATGATGGGGGATATTGCTATGTCGGATTGAATGAGCTAAAGTCTTGCGTCTTTCACGTTAAGAACGAAGGTCAAAAGACGGTTTTAGACGACACTTTAAAACAGTGTGGCAAAGAAACTCTTAATGTGGCTCTTGGAAAAAAAGAAAAAGACGTTGATGTTCCAGCTGATTTTTATGAATTGTGGAAAAAGAGAGAGTTTCTTTCGTCGAATAGCTTAACAAAGGTTTTTCTTGATAATTTCGATACTTCGCGTTTTGAGCTCGCAGGGCTATGCGGAAGCGTTGTTTCTGTCATCGTCCCAATCTATAACGAGATTTCTACAATTTCTACTTTTTTGGAAAGCGTTGGTCCAATAGCTGAGAAGGCCGAAATTATTTTTGCTGATGGAGGGTCTAGCGACGGAACTGTCGGCTATCTGCAGGAAAACCTGCCTATTAACGCGCGAGTAATTCGAACTGAGAAAGGACGAGCTAAACAGATGAATGAGGCTGCTAGGCTTGCAAATGGTGATATTCTCATGTTTTTGCATTGCGACTGCCGTCCTCCAAAAAACCTTGTTGAGCAAGTTCGTAAAACTTTGAAGAAAACCAACTGGGGATGTTTTGGAGTGAAGTTTAATGACTCTGATCCTCTTATGAAAATCTGTCAAAAAATTTCGAATAATAGGATTCATGACCGAAAGGTAGTATTCGGAGATCAAGGAATCTTCATTAAAAAAGATCTTTTCTTCGAGATTGGTGGCTTTCCAGATTTGCCAATAATGGAGGACTACCAGCTTTCACTCACCTTAAAACAACGCGGGGAAAAAATTGGTGTTGCAAAGGGGCTGATAGAGACATCGAGTCGTCGCTATCATGAAGGGGGAAAGCTAAAAGTTATGTGGCAGATGAACCGCCTGCGTAAAGCCTATCGCGACGGCGTTCCCATAGAGGAAATCGCTGCGGCATATAGAGACATTCGATAATCTTTTTTAGAGCGCGTTTTTAATTAGGTGGCATTCCAAAATTTCTGCCGCACGACGACAAGCTTTTAAACAAGGGCGAATCTCATAATAATTGGCTGGCCTAATTGCTGGCTCTTCTAGCTCCTCACCCTTTTTGAGCCCCAAGAGTTCTCTGCAAATGATACTTCCCTCTGATTCTTCAAATTGATTGCAGAGTTGACGCACCTTCTCATATAACTCCTTTTTGCCTTGAGAGTCTTTTGGGTCGCTGTAGCCCTCCATTTCTCCTAAGACCATGACCATTCCAGTGACAGCACCGCACACTTCTCGAAGCTTCCCGAACCCTGCTCCAAAGGGACTAGATTTCTTTGCAGCCTCGGCAGGTGTTAACCCCATTTCTTCTGCAAATGCACAGTAGACTGATTGGCAGCAGTTTAACCCTTCGCGAAATAATTCTTCTGCTGTGTCTGCTTTTGCCATTTCATCTCTCCTTAATACATTCTATAAAAGCACATTGTTTGGTGCTATGCATGTGCGCCATGCATAAAGCAGCTCAAATCTATTTTTATGGTTGCTCAATGCGAAAAAATTCATTAATTATGTTTAGTTTTGTGTAAGCTGTAAAAAAAGCACAAATCAGTTGTTATCAATCTAGATTATTTCTTTTAAGGTGTCGATTACTTCTTTGCAGAAATTGGGACAGAACTGCATCATTTTTCCTGACTCTGCAGCTGTCGCAAGATCAGACCCCAAAAGATTAGTGCACAAAAAGCTGGGATATTTCTCGTGCATTCTTGCGTTGAATTCACTCACTTTCTTGATAAGTTCCGTCTTGCCTTCTTCATCGCCTGGAGTGTCGATTCCATATTTTAGTCCTATGACCACGTTAGCCGCAGCAATAGCACCACAGGTTTCGCCGCAGAATAAACCACCACCGAATCCACTGCATGCCTTCATTAGGTCAGATGCTGACCTATTTGTTTCATCAGAAAATTGTGAAGCAACAACACTTCCACAGTCAATTTGGTTCATGAATAAATCTTGAATTTCGTCTGTCGTGATTGACATCTTTCCTCCTAGTTACTTTGCATAAATTCTGCTATATATTTCGGCGATTGAGTGCGTTTGAGTGCCTTTGTCACATGTGTTTTAATAAAAAATTGATTTCGTATTTTGTGCCTTTAACCCTGGGTTAAGCCAAGCTTGCTAACTCATAAAGGATTTAAGTTTCTTGTAAGGTGCTTTTCCATTTGAGTTATGAGTTCATCTTTTTTGTTATTGCAGACTCCAGTTTGTACCCATTCAAGGGCTACTCCTAGTTTTTCTTTGATTCGTGGACCTTCATCCATGCCTAGTGCTAACAAGTCTTTGCCAGAGATTTCAAGTTCTCGCACGTTGAAAACATAACCGTCAGCAAGCAAATCGTCGAGTGATTTTTCTATTTCGTCGTAAACACTTGTTTCTCGTTGATATTGTGAGGCATGCCCTAAAGAGTCGGCACGCTTGAGTTGCAATAGTTGCCGAAAGAGCCACACGTTGCCACCCATTAGCCTAATTGTTCGTGTGATATTTTGTTTTTCAGGGGAAAGCGTGTCGTTGTGACGTTCGACAAGGGTTATGACTTGCTGCTTTGTCTTTTTGTCAAGGCACATTCGGCTCATTACGTTTTTTGTTAAGGTTGCACTCTGAACAGCATGTCCGTAGAAGTGTCCTTGTTTGTTTTCATCGAGAAAGAATGTTGACGGTTTGCCGATGTCGTGGCAAAGTGCTGCCCAGCGCAAAAGTTGCGTGTTTTTTACGTGGGCGACGACGTGGGCGATGTGGACCCAAACGTCGAATGCGTGATAATTTGTCTGTTGATCAAACCCTCTGCATGCAGTGATTTCTGGAAGAGCGACTTCTAAAACGTCGGGACACGAAATTAGTGCCTCAAGAACATGTTCACCTTGAAGCAGTTTGTCGATTTCAGAAGTTGTTCTTTCGTTCGAAATTGAAAGAATCCCTGCCTTTTGACGAACGGCTTCAGCCCATGTTTGTTCTTCGATGATGAACCCTAACTGGCTTTTAAAGCGACATGCCCTGAGCATTCTTAACGCGTCGTCTTTAAAGCGCTTCTTTGGATCTCCAACGCAACGTATGACTTTTGCCTTTATGTCTTTCATCCCTCCAAGTGGATCAAAAAAGCCGAGTCGAGGGTTGAATGCGATTGCATTCATAGTAAAGTCTCGGCGTTTAAGATCTTCTTTGATTGAGCGCACGAACTCGACAGAGTCGGGGTGGCGTGAGTCGAAATATTTCCCTTCAACGCGATAGGTTGTAATCTCAATCGTTTCTTGTTTTTGGTGAGTTGAGGCTTCACTTTGATGGTGTGAAGTTTCTTTTTTTGCTTTGACATCTTTCATGAAAGCTTCAGGCCTGGCACAAGTATCTGCGCCACATTCATCTAAAGAGCTTTCAAACAGAACAGAGATAGTGCCGTGCTTCTTTCCGACATCGAATGTCTTTAGACCTGCTTTGCTAAAAATAGCTTCTGTTTCATTTGGTTTAGCGTCTGTTGCTATGTCGTAATCGTGTGGAGCATAGCCAAGTATAGAATCACGTACACAGCCTCCGACCACCCACGCTTCAAAGCCCGCATTTTCAAGTGTGTCGATGCAAAATTTCGCGCCTGCACTTAAATTCATCGTGGAAATTGACTCTTTATTCATGAGCTTTGAAATCTCCCTTTGCCTGCGCGTGTGTGATATTATCTAACGGTTAATTATACGTCTGCAAGGCGTTAATAAAACGCTGTAAGAAGGGTTATTGAAATGAAAATATTTGGTCTTGGAACTCCAGAACTAATCGTTATTCTTATTATTGTTCTTGTTTTGTTTGGAGCAAAATTTGCAAAGAATCTTCCTAAAATTGGAAGCTCTCTTGGAAAAACAGTTAAGAACCTAAAAGATGGCTTGAACGAGGGCAAAGAAGAAGCAGCTGAAGAGGAAGAGGTTGAGGCTACTTCAAAACCTAAGAAAAAGGTGAAAGTTGTTGATGTTGAAGATGACGAAGACATCGAGAATGACGATGAACCAGAGGTAGCTGAGGAAGCAGAAGCTGACGATGAAGAACCTAAGAAAAAGGTAAAAAGAGTAGTCGTTAAGAAATAGCAGATCTTGCCAAATGCTTTTTAAAGTGATGTATTTCGCAGAACTAATGACACAATAATTCAGTTAAGCATTAGCCCAGTTAGGGCAAATAAAATGAGGAGAAAAAATGACTGATTCGGAAATTATTCTTACGGAAGAAGGAAAACAAGACCTTCTTGATGAGCTTCATTATCTCGAAACTGAGAAACGTGCCGAGGTTGGAGAGCGCATTAAGGTAGCACGCGAGTTTGGTGACATTTCAGAAAATTCTGAGTATGACGATGCGAAAAATGAGCAAGCGATGATGGAAGGCAGAATTGTTGAGATAAATCGCATTTTGCAGGAGGCAACGATTATTTCTGCTGCAAAAAAGGGCTCTAAAATAAACATTGGCAACACCGTCACAGTTGAAATGAACGGTGCTGAGCGTGTTTTTACAATTGTGGGTGGAGCAGAAAGCAACGTCGCTGCTGGCAAGATTTCTAATTTAAGCCCTGTTGGACAGGCTCTTCTTGGATCTAAAAAAGGTGACACAGTAACAGCAGTTGGGCCAAACGGTCGCGAAACTAAAATAAAAATTCTGTCATTTAAATAGTTATTGGTGATATGGCTGAAGAAACACTAAACAAACTAGTTGCAGAGGACGACCCAGTCCAAGTGCGCAAAAACAAGCGTCAAGCAATGATCGACGCTGGCGAAAATCCTTATGGTCATGCTTTTTCTCCAAGCAATCACGTTGGTGAGCTTTTGGAAAAATATGCTGGTCTTGAAGATGGCGAACTCACAGAGGATGAAGTTTCCATCGCTGGGCGTTTAATGGCAAAGCGTGGCCAAGGCAAGGTTGCCTTTATGGAGGTAATGGACAGCACTGCAAAAATGCAAATTTTCTGCAGAATTAACAACCTTGGCGACGAGCAATTTGCAAAGATGAAAGAACTTGATGTCGGTGACTGGATTGCTGTCACAGGCACCATGATGAAAACAAAGCGCGGAGAAGTTTCGATTTGCGTATCGTCGTTTGAATTGATGAGCAAGTCTCTTCGTCCTTTGCCAGAAAAGTTCCATGGTCTCACTGACAAGGAGACGCGATATCGCCAGCGTTACGTTGACCTCATCATGAATCCTGAGGTAAAAGACACTTTTGTTAAACGCTCTGAGATAGTCTCAGCGATTCGCCGCTTTATGGATAATCGTGGCTATCATGAGGTAGAGACTCCTTTTTTACACCAGATTCTTGGTGGTGCCAATGCCAAACCGTTCATAACTCACTTCAATGCGCTAGATATCGATTTCTATTTGCGCATTGCAACTGAGTTGCCTTTGAAACGTCTCATTGTTGGTGGAATGGATCGCGTTTATGAATTGGGCCGCCAGTTTAGAAACGAAGGCATGGACCCCTATCACAATCCAGAGTTTACAACGATTGAGTTCTACGAAGCATTTTCTGACCTCAATGGAATGATTGAGATTACTCAAGCGTTAATCCAGGACGCTTGTATGGCGGCAAATGGCACCTTGCAAATTAATTACCAGGGAACCGACATTGATCTTTCTGGAGATTTTGCAGTTGCCACAATGAGTGAACTTGCTTCTAAATATTCAGGTGAAGATGTAAACATCAACCGCAGTCGCGAGGAGCTTGCTTCTATAGCGAAGAACAATGGTGTTGATGTTCAGGCCGCTTGGGGTAAAGGCAAAATTTTGGCGGAAATCTTTGAGGCAGTTGCAGAAGAGAAGCTGATTCAACCTACATTTGTCACGGAGCATCCACTTGAGGTTTCTCCGCTCGCAATGAAATGCCCCGATAACCCAGAGCTCACCCAGCGCTTTGAGTTGTTTATTTGTGGTCATGAATATGCAAATGCGTTCACCGAATTAAATGATCCAATTGATCAGGCAGAACGTTTTCGTGCTCAAGTCGCTGCAAAGGACATGGGTGACGATGAAGCAATGGGGTTTGACGCCGACTACATTCGTGCACTTGAATATGGATTGCCACCAACTGGTGGTTGCGGCATCGGAATTGATCGTCTTGTGATGCTGTTGACCGATTCCGCTTCCATCCGTGATGTTCTTTTGTTCCCTGCAATGAAACCATCTGCTGACTTTACTAAAAATGCAGACTCAGCTCAGAAAGCCGCTGCTGAAAGCGTGGTTGAACCTGAAACAATTGATTTTTCTAAAGTAAAAGTAGAGCCTCTGTTTGAGGAAATGGTGGACTTCGATACGTTTTCAAAGTCTGATTTTCGTGCAGTAAAAATTTTGGATTGTGAAGCAGTTCCAAAGTCGAAAAAACTCTTGAAGTTCACGCTTGATGATGGTGAAAGAAAAGATCGCACTATCCTGAGTGGAATTCATGATTATTATGAGCCTGAACAGCTAATTGGCAAAACTGCAATCGCGATAGTGAACCTGCCGTCGCGAAAGATGATGGGCATTGCCTCAGAAGGAATGTTGATTTCGGCTGTACATGAAGAAGAGGGTGCTGAAAAACTTCACCTTTTGATTGTTGATAATCACATTCCTGCAGGTGCAAAGCTCTACTAGTTAATAGTCGTCTTGGTCACGCAATTTTTTATGAGGGCGTTTGAGTTTAAATGCCCTCTTTTTATTTGCATCTAGCTAGTCATGATAGATGCAAAAGTTAGGATTTAAGTGTTTTGAATTGCTAAAGGAATTTTGTACCTTCTCGAGTGATTTCTCCCTTAGCAATGTTTCGAACGGAGAACGATTGCTGGTGATTGTCTGTGGGGAACACAACTTTAGATTTTTCTCAAAATAACTCAAAAGTTTTTATGTATAAAAAAGTGGAAGAAATCCTAATAAACCGTTGTTTCCGAATTTGGAAACTATTATTTACTTCGCTGCCAAGAAAGCATTTCTCTTTTAAAGCTTAACAAGATTGCTGGGCAGTCGCTTTTTATATAATTATTTAAGGTTTGAGAGTCAATACAATGCCTCTTGTGCGGCAAGTTATCTCTTGTGCGGCAAGTTATTTCTCATTTTTTCTGCACGTGGCATTTCAACAAGGCGATTGACTTCTTTTTATTTGGAGAGAACATGAACATTACTGTTTATTTGGGTGCTTCCTTTGGGAACGACCCTAAGTATAAAAAAGCTGCCGAAGAATTTGGCGCTTGGATTGGAGATAATGGTCATTCTTTAATTTATGGCGGCTCGAAAGTTGGGCTCATGGGTGCCGTTGCAAAAAGTGCACTTGATCACGGTGCACATGTAACTGGAGTTGAACCTCATTTCTTTATTGACCAAGATTTGCAGCTCGAGGAAGTATCTGATTTGATCGTGACAGAGAACATGCAACAGCGAAAAGCTCTAATGTTACAAAAGGGTGACGCCTATGTTGCTCTCCCAGGAGGAACTGGCACACTTGAAGAGATTTCAGAAATCATGTCGCTGTGTTCGCTTCATCGCCTGCACAAGCCATGCTTCATCCTCAATCTCGACGGCTATTATGATCCTCTGCGAACACTTCTTGATGAGATGATAGAAAAAGGCTTTTCAACGCCTTCGCGTCTCTCAGAAATTCAATTTGTTTCTACTGTCGCAGAACTAAAAAAAACTCTTGCGCATGTGCTTAAGAAAAGTAGCTAGCACCTTTAATTCATTTTTAATTCCTTTAAAAAGTGGCCCTAGCAGACACTTTCCCCAAACTTATTCCTCAGGTGAGTTTGTATTCGGCACAAGGTCAATTCCAATTCGTGATGAAGGAACTTTACCAAGTATATTTCCCGGGTGGATTTGTTGTATGAAATGATAGCTTGTTCGTGGGGATTAACACACCTTTGTCACATTTAGTTTCCTCCTTGAATTTATGTATGGCACCAATTTAGCTTTAATTAACGTAAATACTATTGTTGTACCCTGCAAAACTTGCCTAAATGTCATTACTTTTATGCCTGGCACTAATGCAAATGGGGTGCCTAGCTTGGATTTATGTTGACTGATTCCTTAAAAGTTTAGAGATTTAAAAAGTTTTAGCTAATTTGAGTTCGCATGTGCTAACATAGGTATCGGTAATTTATGTTAGCTATTGCTAACAGTCAATTTCTTATCTAAATTATTTGCTGCTTATTAAATGTTTGGGAGTTTTTGAATGAAAACAATGAAAGACGCTAAGGTGGGTGACGTGAGCATTGTTGCCAATATCCAAGGGTCTGGGGCGCTTCGTCGCAGAATCATGGATATGGGCATCACTCGTGGCACTGCACTCAAGGTTGTTAAGGTTGCTCCGCTAGGAGACCCTATGGAAATCGAGTTGAGGGATTATCATTTGAGTTTGCGTCGCAAAGACGCAGAAATGATTGAGGTGCAATAATGGGCATATCAATCGCACTTGCTGGCAATCCTAACAGTGGCAAAACGACTCTTTTTAATGCTCTCACAGGCGCTAACCAATATGTAGGCAATTGGCCTGGTGTAACTGTTGAAAAGAAACATGGATTCATTAAAGGCCACAAAGACGTTCGCATCACTGACCTTCCAGGAATATATTCCTTGTCTCCCTACACTCAGGAAGAAGTTGTTGCTAGAAATTTCCTTCTTGATGAACGTCCAGATGTAATTCTGAACATTGTAGACGGCTCTAACATTGAGAGAAATCTCTATCTCACTACACAACTAATCGAGCTTGGCATCCCGGTTGTGGTTGCGATTAACATGATGGACGTTGTTCGCAAAAGCGGCGTTACTCTTAACACGAAACTACTCGGGGAAAAATTAGGCTGCACTGTAGTTGAGATTTCAGCTGCAAAAGGCGAAAATGTGCAGGAAGCCGCTGAACTGGCAATTGAAGCTGCAAGGAAGGGCGACAGAGCTCCGTGTCATAGCTATGCGGGTTGTGTAGAACACGCTCTGGCGCACATTGAAGAGCGCGTTCTGCATGATTTCCCAGAGTCGATTCAAAAATGGTATGCAATTAAAATCTTTGAGGGCGACCAAAAAATCCTTGATAAGATTGGCGTTTCACAAGAAGATCGTGAGCATGTGCAGCATGACATTGAAGCTGCTGAGCAAGAACTTGGGGATGATGCGGAAACAATCATCACTAATGCAAGATATGACTACATTGTTCCAATCGTTAAAGAGTGTAAAAAAGCACCAGAAAAGCCAAAGAAGCCGATTTCCGAAAAAATCGACAGTGTAGTCACGAACAGAGTCTTGGGACTTCCAATTTTTGCCCTTGTGATGTTCTTGATTTTTAACATCGCGATGGTTTGGGTTGGTCAGCCAGCAACCGACTGGGTAAACGATAACCTTTTTGGCGATGGTTTTTTTGTAAACAGCGAAAGCCAGCAGGCCTATGAAGAGGCGGCTGATGAGTATGCAGAAGGAAATTATGCTGATAAAATCAGTGGATATCTCGCTGCGGCTGAGGCTAAAGGCATTGACACTGAAGAAGTCTCAGGTGCGGTTGATGCATTAGCAGAAGATCCAGAAGACGCTGACGCTAATAAAACGCTTGATGATTTTGTGACCGCTAATGCGTCTTTCACGGCAAGAGATGTTGACTTGTATGAAGATGATGTCCCAACTGGAGACAAGATTGAGGTTACGTCTTCGGACTTTGAGGAAGCTGTGCTTGCTCAGGCCGACGAACCTGACCCTGCAGATTATGATGGTTTTATTCCTTCTTTAACTAATGCTGCAAGTGATTGGCTCGAGAGTCTTGAATCTCCAGCATGGTTACAGGGCTTGATAGTTGATGGCATTATTGGTGGTGTTGGTGCGGTACTCGGATTTGTTCCACAGTTGATGGTATTGTTCATCTGCCTTGCATTTATTGAAGAATGCGGATATATGGCGCGTGTTGCATTCGTGCTTGACAGATTGTTTAGACGCTTTGGACTTTCAGGCAAAAGCATAATCCCAATGCTCATCTCAACAGGTTGTGGCGTGCCTGCGATTATGTCAACGCGCACAATTGAGGAGCCAAAGGAACGTCGAATTACTGTTATGACCACAACGATGATTCCTTGTTCTGCTAAGTTGCCAATCATCGCTCTCATTGCGGGCGCAGTCATGGGAGGTGAGTATGCGGCATTAATCACAACTGCAGCCTACTTTGGTGGCATCTTTGCAATCTTGATTAGTGGTCTTTTCCTCCAAAGGTTAAACCGCTTCAAGGGAGAGTCATCACCGTTTATTATGGAGCTTCCACAATATCACCTTCCAAAACTTACTTCTGTTTTGAAAACAATGTGGGACCGTGCATGGGCCTTCATTAAAAAAGCTGGAACCATCATTCTCCTTTCAACTATTGTGATTTGGTTTCTTCAGAACTTTGGCTTTGCAGAAGGCTCATTCGGAATGCTTGAAGAAGATCAAATTGATTCTTCAATACTTGCTGCAATCGGCAATGCTCTCTGCTGGATTTTTGCTCCACTTGGATTTGGCGAATGGCAGACAACTGTCACATGCCTAACAGGTCTTGTTGCGAAGGAAAACCTCGTTTCAACAATGTCTGTTATTTATGGCGGCAGCATTGGCGTGAGCGAGTTTTTCCGCGCTATGGCGGCGCCTGCAGCACTTGCGTTCTTGTTCTTCAACTTGCTGTGCGCACCTTGTTTCGCTGCAATGGGTGCAATCAAGCGCGAAATGAACAGCGCTCGTTGGTTCTGGTTCGCCATTGGCTATCAATGTGGATTTGCCTACCTCGTTGGTACTCTAATCAATCAGATCGGCAACATTATTCTTGGTCAATTTGACTTTACTGGTGTTGTTGTTATGCTTGTTCTAATAGTTGCAATCATTATTTGGAGAATGGTTGACAAAAAGCGCCAAGGCAAAAGCGCACTCTGCGATTGCGGAAGTTGCGGTGGTTGTCCTGCAAAGGATTTCTGTCACAAGTAGGCGCTAACTCTTTTTTGCGAATATATCAGCTGGGTTTAGTCACAGCAGGTTATTCGATATACTCCTAGATAGCCTCGTCGTTGACCGAAAAAGTCACGGCGAGGTTTTTTTGTTCATCTTTAAGAACATAGAATTGATAATTGTCAATTTACAAAGAAAGGGGAAGTATGGCAAAGATGACAGAAATCAGATGGCATGCTCGTGCTGGCCAAGGTGCTGTTACTGCTGCAAAACTCATTGCAGACACTGCACTTTCAGCTGGTGCCTACATCCAAGCAATGCCTGAGTATGGTCCAGAGCGCACAGGTGCTCCTTTGAAGGCCTACACTCGTGTTTCTGATCAACCAATCGAAGTACACAATTCAATCAAAACCCCAGACATCGTTGTTGTTTTGGACGAAACACTTCTTGATATTGTTGATGTTTTAGAAGGCATCAAGGACGACGGAGTTGTTATTTTGAACACTGCAATGAGCGTTGCTGATGCCAGAAAGAAGCTAAATGCTCCTGAGAGTGTAAAAGTGGCTGTCGTTAACGCCTCCGACATTGCTCTTTCAACTATTAAGAGAGACATTCCAAACACCCCAATTTGCGGAGCTTTGGCTAAGGTGACTGGTGTGGTTTCTCTTGATGGGATTAAAGAGCATCTCAAGACAACATTCGGTAAGAAATTTACGCAGGAAATCATTGATGCTAATTTAACAAGTGTTGATCGTGCATATGAGGAGGTGCAAGTATAATGCAGATGCCAAATCTTGAAACTTTCGACGAGTGGCGTCCGGAAGAAATTCCTCAAGGATATGTGTGCAATGCAGGCACAGCTAAAGAATATGTCACAGGTGGCTGGAGATCAAAGCGCCCTGTTTGGAAAAAAGATGCTTGCAAGAATTGCATGATGTGCTGGGTAGTTTGCCCTGATTCATCAATTCAAGTGAAAGACGGAGAAATGATTGGTATTGATTACGACCACTGCAAAGGATGCGGCGTTTGTGTTCATGAATGCAAATTTGATGCACTCTCAATCATTAAAGAATCCGAGGCTCTGGCGAAAGGAGACGAATAATGGCAACTTCACAACCATTTTCAGCTACTGGCAACCAGATGATTGCTGAGGCATTCCGTCAGGTTGACCCTGATGTAATGGCTGCATACCCTATCACCCCTCAAACCACTATTGTTGAGGGATATGCGAAGTTCGTGGCCAATGGACTCGTGCACACTGAGTTTGTTACTGTTGAATCTGAGCATTCAGCTATGAGTGCCTGCGTTGGTGCTTCTGCAGCTGGTGCTCGAGTGGCGACTGCAACTGCTTCTCAGGGATTAGCTCTCATGTGGGAAGAACTCTACATCGCTTCCGGCATGAGACTTCCAATCGTCATGGCGAATGCAAATCGTGCGCTTTCAGCACCAATTAACATTCACGGTGACCATTCCGACGTTATGGGTGCGCGCGACGCAGGTTGGATTATGTTTTTTGCAGAGACTGCTCAAGAGGCATATGACAACTCAATCATTTCTTTCCCAATTGCGGAAGATAAAGACGTTCATTTGCCTGTAATGACAACGCTTGACGGATTCACTACTTCTCATGCAATGCAATATTGCGTTAAAGAAGACGATGAAACGGTCAAGAATTTCGTTGGCGACTATGTAGGAGAAAACGGACTGCTCACATCTTCTGAGCCTGTGGGCCATGGTCTTTTTGCTAACGGTTCTTCATACATGAAGACACGCAAAGTACTTCGTGACACATCACGCGCTGCTCTTCCAATTATTGAGAAATATGGCAAAGAGTGGGCAGAAATAACTGGTCGTCCGTTTGACCTTGTCGATTGTTGGGGATGTGAGGATGCTGACATTCTCGTTGTCGTTCTTGGTTCGGCTGGCGGCAATGTCCGTCATGTTGCAAGGATTCTTCGTGAGGAAGGCGTTAATGTTGGCGTAATTCGTCCTCGCGTTTACCGTCCTTTCCCTGATGAGATTATTGTTAAGGCCATCAAGCAAGTTGCAGATGCTCGCAAATGCAGCGTGGTTGTTCTCGACCGTGCTGACAGCATTGGTGACCATTTTGCACCACTTGGTGCAGATGTCGCATCGGCCCTTTTTGCAGCAGGCGTTAATGTTCCATTCAAGAATTATGTCTTTGGCCTTGGTGGTCTTGACTTTACTGAAAAGCTTGTTCGCCAAATCATTTCTGAGGCACAAGATTTGAGAGACAACGGGACTGACAGCGGTACTCTTAAATTTATTGGATACATGGATGAGAAAGGGGAAGAATAATGGCTAATTTGAAAGAACTTTCTCAACTTCCTGAAAGACTTGCTCCAGGCCATCGCTTGTGTGCTGGATGTGGCGCTTCAATGTGTGTTCGTCAGGTGCTCATGGGCGTGCCAGAGGATTGCCAACCAGTAGTTGGTTGTGCAACTGGTTGCTTGGAAGTCTCGACTACGATTTATCCATATAACGCTTGGAATGTGCCTTTTATTCATAATGCGTTTGAAAACTCAGCAGCGACGGTTTCTGGTGTTGAAGCTGCGTTCAAAGCAATGCAGCGCGCGGGAAAAATTCCTGAGAATAAAAAGTGCAAGTTTGTGGCATTTGGTGGTGACGGTGGCACCTATGACATCGGCCTTCAGTCTTTGTCAGGTGCAATGGAGCGCGGACACGACATGGTTTATGTTTGCTATGACAACAATGCCTACATGAACACAGGCATTCAGCGCTCATCTGCAACACCAAAAGGTGCTTGGGCAACGACTTCAGAAGTCGGTGCAGCACAGCAAGGCAAGCCACAAATCAGAAAAGACCTCGCAAGTGTGATTGCAGCTCATCACATTCCATATGTTGCTCAATCTACTGTGGGACATTGGAAAGATCTCACTGCAAAGGCAGCTAAAGCGTTTGAGTGCGAAGGTTCTGCCTTCCTCGTTGTGCTTGCTCCTTGTCCACGTGGTTGGAGATATTCCGAGGATTTGACGGCTCAAATTTGTCGTGCGGCAGTTAACTCACGTTACTGGCCTTTGTTCGAAGTTGAAAATGGTGTGTGGAACGTAACCGACGTTAAAGAGAACAAGCGTGTGCCTCTTGAGGACTTCTTGAAACCACAAGGTCGTTTCAAACATCTCTTTAAACCGGAAAATGCTGGTCTTCTTGAGGAAATTAAAGAAGATGTTGATTCCTATTGGAACTATCTCCAGGGAATGCAGACAGCAACGCATCCTGCAGAGTAGGCTCGTTTTAGGGTTTGCAGAATTCCGATTTTTGAATAAATAACAATGAAAAGCCTGGCTTTAGCTGGGCTTTTTTTCTTTTAAAGATTGTGTGTCTGGCACACGTGCTGGCGTTTGCGCAAGCTCAAGCAAAGTGCAGCGAAAGTCCCAGCGTGATATAATCATGACTTTAGCTAAAGGAGTTTTATATGAGCGATAATTCAGCGTCAAAGCTGCTGGTGGAAAACAGCGTAGCTAGCAGAATTGGTGCAGGAGATGCAAGCCTCTACGACTTTTCCGAAGACGCAATGGAATGTGCCGCGCAGTTTATGGGGTGGCGCGATTTAGCCTCAAGGCCTCCTGTTTCGCCAGGCTCTATTATTTCTTTCGCAAGACAGGCGAGAAATGACGGCTTGAACAAAGTTGTACTTCTTGGGCAAGGCGGCTCAACGCAAGCTCCAATGACAATCACAAAATATGACAAGCAAGATCGCGGAAATGTCACGTTCCGCATTATTGACTCGGTCTCACCTGTGCGTGTTCGTGAATTTTTGGAAACAACTAACCCTTTCGAGACGCTTCTTCTCGTCTCATCAAAGAGTGGTGGCACCATCGAGCCAAACTCGCTTTTAATTGCAATTAAACAGGCTTTCGCGCCAATTTTGGGAGATGAATTGCCTAACCACCTCGTTGCTATAACTGACCCTGGTTCTTCACTTGACAAAATGGCACAAGAAGAAGGCTGGCGAAAGATTTTCTATGGGAAGGAAAGCGTTGGAGGCCGCTATTCCGCACTTTCAGTGTTTGGCTTAGTGCCTGCTGCCTTAACTGGAATTGACATCATTAAGTTTCTTGAATTTGCAGCAGACGCTGAAGAGCAATGCAGAGCAGATGTGACCTCAAATCCCGCTGTTGAACTTGCTGCGTTTCTCTTTGAAAACTACGAGCGTGGTCGCAACAAGTTTTCGTTTCTCACGCCAAAACGTGGACGTGTTTTGGGCCTGTGGATTGAACAGCTCGTTGCGGAGTCATTGGGCAAGAATGGAAAAGGCATCACACCTAACATTGAAATTGACTCGCTTCTTCTCTCAAAAGACACCGGCGACAGAACTGCAATTATGTACGAAACTGAGACTGACTTTTGGGATGAAAAGGCTTCCTTTGAGTTGTCTTTGAAATATATTGATGAAAACATTCCTGTTAAAAAATTCAGCATTTCTAGTGTTTACGAGCTTGCACAACATTTTGTAATTTGGGAATATGCAATTGCAATGTGTGGATGGCTTATGAAAATCTGTCCGTTTGACCAGCCAGATGTTGCTTCTGCAAAAGCTGCTACATTAAAGGTTTTGGAAGAAGGAAACCTTGATCGTGGAAGAAAAGTTAGCTATGCAGAAGAGGCGTACATGGGCGAAGCTCTTGTGTTTGCAAGTGATGCAATTCCTGAGTGTGACACATTGCATGAATCAATTCGCGCTCTTTTTGTGTCAATAGAACCTGGCGACTATTTCAGTGTAAATGCCTTTTTGCCATTTACTGGAGAAGGACGTCGTGAGGCTCTCGATAAAATTCGCTCAAGTGTGGCTCATGCATTTGGAGTTATGTCTTGCCTTGAAATTGGTCCAAGATTTTTACACAGCACTGGTCAGTTGCAAAAAGGTGGCCCTAACAACGGCGTGTTTTTAATTGTTTCAGCTAGTGAGCTAAAAGACATTGAGCTTGGCGATCATGCGAAAGCTCCAACTCTTGGAGCTTTGGCACATGCTCAAGCGATTGGCGACATGCAAATCTTGAGTGAGAGAGGACGCAGAGCGCTACACATTCATCTCCCAAATAATTCAGGTGTTGCAATTCGTCTTTTGAATCACATTGTTCGAGACGTGATTGATGACATGATTGTAGAAAAGCAGGCGAAATAGTTTTGAATCGTTGCGTTAGATTACACATAAAAGGCATTGTACAAGGGGTCGGATTCAGACCCTTTGTTTATCGTGAAGCAAAGAAGCATTTGATTTCAGGCTGGGTGCTCAATGCCTCCGATGGCGTGCATGTTGAAGGTGAAGGGGAAGAAAAAAACGTTGCCTCTTTTATTATGGCGCTTTCTGAAAATGCTCCTGCTGCATCTAGCGTGAAAGAAATTAGCATTGAAGACATTCCATTGCAACACTTTGAGGGTTTTGAGATTCGCATGTCAGACGAGGATAGCGTAAACGAAAAAACTCTTGTTTCTCCCGACATTGCAATGTGCACCGACTGCATGCGAGAACTTTTTGATAAAAATGACAGGCGTTATCACTACCCATTTATTAACTGCACAAATTGCGGTCCTCGTTTTACGATTATTGATGAGCTTCCCTATGATCGCCCTAAGACTTCGATGAAGAAGTTCCCGATGTGTGAAACTTGCGAAAGCGAATATAGAGATTCTGCAAACAGGCGTTTTCACGCGCAGCCAAATGCCTGTTTTGAGTGTGGTCCCCATGTTTATCTTGACGATTTTTGTTCCATTAAAGAGGGAACGAATCTCGAAATTTCAGATGCTATTTTTTCGGAATGTGCACGGCGTCTGAAAGATGGTGAGATTCTTGCAGTAAAAGGTCTTGGAGGTTTTCATCTCGTTTGTGACGGGAAAAATCCAGAGGCATTAAATAAGCTGCGTGCTCGCAAGCACCGCGACAACAAAGCGTTTGCGGTCATGATGAAAAGCGTAGATGTTGTGAGGGGCTTTTGCAATGTGAGCGACGCGGAAGCAAGCATTTTGGATTCTACTGAAAAACCTATCGTTCTTTTAAAAAAGCTCAGTTCTATCTCGCATAACTCTCGCAGTTGCGGTGACAGTTACCTTACTCACAAGATTACTCACGCATCAATAAACGATGCTTTCGAGTCAGACGATAATTGCTCTGACACTTCTGCAGCAAATTGTTCCAATGAAGATTTTTCAGCAAGTACGTGCACTGCATGTTTTAATCATCCATATGCTCTCTCTGGAGATTTGCCAGAACTTGGTGTGATGCTTCCATACACTCCCGTTCAAGCGCTATTGCTTGAATCATTCGAAAAAGTTTCTAATGATGAGTCTGCAGTTCTTGTTATGACTTCGGGCAATTTGCATGATGAGCCAATTGTCACAAACGATGATGTGGCAAAAACAAAATTTTTGGGGATAGCAGATGCAATTCTTGGAAATGACCGAGAGATACTCACGCGTTTTGATGATTCGGTTGTGCGTGTTCTTGATTTTGGAAACAATGAGTCGGCAGTACAAATGATTCGACGTGCTAGGGGATATGCACCTCGTCCTTTGAGCGTTCCTTTTGAAAATGATTTTGAAACTTTTGCAACTGGCCCTGAGCAAAAAAACACATTCACTTTTGTGCGCAAGCAGCATGCTTTTGTTTCGCAACACATTGGCGACGTTGGAGATGTTGATGTTTCTGACGCTTGGTTTGAGACGAAATCTCGGTTTGAGAATTTGTTTGATTTGAGTGATCATTGCGCAATTGTGTGTGACAAACATCCTGAATATTTAACAAGCAAATGGGCGAAAAAACATGTAATTGAAGCAGAGGAACCGCTTGGGTTCGATGAAGTCTATCATCATCATGCGCACATAGTTTCAGCAATGGCTGAAAATGGAATTGATGAAGCAACCATCGGTTTTTCTTTCGACGGAACAGGTTTTGGTGCAGATGGTTGCATTTGGGGTGGCGAAGTTCTTCTTTCAAACCTTGAGACCTATGAAAGAGTTGCTAATTTTGCCTATTTTCCTCTACCTAGTGGGGCAGGGGCAGTCAAAAACCCAACTCGCACTGCATATGGCTTGCTTTATTCTTGCGATCTTCTTGATGAGGCAAGAGAGTTCGTGAGTGAGATGGGAGATGAGGCGAAAGCGTGTGAATCGCTCATTGAGTCTAGCACCAACACTCCCTACACTTCTTCAGTGGGAAGATTATTTGATGCTGTTGCTGCACTGTTAGGGATTTGCGTTCAGCCTACATATGAGGGCGAGGCTGCCATTGAGCTTGAGGCAGCCATGTTTAACTTCGAGTTTGATGATTATGATTCGGATGATGCGCGATATGCATTTGAAGTGCAAAAGAATTCCGCTACTGAACACTCAACAGCTCTAGACACTTCTATGTTTGTAATTGATCCCAAAAAAGTGGTCGCCGCGATTCTTGAAGACATTAGAAATAATGTTGACAAAGCGGTTATTGCGAGACGATTCCATGATGCAATAGTGAAGCTAGTTAGACTGATTGCGCAAATTACCTACCAAATTTATGGCATTAAAAAGTGCGTTTTGGCTGGCGGCGTATGGATGAATCGTTATTTGTGCGAAAGTAGTGTGGCTGCCCTAGAGAGCGATGGCTTTGACGTTATCCTTAACAGAGACCTGCCACCTAACGACGGTGGGGTATCATATGGGCAAGCAATAGTTAACTGTGCACGACATAGAGCGAAGGCGGTCGAAGAGTAGACATGTGCTTGGCAATTCCAGCAAAAGTTGAATCATTAGAGGAAGGCAACATCGCCAATGTCAACATCTTGGGAACAAGACGACGCGTTTCTTGCGACTTAACGCCAGATGTTAAAGTTGATGATTATGTTCTTGTTCACGCTGGTTTCTCGATTGAAATTGTTGATGAGGTTATTGCACAGCAGACTCTCGATTTAATAAAAGAAATGCCTGAGTTTTCGGAGATTTGTTAATGGAGCCAGTTCCAAACATTTTGGAAGGTTTCCGCAATCCAGACCTTGCAAAAACGCTAATAAAAGCGATAGAGAACCACAACGTTGACAGAGATGTCAACTTAATGGAGGTCTGCGGAACTCACACGGTCTCGATTGCGCGCGCAGGAATTAAATCGATTATTCCGCCAAACATTCATTTGATATCTGGTCCAGGTTGTCCTGTTTGCGTTACTGCAAATGTAGACATAGACAAGGTTATTGCTCTCACTAAAATGCCTGATATTGTCATCACGACTTTTGGGGACATGACGCGTGTGCCAGGGTCGACTTCGAGTCTGCTAAAAGAGCAGGCACGAGGTGCAGACATTCGAATCGTCTATTCACCGCTTGACGCTCTTGATGTTGCTGTGGAGTCCCCTGATAAGCAGGTGATATTTGTTGGAGTTGGTTTTGAGACTACAACCCCTTTGATAGCTTCTACTGTTCTTCGAGCAAAATCGATGGGGCTTAATAATTTCTCAGTTTTCGTGGCCCACAAAAACATGCCAGGCGCATTGGAAACTATCGTCAATGACCCTCAAGTTAAAGTTGATGGCTTGATTTTACCAGGCCATGTGTCAGTCATTATCGGCACGAAACCCTATGAGTTTCTGGCGCAAAAATATCACATTCCAGGTGTGGTAACAGGTTTTGAACCTGTTGACATTCTTCGAGGCGTAGAGATGTTAATGTGTCAGATTTCTGATGGTGAGGCAAGAATCGAGAATGCATATGCAAGAGCTGTCGAGTCAAACGGTAATGTTGCTGCCAAGGAGGCAATTGCTAATGTGTTTGAGACGTGCGATGCCGAGTGGCGTGGAATTGGGAAAATAGCTGGCAGCGGCTACAGAATTCGTGATGAATATAAAGAATTTGACGCATGGAGCAGATTTGGCCTAGAAGTTGAGCCAACTGTGGAACCGAAAGGTTGTCGTTGCGGTGATGTTTTAAGAGGTGTAATATCTCCAAAAGAGTGTCCATTATTTCGCAAGGTTTGCACTCCAGAAAACCCAGTTGGGCCATGTATGGTTTCTTCTGAAGGAAGCTGTGCGGCATATTATCGTTATTACTAAGGAGAAATTGTGCGACAAATTGCAATCGTGCCAGGCACTTTTGACCCCATTACGCTTGGTCATCTTGACATTATTAAACGCGCTTCTCTGCTTTTTTCCGACGTGATTGTTGGTGTTGCTGCATCTAAAAACAAGCATCCTAAGTTTGACATTGACACGAGAGTAAAACTTGTTAGTGAAGCCGTTGGCAACATGGACAACGTTTCAGTTAAGCCATTTACGAATATGCTCGTTAAATTTGCTAAGGACAATAACGCTGAAGTTATTGTTAAGGGACTGCGCGCGATTACTGATTTTGAATATGAGTTTCAGCAGGGTGCATTAAACCACCAAATTGATCCAAATCTCGAGAATGTCTATATCATGAGTGCACCTGAGTATATGTATGTTTCAAGCTCGGTTGTGAGAGAGTTGCACGAACTCGATGCCGACATTTCTAAACTTGTGCCAGAGTGTGTGCTAAATTATTACGCAGAGTTGAAAAAACAGAAGTAACTTGATACTAGGAGTTTTAGGAAAAGAATGAACAAAGTAAAACCTGTTGGCACAAATCATCACATGCCTGTTGCTTGGCATGAAGAAATCGAAACCGACAGGAATGTCCCAGCAGGTCATGCAACTCTTCACGAAAAAACTTCCATTATTTGTCGCATGGCGGCTTTGTTCCTTAAAAGTGGTTCTGGTGGATGGCGTGTTCGAGATGCTGTAAACAGAACTGCCCGCGCCTTGAATGTCACGGCTACTGTGTCGATTGGACTCACCGACATTGAGTGTACTGTGCGAGAGGGCGCAGAACAGATTTCACAAACTGTTGTAATTCCAGAAAGTGGTGTTAACACCAATCTAGTTCTTGATCTTGATAAATTTCTCGTTGAGATTGACGACCATGGACATGACATCTCTGTCACCAACTATCATCTTCGAATGGATGAGGCCAGGAGCAAGAAAGCTCTTTACAATCCCTATGTTAGTGGCCTTGCTTCGGCAGCTGCTTGCGGCGCATTTACTTTTTTGCTGGGCGGAGGACTCATAGAGATGATTTGTGCTTTTGTTGGAGCTGGAATCGGACAAATTGTAAGGAGACTCCTTCTTGCTAACAGAATTAATCAATTGCTGGCAGTTGGTCTTGGAGTTGCATGTTCTTGTCTCGCATATTTCCTTTCGTTGTGTTTCATTAGTCTTTTTGTTCCCGACGCGTTGATGCATCAAATGGGATACATTGGCGCTATGCTGTTCGTTATCCCTGGATTTCCTCTGATTACTGCCGCGCTAGACATGTATTTGTTTGACATGCGAAGCGGAATTGAGCGCCTAGTTTATGCATCGCTCACAATTTTGCTTGCAACTCTCGTCGGTTGGATGCTTGCGGTCTTCTTGCAATTAAAACCTGGAGATTTTCTGCCACTTGATATCCCTGAGATTGGAATGTGCGGTTTGCGATTAGTTGCAGCTTTCGTTGGTGTCTTTGGATTTTCGATAATGTTTAACTCTCCCGTTAAAGTTGCATTTACTGCAGGCGTTATGGGCGGAATATCTGACACTCTGAATCTGGAACTCGTAAAATACTTTGGATTCGCACCTGAAATAGGAGCTTTTGTTGGGGCATTTACCGCAGGTATTCTTGCTAGTTTAGTTTGGCAAAAAACGAGGTATCCACGCACTGCCATCACTGTTCCTTCAGTTGTAATCATGGTGCCAGGGCTCTATCTTTATAAAGCTATGTTCTTTATGGCGCAGTTCGAAACAGGAGAAGCTTTCTCTTGGCTAATTCACGGAGTTATGGTTATCGTTTGCTTGCCGTTTGGGTTAGTTCTCGCTCGAGCACTAACAGACTCTCACTGGAGACACACTTCCTAGTTGCTTTTGCACGTTTTAGTTGCTTGCGATTTAAAAACATCTAAGTTCTCGTTGCCTTACGCATTTATGTAGTTTTTCCGATTCAAATAACGCTAGTTAATGCTTTGAATTGCAAATTTTAAGAGAATTTTCAGCTTGATTGTGTTTTTATTTGGGCATTACTGAGGTTTTCTCATTACTTTCATTGTTTTTTAACACGTTCGCTCAGCAGATGAGGTCGTTCTCTTTTTAGACATGCGTTAATCCTTCCTTTTTTCAATGTGAACAGAGGTTCTTCGCTACCTTTTTAGTCACGTTTGAGAGGCATGCCTAGCAATATAATGTTTTGCTGTGGAGAGGTTTTTAAAGATTGTCAAAATTGGGTTTGTTTCAATCGCAATTGGACTGGCAGTAGGGCTGCTGGTTTCCCTGTTTGCGCTCGCCCTTTTTTGGTGTAATTCGTTTCGCGCAACTCGCCAGTGGCTTGTATTGCTTCTTCCTTTTGGTGGGCTTTTCATTTTGGCAATTCATCACGCTGCGAAGGTGGATAACCCTGGTGGAACTAATCTCGTTATCGAGAGAATGCATGAGAAGAAATATGTCCGATGGGTCATGACACCTTTGATTTTTGTTTCGACCTTAGTTTCCCAGTTCTTTGGTGCTAGCATCGGCAGGGAGGCAGCAGCGTTGCAAATTGGTGGTTCTTTTGGAAGTACCATCGGTCGGTTGTTTAAGGTCCCAGATTCTGATTCTCCAATCATTATCATCTCAGGCATGAGTGCGGCTTTCTCTGCTCTTTTTGGAACACCGATGGCAGCTTGCGTTTTTGCCCTAGAAATAGAAAAAGGCAGAGTGAGCACGCCTCAAGCTATTTTGCCTGCAGCAATTTCAGCATTGATTGCCAGAGTAATTGCAGGCTTTTTAAACGTTCCTTTTTTAATCGCCGAATTGAACACTTCTCTTCCTTTTAACCTAGAAACGACTGGCATAGTTTGCTTTTTTGGATTGTGTTGTGCTGCTGCTTCCGTTATTTTTTCTCAGAGCATTAAATACACGAAAGTTCTCTACAAAAAACTGTCTAAGAGCAAAATTCTTCCGATTCTGTGGTCATCGCTAATCATCATTGCAGGAACCTATCTTGTTGGAGATCAAACCTACAATGGCGCTGGGACTGAGACAATTCTAGCTTGTTTAACTAACGCATCTTTGAGACTTGCTTGGTATGTTTGTGTTTTGAAGTTACTGTTTACATGCATTAGCCTGGGTGGCGGATTCCAGGGGGGAGAAATTATTCCTGCTTTGTTTGTGGGAGCTACTTTTGGTAACTTTTACGCTCAAATATTTTCTGTTGACGTTGTTGTTTTTGCTGCACTTGGCATGATTGGTATGTTTTGCGGAATAACGAAGTGTCCTCTAGCTTCGCTTCTGCTTGCAGTTGAGTTGTTTGGTTTTGTAACCCCTGAATTTTTCCTACTCGTTGTTGGAATATCTCTCATCGCATCAGGAAAATTTAGAATATATTCTCAGCAGCAACTCGGCTTTCTCGAACGCATTTGGTAGAGGTTAATAGTCTCTTTCTTTGCTTTAAAACTGCGTTTCATGCTTTGTTTTTGTGGCGCGGTTGTTTCGCTTTGCTCGATAGTATGCATGACTAATATAGAGTTCAGTTTTGCTTGCGGCACCGAGGTAAAGGTGCAATGCATCATTTAAACACTACGTCTTGTGACATTAAAAAACATGTTTACACTGGGATTATTTCAAGTCAGTTTCGATGCTGTTTCTGTTTAATTGCCAAGTGTTTAACTCTCTATTAAATTCAGTTTGTAGCCCAGTGTCTAAATTCATCAGTTTCATAATCGGAGTTATTCAATGGAAAAACTTAGTGATGGGAGGAAATGATGTTTGATTCTGGTAACACCGGATTCATGATTGTTTGCGCGATGCTCGTGCTGCTCATGACACCGGGGTTGGCGTTTTTTTATGGCGGTCTTTCGCGCCGCAAGAATGTCGTCAACACGATGATTATGTGTTTTGGAGTGCTTGGAATTGTGGCTCTCACTTGGATCATTTTTGGCTGGTCTTTTGCCTATGGGGGGGATGGCTCGATCCCATTCTTTGGCGGATTTGACCAAATTGGGCTGTTAGGTTTGGTTGGTAACCTCATAAACGAGGATGCAAGTGCACTGTCGCATGAGACCTATCCTGCGTTAGTAGATGTTTTTTTCCAAATGGCGTTTTGCATGATTACAACTGCAATCATCACAGGCGCTCTTGCAGGAAGAATGAAGTTTGGTGCAATTTGTGCTTTTGTTGCCGTTTGGACAATTGTTGTGTATCCACCACTGGCTCACATGGTGTGGGGTGGAGATGGCAGCTTCATTGGTGACACAATTGGCGCGCTTGACTTTGCGGGTGGTGATGTTGTTCACATTTCATCGGGTCTCACAGGTTTGATCTTGGCCCTTTTGCTGGGGAAGCGCAAGGGTTTTGGAGTTATGAGCTACAGACCTCACAATGTTCCATTTGTAGCCCTTGGTGCAACACTTCTGTGGTTTGGCTGGTTCGGTTTTAATGGAGGAAGCCAGTTTGCTGCGGATGGTGTTGCAGCACTAGCTGTTCTCAACACTGTTGTTGCCTCTGGAGCAGGTCTTGTTGCTTGGATGACTGTTGAGCGTGTTCGAAATGGAAAACCGACGTTAGTTGGTGCTGCAACTGGTCTTGTGGCTGGTCTGGTGGCAATTACACCCGCTGCTGGTTTTGTGGAGACATGGGCAGCTGTTCTAATGGGCATCATTGTTGCTCCAATTTGCTACTTTGCTGTTTCTTTCTTAAAGGCCAAGATTGGTTACGACGACGCACTTGATGCTTTTGGTTGCCATTCGGTCGGCGGAATTATCGGCGGCATTTTAACAGGCGTTTTCTGCGTCCCAGATCTCAGCTGGACCGACAAAGGAGGTTTAATTTACACTGGCGATCCAAGCTTGTTGTTAAGCCAATTTCTCGGCATTCTAGTTACAATTGTCTTTGTCGCTGTAGCAGATGTTATTATCGGTCTTGTTATTAAGGCTATCTTTAAAGGAGACCTTCGTGTTTCTGAGGAAGAGGAAGCGCTTGGCCTGGATGTTTCGGTGCATGGCGAGTCGGCTTACCCAGCCTACATCGGTCTTGATTAGAGTTGAAAGGAGTAAATCATGAAAAGAATTTCAGCAATAGTTAGACCCGAAAAGCTTGAAGCGTTAAAAGAGGCGCTATCGGCCGCCAAAGTTAATGGCATGACAATTTCGCAAGTGATGGGTTGTGGCACTCAGCATGGATGGAAAGAGTATTACCGCGGAACTGAGGTGATGCTTAACACGATTCCTAAGATTCGTTTCGAAATTATTACCGAAGAAGAACGCGTGGATGAAATAGTCGACATCATTTGCGAAACCGCAAGAACTGGTAATGTTGGAGACGGGAAGATTTTTGTCACACCAGTTGACGAGGTTGTGAGAATTAGGACAGGAGAGCGTGGCAACAAGGCAGTTTAAGCCATCACACAAAATTTGAACATCATAATCCTTAAAAGATGGGCGTTGAAATGACGCCCTTCTTTACTGCTATAATGTTTTCTTGTTATTTATTGTGGTCGCTTGGCTCAGCGGGAGAGCATCGCCTTCACACGGCGGGGGTCACTGGTTCAAACCCAGTAGCGACCACCATCTGAATGAATCTGACGGCGCACTTCGCGTGAAAATCTTCAACTCGAAAAATTCACGTACGCCAAGTACGCTAGAATTTTCCTCGTTCGATTTTCCCGCGAATTGCGCTCGTCAGATTCATTCAGAAACTATCTCCTATAGTCTTAGCACTCCTTTATCTTCACATTGCAAGCGAATCTGAACTGCATCATTTATCGAAATCACTCTTGTTTATCCATTTTTACCGTCCTGTTTTTAAAAATTACTTTCATTTAACAGGAAAAGTGCCTTATGTATGTTTTCCTAAACTCACATCTGTAATTTTTATGTTCCAAAAGAGAAACACTTGACATATGTCACTTCTGCTAAAACTTTTGCCCTTATATAATTGTTTTAACGTTTATCAATTATTTAAGGAGGACACATGACCATCATCATCGTAGTCATCGTTGTTATTGTGGCACTAGCCTTGCTGCTCATTTCGATGTACAACAACTTTGTAAAACTCCGCAATCTTTGCGACAACGCATGGGCGCAAATAGATGTACAACTTCAGCGTCGTCTTGATTTGATCCCAAACATTGTCGAAACGGTTAAAGGCTATGCAAAACATGAGTCAGAAACTTTCCAGAAAGTCACAGAGGCTCGTTCTGCTGTTGCAAACGCATCGACGCCTGAGGAAAAAATGGCCGCAGATAATGTCCTTACAGGAACATTAAAGTCGCTTTTCGCTGTTGCTGAAGCCTATCCAGAGTTGAAGGCAAACACAAACTTCCTCGAGCTTCAGAGCGAGCTTTCGAACACCGAGGACAAAATCAGCTACATGCGTCAGAGCTACAACGACGTTGTTATGAAGTACAACAACGCTTTGCAAACTTTCCCTGGCAACATTTTTGCTGGAATGTTTGGATTTCAAGCACGCCCAAGCTTTGATGCAGCGTCGGGTGCCGAGGTTGTTCCAAAAGTTCAATTCTAGAGATTTCGTTCGTTTTTAAGGTGAGAATTATGCACTCTCAATACAAAAGAGCGCTATGGCCAACCACGCTTTTAATTGCCTTGTTTGTTTTTGTAGTCTTTCTGGTTCCGCAAAGAGTTGCTTTTGCGAAAGACTATTCGCTCACAAAAACAGACATAACTGCGACTGTCAACAGTGACACTTCCATGAACGTCACACAATCTCGCCAGGTAGAATTCGATGGCGTTTTTTCGCTTCTAATGGTTCCTCTCGGCAGTGATGTTGATTTTGAAATTGATTCAGTGACAGTTAAGAGGGTTGATGAAGCAGGCTTTGCCCCCGAAGAATTGCCACAAGTTGATTTTGTGTCTGAATGGAGATATTCCGGTGGGCCAGACGTTGCCGCATATACTATCGATAGTAGCGATGGCACGGTTTATGTGTTTTCTAGCTATTCATCTGGAACCTACGAAATCACTCTAAATTATGTTTATAAAAACGCCGTCAGTGTTTATAAAGACACTGCAGAGCTCTATTGGAAGTTTGTCTCTGATGTGTGGGAAAAGAAGTCAAACGACGTCACTTGCACGGTGAACTTGCCAGTTCCTGAAGGTGTTATTCCTTCTCAAGATGTTAGGGCATGGGCTCATGGGCCTCTAGATGGACACATCGACAACAATCAAACGTCCATTCAAATGAGCGTTCCTTCGGTGGCATCAGGATCTTTTGCTGAGACTCGCGTTTGTTTTCCGGCTAGTTGGATAACAAGCTATGACAGTGCCTATCAAGGGACAAATCCAAGACATGAAATGCTTTCTTCTATTCTTGCTGAAGAAGATAAATATGCAAACGACGCTAATTTTGAACGCGCAAAAAACTTGGCATTGTTATGCGTTTTGATTGCAGTGCCAATTGTTCTCATAATTGTTTTCTTGATCTTGTTCTTTAAATATGGAAAAGAACACAAGCCTGTGTTTCAGGGCGATTATTGGCGTGACGTACCAGACCCCGAATGGAGCCCTTGTGTGATTTCTCGAAATGAGAACTGGGGAAAAGAGAAGCAATCTGATTTAATCGCAGCAATAATGCATCTTCATGCACGAGGGATTATTAAGATTGAAGACTGTGGGCTATCGCACAATGATAAATCTAAGAGAAATAAGAACGATTATGTTATCTCTATTGGCAACCCTACGGCTAAAAAACTTTCTGCATTAGAGTGTGAAACATTGCGCTTTCTTTTTGAAGAAGTTCCTGTTGGAGTGGGAAAGCCTTCGTCAAGCACCTCAGCTTCTGTGTCCGCACAGAATAATTTATATGATTCGGGGTCTTCAGAATCTGTGCAATCTGCAGGTCAATTCGATGCAAGAGCTGAAACTCCATCAGTGTCGGTGAGCAATATTTCCTCTGTGTCGGTTTTTGGGGATTTAGACCCATTTGAAATATATAAAGGCACTTCTATTTTGTTCTCCGACATCTCTGACATGGCAAAAGATAATGGGGTTTATGCTGAATCATGTCTTAGTGATTGGCAAGGAGTTCTTTCTAAAGAAGTTGATAAAGCACAACTGTTCGAGGAAAAAGGAACAAAAATTTCAACAGTATTCAACACTGTTTCGGGAATACTTACAGGAATTATGTTCCTAATCCTTCTGGCCCTTATTTTCCTTTGGGATACCGACATTGTTTCTGGGGATCTTGTGGTCTATGGTATCTTCGCTGTGATTTTAATGTTTGTGGTTGGCATCATCTGCAAAAAAATTAGCCACCTGATGCTTCGACGCACAATTCGGGCGAACGAAGCCCACGCGAAGACTAAAGCGCTCAAGAAATGGCTTTGCGATTTCACAGCATTGGGCGAGCGTCCTGCACTTGACACAACTGTGTGGGGCGAATTCATGGTTTATGCCTATGTCCTTGGTGTTGCTAAGCAAGCCATTGAGCAGCTAAAGATTGCTAACCCGAACATTTTTGTCGGTGAGAGTAATGACATTTCTGTGATGCCTTGGTGGTTCTGGTATTCTCCAGGAGTTAATCAAACAGGCGCATCGTTTATTGATGGAATTTCAAGCCTGGAGACTTCATTTAATGAAGTCACGAGCGCCATATCATCTGCTACTGGCGGTGACTGGTCTGACGGCGGTGGCTTTAGTGGTGGAGGCTTCTCTGGTGGTGGCGGAGGAGGCTTCGGCGGAGGAGGCTTCGGCGGAGCGCGCTAGAATTAAAGCATGATTTTACAAGTAGAACATTTATCAAAAGACTTTGGCTTTGGGTCGCTGTTTCGTGATGTCACTTTTCGTCTCAAGTCAGGCGAGCGTCTGGCGCTTGTCGGAGTAAATGGCGCTGGAAAGACCACGCTTTTAAACATTATTGCTGGGGTAGAACACCCTGACAATGGAGATGTTATTGTCGAAAAAGGTGCTGATATTGGCTATCTTCGCCAGGAAGCAATTGAAATGGAAGACAACGAAGTCTTCGATGAGGTGATTTCTTCGCAGACTGAGCTCATTTCTCTTGAGAGAGAGCTTCATGCTTTAGAAGACGAAGTTTCAAAAACACAAGACGAGGCTTTGGTTGCTCGTCTTGGCGAAGTTCGTGAAAAGTTTGAACTTGCTGGAGGTTACACTTTAGAGGCCGATGCGCGCGCTGTTTTGTTCGGTCTTGGATTTAAAGAAGAAGACATGAAGCGCAAAACGTCCGAATTCTCAGGTGGCTGGCAAATGAGAATTGCCCTTTCGAAATTGCTTGTTAAGGCACCAAAAATTTTGCTGTTTGACGAGCCAACAAATCATCTTGACCTTGAAAGTGTGCGCTGGCTTGAGTCTTTTTTGAAGGGCTATTCGGGAACAGTTATTGTTGTCTCTCATGATCGTGCTTTTATGGATAACATGGTCAATCGTGTTGTTGAGATTGCAAATGGTAAATCGGAGTGCTATGAGGGAAATTATTCTAAATATTTAAAGCTTCGTGAAATTAGAATAGAGCAGCTAAAAGAAGACAAAGTCAAACAAGATGCTGAAATTGCGCATCTGGAAGATTTTGTTCGTAAATTTAGATATAAAGCTTCGAAGGCTAAGCAGGCTCAGGATCGCTTGCGTAAACTCGAGAAAATATATGAAAACAGAATTGAGATCCCGCCGGAGCCGAAAAGGGTTCACTTCAAGTTTGTTCAACCACAGCGCACCGGTGATGAAGTTGTTAAAATGCGCTCTATTCACAAAGCTTTTGGTGACCATGTTGTTTATGATGACGTTGATTTTACGATGTATAGAGGTGACAAGATTGCACTTGTTGGCCCGAATGGAGCTGGAAAATCTACACTTTTAAAGATGGTCGCAGGAGCTATCACGCCCGATAGCGGCACGTTAAAGTATGGAATTCATGTTGACTACACCTATTTTGCCCAGCATCAATTAGATGAGCTTGATGTTCGAAACACGGTTTTTGAAGAGCTAGATCAAACAGCGCCTGGATGGACAATTTCTCAAGTTCGCTCGCTTCTCGGAGCTTTTTTGTTTAAAGGTGATGATGTGGACAAAAAAGTTAGCGTCTTGTCTGGCGGTGAAAAGTGTAGACTAGCGCTTGCTAAGATGCTTGTTGAACCAAAGCCGCTTTTGTGTTTGGATGAGCCAACAAATCATCTTGACATCGCCAGCGTAGACGTTTTAGAACAGGCACTAAATTCATTTGAAGGTAGCATTCTGTTCATTACTCACGATCGCCACTTGATACGAAGTGTTGCCAATAAAATTGCAGAAGTAAAAGATGGACAAATCAACGTTTATAACGGCGATTATGATTACTATCTTTTTAAAAGCGCTCAAGACGAAATGATGAATAACGATGAACTGGCACACGCTAAAGAAGAAGTTGCACGTGAATCTTTTAATGCAGCGAACCCAAAACATGCCAAAGGTCTTGCAGGTGGAGGAAAGATTTCTTCCTCTGATAAAGCTAATGGTGGAAATAAATTTGCAAATGGTTCAGGTCAGTCACGTGGAGGCGCACCTAAAACAAAAGAACAGAAACGAGCAGAAGCCGAGGCTCGAAACAAAATGTCCACAATCACTAAAGATTTGCGTAAACAACTGGCTAATCTAGAAAAACAGATGGACGAAGATAGCGCAAGAATCGATGAGCTTTTAAAAATAATGGCTGAGCCAAATTTTTATATGACCGCTGAAAACCCAACGGCGATAATAACAGAACATGCAATGCTCAAAGAGAGATTGCCTGAAATTGAAGCAGAGTGGCTGGAAAGAAGCGAAGAGTTAGCTGTAATCCAACAGAACTGTTAAACTTAAGTCTATGAATTTTGACACTATTGCTTCATATGCCTGCATAATACTGGCTTTTGTGCCAGCAATTGTTCTTCATGAAGTCGCTCACGGGTTTGCTGCATACAAACTAGGAGACCCCACGGCGAAGCAGGCAGGCCGTCTTTCTCTAAATCCAGCGAAGCATGTTGACATTTTTGGAACGGTAATTTTGCCACTGTTTCTCATGATAATGAACCTGCCTGTGTTTGGTTATGCAAAGCCTGTTCCATACAATCCCATGTATTTTAAGGACAAAAGAAAAGGTGACTGTATTGTTGGACTTGCAGGTCCTTTGGCTAACTTTGTAATGGCATTTGTTGGCGCATTGATTATGAACCTCTTTAAAGGGGAAGCGTTTGCTATTTATAACAATGTGATTGGCTATTACTTTTATTTCCTGTTTTTGCCTCAGTTTATTTTGATTAACCTCTATTTGATGTTTTTTAATTTGATCCCAGTGCCGCCACTTGACGGCTCATCGATAATCGCTCTGTTTATTCCTGAGGACAAGTTGCCAAAATGGTATGCAATGCAGCAGTATGCGCTTCCAATTTTGCTCATTGCGATAATTGTTATTCCATACATCATCAACATTGATCCAATTTCGGCCTATTTAAATTTAACTGCGGGAAATCTCGGGCGCCTCATGATTCCTTTTTACTAGAAGGCAAGTTTTGAGTATCAACATCAAAACTGCAAACTTTGAAGGTCCTTTCGACCTTCTGCTTCAGCTTGTTCAATCTAAACGAGTTGACATTTCTTCGATTTCGATTTCGGAAGTAACCGATCAATATCTCGCAATTGTGTCAAGAATGGTTATTTTAGACACAGAGACAGCATCCGATTTTATGCTGGTAGCGGCAACTTTGCTTGAAATTAAAGCAAAGTCTATGTTGCCTAAACAAATTGTCACTTTAGAAGAAGATGAGATGCTTTCTCCATTAGAGGCAAGAGAACTTCTGATTCAAAAGCTGATCGTTTACAAGCAATTCAAGAATGTTTCCGCCCGACTAAATGATATGTTTGATGCCGAAACGCGCCACATCACGCGCACATTTGGTCCAACAAGTGATTTTAAAGAAGTGACCCCGAATTTTTTAAAAGATGTTGAAGTTGGAGTTTTTTCTGAGAAGGCTGCATTGTTGCTTGGTCGAAAAGACCAGTTTCTTTTGGCTTCTTCTCACATTGCATCAAAGCCATTAAATGTTGAAGTGTTTGCACAAACTGTCTTGTCGAGATGCAAGATTGAAGGAAAGATGCGTTTTAGCGAACTTGTTAAAGAATCTCCTCGGCGTGAGATTGTGGTTGTAACACTGTTGGCAGTTCTTGAGTTGTATAAACGCAATCTTGTAAATGTTGAGCAAGTTTGTGAATTTGGCGACATTGAAATTGAAGCAAAAGAATAGGAAAGAATGAAAAATGTTTGAAGCGATTACTGAATATAAAACAAGGTCTGACCGTAAATTGATGCAAAAGATTGAGGCGATCCTTTTTGTGTCGGAAGGGGCTGTCTCGATGGACGATTTATGCTCAGCCCTTGGAGAAGATGCAGAAGATATTGAGCTTAGCATTGCTGATCTTGATGACTATCTCTTTGAAGATGAGTCGGCGTTAGAAATTAGAGAGGTTGCTGGCGGCTATCAGCTTTTTACAAAAGAAGAATATTTCGATGCATGCGAAAGCTTTATTCTTGATCAAGACAGGCGCAAACTTTCCGCTTCTGCTGTGGAAGTGCTCTCAATTGTTGCCTACACGCAACCAGTTACGCGTTCTCAAATTGCAGAAATTCGCGGTGTTAATTCTGATTCACTTGTAACAACTTTGATTAATAAAGGCTACATTTTTGAATCAGGAATCTCTACAGATGCAGGAAATCCTGCACTCTTATCGACAACAACACAATTTTTGAATTCATTTGGTTTAACTGATATTGAACAATTGCCTCCACTTGAGGAATTTGCACCAGACGAAGACGCAAGAATTTCGATTGCGGAACGTCTTGGTGCTCTAAGGTCAAGAAATACTGAACTTGCGGACGATGTCGACAGATAAATGATGAGATTGCAAAAATATCTAGCCAGAAGTGGTGTGGCTTCGAGACGTAATTCTGAAAAAATAATTGCTGAGGGGCGTGTTACTGTAAACGGACATGTGGTTAGTGAACTTGGCACGAGTGTTGATGAAAATGTAGATGATGTTGCAGTAGATGGTGAGGTTGTTAAAATAGCGGCAGAAAAGGTCGTCTTAGCTTTAAATAAACCTTGCGGTTTTGTTACCACTATGGATGACCCACAAGGTCGTCCAACTGTGAAAGACTTAATTTCTAAAAGTGAACATATTGGACTTTTTCCAGTTGGACGGCTCGACTTTGACACAAGCGGCCTTTTGCTTGTCACAAACGATGGCGAACTTGGTGCTAAACTAATGCATCCTTCATCAGAAGTTCGTAAAACCTATGTTGCTACTGTACAAGGAAATGTTTTATCTTGCGATCTTGATGTTTTGAGAAGAGGTGTCGATCTGGGGGATTTTATAACTTCTCCAGCTTCATGCAAGCTTTTGTCGTCAGATGAAGATGAATCTGTTGTTGAAATCACAATTCACGAGGGGAAAAACAGGCAAGTCCGCAGGATGTTTTCTGCAGTAAATCATCCTGTTGTTTCTCTTAAAAGAACGAAATATGCAAACATTTCAATCGACTCTGTTAAGGCTGGCCAAATGCGCGAAGTAAAGGGCAAGGAGCTGGAAATATTGCGCTCTTTTGTATAGTGTAGAATTGTTTTTATAACAATAAAGCGAGGGGAGATTATGTCTAACACGGTTAAAATTGAGCCTCTATCAGGTCCAATTAAAGGGTCTGTCGCGGTTTCTGGCGATAAGTCAATCTCACATCGATCGATTCTTTTTTCTGCAATGAGCGAAGGAACTTCGAAAGTTTCTGGGGTTTTAGATTCAGCCGACGTTCGAGCTTCAATTGAGGCGGTGACTGCTCTGGGAGCCAAAGTAGATTTAAAAAAGCAGAGTGATGGCTCTCTTACTGGAGAGATAACTGGTTGGGGAAGCAAAGGACCAAAGCAACCCGCTGCTCCAATTAATTGTATGAATTCGGGAACCACGGCACGTTTGCTCATGGGAATTTTGGCACCTTGGAACATCGAGGTTGAAATTACGGGTGATGAGTCTCTTTGCATGCGACCAATGCGCCGAATTACGGCCCCGCTCATGTTGATGGGCGCAAAATTCTCTCCGGAGGGCGCAGAAACTCTTCCAATTACAATTCACGGAAACAGGAATTTAAAGGCTATTCAATATGAAAGCCCAATGGCTTCTGCGCAGCTAAAGTCGGCAATACTGCTTGCTGGAGTTTATGCTAATGGAAAGACATCTGTAACAGAGCCAGAACAATCGAGGACTCACACCGAATTGATGTTGAGCCAATATGGCGTTGAAACTGTTGCTCAAACCAGATATGCCGAAGTTTCAGGACCTGTGCAAATGAAAGCAGCTGATTTGAATGTTCCAGGTGATGCTTCTTCTGCTGCTTTTTTGTGCTGCCTTGCCGTTCTTTTGAAGGGGAGCTCTATTACAGTTAAAGACGTGCTTTTAAGCCCTTCTCGAACTGGTTTTTTGCGAACCCTTGAGCGCATGGGCGCTAAAATCACTTGGGAAGTGAAAGGCTCGGAAGGCAAGGAGAATTATGGCGACATTCACGCTGAATATTCCCCAAACATCAAGGGATGTGAGATTCCTGCTAAATATTTCGCAACAGTTGTTGATGAAGTTCCAATTCTTGCTCTTGTTGCATCTTGTGCAAAGGGTGTCACGGTTTTTCGGAATTGCGAAGAACTTCGTGCCAAGGAAACTGACCGCCTGCAAGCAATAATCGATGGTTTAACTGAGCTAGGCGCAAGTGTTTGGACCCATGGCGATGATTTGTTTATCGAGGGAGATCCTGACTTTGATTTGCCTGATGGGCTTGTTATGCCTTCTCATCGCGACCACCGAATGGCAATAACTTGGGCGATTGCCGGACTTGTTGGCAAGAAATCAATCTCTGTAGAAGATTTTGACTGCATAGATGTTTCCTATCCACACTTTCTTGACGACGTTAAAAAATTAACAAAAGGAGAATAAATGATTGTTGCAATCGATGGACCTTGTGGTGCGGGGAAGTCTTCTGTAGCAAAGGTTGTTGCACGTGAACTCGGGTTTTCATGTCTAGACACTGGCGCAATGTATCGTGCAGTTGCATGGCTTGCCAAGCACAATGGCGTGGATTTGGGCGATAATGAGGCCCTTGGTAAAGTGGCTCGAGAATGTGAAATCGCTTTTGGGCACACGAATGGAGACCCAACACCAAATCAGGTGTTCGTTGACGGGCACGACGTCACAAGCGACATCAGAACTGCAGAAATCGACAAGGCCGTGTCTCCTGTTAGCGCAGCACCAGCCGTTCGTGAGGCGTTGGTTTTACAGCAGCAACGAATTGGTAATGCTGGCGATTATGTTGTTGAGGGACGCGACATTGGCACTGTTGTTTTTCCAAATGCTGAAGTTAAAGTCTTTTTGACGGCTTCGCCTGAGGAAAGAGCACATCGCAGAGTGCGACAAAATGCCGATAGGTGCGTGGGTTCCATTGATTATGAAGAGGTGTTGGCCGACATTATTAGACGCGATAGAGTTGACACGACCCGTGAAACTTCTCCTTTAAAGAAAGCAGATGACGCAGTGGAAATTGACTCTACTGGCGATCACATCGAAACAGTTATTGCAAAAATTTGCGAGCTTGCAAACGAGCGTAGACGATAGATGAAAATACTTCGAACCGAGGAAATGTTTGACCTTCCTTTTGATGGAGAGTTTAACGTTGATAAAGAGGGCATCCCAATTAAACGCAGAATTACCCACTGGTTTAGTTGCTTTGCTTTCTTTGTGCTGGGTTTTATTGCAAAAGTCGCGTTTCGTTATAAAGTTATTAACAAGAGAAAAGTTACTGATTTTAAAGACAAACGCGGATGCATAATAATCGCGAATCATGAATCCTATCTTGATGCTGTGTTTGCTTTTCTTGGACCTCGCCCCAAATGCTGTCCACGAATTGTTGCTCGCGAGACTCTTTTCGAGGGTAAGCCATGGATTGCTAGGCAAATTATTGCACGTGCCGGTGCATTCCCAATTTCGCGTGAAACTTCCGACAGAAAATCTTTAAAGCGTGCCGTAAAGATGCTGCAACGCAAAGAAATGGTTACGATTATGCCTGAAGGCACAAGAAGAGGACGCGGAACGGCTGATTTGTCACTTCATTCCGGCTTTGCGTTCATAGCTAAGATGGCTGGTGATGCTCCAATCATTCCTTGTGCATTTAGAAATGTTGGGAAGATTAAGAAAAAGGGTGAGCGCTTGCACTTTCCAAAAGTTGAAATTGAATATGGAGATCCGATTTTGCTCTCTGATTTTGACTGTTTTGAGAAGAAAGATAGACTTGCGATTTGCAGTTGGTGGGCTATGCGAGAGGTTTTTGCGCTTAGGGATGCGATTAGGCCTGAACAAGTCGATATGAAAACTCTTTTTCCTAATGATATTGACTATTCTGATGTCGAAGAGGTAAAGAACCTGCACATTCATCACACAACGGAGGAACTTCTCGGTGGGTGCTAGGGTAAAAGTAGTTTGTGCCAATCCTGCAGGGGCTTGTTATGGAGTTGTGCGCGCGTTAGAGTTAACGAGCAAAGCAATTGACAGTGAACAGAATGTATCTACATTTGGTGAAATTATTCACAATCCAATAGTCGTTAATTATTTCTCAAGCAGGGGTGTCTCTGTTATCAAATCGCCGGCTGAGGCATGTGGAACTGTCGTTTTGCGATCACATGGTGTTAAACCAAGCGTTGAGCGAGAGATAAAGAAACATGCAAAAGTAATCGATGCAACATGCCCTTATGTCAAAAAAGCACAGCTTTCTGCTAAGAATTTAGGCGAGAGACATGAACTTGTGATTGTTGTCGGTGAGGAAGGGCATCCTGAGGTTGAGGCTATTGTTGAATATGCAAAACAGGGAGCAACCAAAGTTGTCTTAGCTCCGGATGTTGATAATCTTCCAGATTCTTATCCGCATAGTGTAGGAATTGTTTCGCAAACCACGCAATCTGAAGAAACTTTTTCAAAAATTGTGCGCGAAGTTAAAAAAAGAATGAACGGGGAACAGAAGCAACTTTTTTCGACAGAGGGTTCCCAAAACCTGGAAATCAAGAACACAATTTGCAATGCAACGAAAGAACGGCAGGAGGCAGCACTTGACTTGTCGGCTAAAGCCAATGTAATGATTGTTCTAGGTGGGAAAAAGTCGGCAAACACCCGGCGTCTATTTGAACTCTGTCAAGAAAAATGCAAGCATTGCTTTCACATTGAATCAATGGTGGAGTTCGACGCGTTAGTTGACTATATTCGCAAGATTTTGTGTGAAGACTTTGATTCTGAATTTTTAATCGGCATAACTGCTGGTGCTTCCACACCTGCTTCCCAGATTGATGAGCTCGAATCTTTTTTAGATAAAAAATTTGTAGCTTCCTAAAGTGTTTGATTGCATTTCTTCTTTATCTCACGGCATAGAAACGTTGTTCTTTTTGCTGAGTTTTTGCTCTCCAATTTCTGCGTTTATTTTGCGAAAAGCGCTTGGATAGGGGAGTTTAAAGAGCATGTTTTATACTAGTTTTGTAATAAATAATCTTTTGTGTGTAGATTTGGGGGGGCTATGACAGCATTTAATGATTTTGAATTTTATTCTCCAACAAGATTTATTTTTGGCGAGGATGCTGAGCTCAAAGTCGGAGAAAGATTAAAAGAAGCCGGAGCAAAACGCGCATTGATTCATTTTGGAAGTCACCACGCTAAAGAGTCAGGTTTGATTGATAAAGTTGAAAAGTCACTAGAAGACGCTGGTGTTGAATGGGTTGAGCTTGGTGGAGTTCGACCAAACCCCGAGATTAGCCTTGTTCGTGAAGGTCAAAAACTCTGCAAAGAACATGATATTGACTATTTGATTGCCGTCGGCGGTGGGTCAGTAATCGATTCGATTAAGTGTATAGCTGATTCTGCGCACTATGATGGTGACCCCTGGGATTTTGTGTGCAAAAAAATACCCGTTACAGAGGCCTTACCAATTGCGGTCGTGTTAACTATTCCTGCCGCAGGAAGTGAATCGTCCAAAAACTCAGTAATTTCAAATGATGAGTTGGGATTAAAAACTGGTTTTGGATCCGACATTAACCGTCCAAAATTTGCTTTTTTGAATCCTGAACTCACTATGAGCCTTCCAGCCTATCAAACTGCTGCGGGTTGTACCGACATGTTTGCTCACCTGCTAGAGCGTTTCTTTGATGATGCAGAAAACATTCCAGCTACAGACAACTTGAACATATCGCTCATGAAGACGATTCGTGCAAACGCTCTCCGAGTTTTAGAGGAGCCTTACAACTATGATGCGCGTGCAAACATCATGTGGGCAGGTGCCTTGTGTCACAATGGAATTGCTGGATGTGGGCGACATGAAGATTGGGCGACCCATGGCATGGAACACGAGCTGTCGGCATTAAAGCCAGACGTGACCCACGGAGCGGGGTTGGCTGTACTTTTTCCTGCATGGATGGATTATGTATACAAAGAAAAACCTGCTAGATTTGCGCTTTATGGCAGAGAAGTTTTTGGAATTACCACAACTGACGACATTGAGGCCGACGCCCGTGCTGCGATTCGGGCTACGCGTGAATTTTTTGTTTCGATGAACATGCCAACAAGGCTTTCAGAGTTTGGATTTGTGGAAGACGACATTGAAAAAATGCTTCCTACTTTAAAGGAAAACAAAGGTGAGCCTTTCGGTTCATTTAAGAAACTTACTATGGGAGACGCAGTAAACATCTACAAGAGTGCTCTCTAGGGTTTTTGGTACCGAGAGTTTGTAGTTTTGTGAGATGCTCGCATCGATAATGTGCGGCGCAAGCTAATGTGATGCCTGCTTTTGCAGGGTGTGACGACGTGTTAGTGATTATCCTGGAGCTGCTTGTTGGCTTTTATGGCGAACCAAGTATGCGCCTTGCCGATGAGATTTTGGCATTTGTCCCAATTTTTGCCATAATCTCGTGGCTTTAATAACAATGTGCACATGTCTTCCTCAAACGTGCAAGCTAAATTGTGGGCACAACTCGAATTGAATAGCTCGCGCAAATGTGCGTACTAATTGAAGAAGTTTAGCCTGCGTTGTTCATTAAAGCTTGGTTAGAGGTTTAGGGGGTTATAGATTTAGCCGTTTTATGACTAGGTCAGCTTTATTTTGCGTTTACCAAGAAGGCTGTAGGTGTGGTTACGCTGTCGGGATCTGGTAGCAGTTGCTTAGCATATAGCATCACTTTGTGTATGTTCGTTTTGTTGATAGAATTCACGTTAGGCAAAAACTTTATCGGGTTTAATGAATCTTTAATTAGTTAAGAAAGACAAAATGAAGAATTTAAAAGTTGCAATAGTAGGAAGGCCAAATGTTGGCAAGTCGGCACTTGTTAATCGTTTGTGCGAGAGAGACGAGGCGATTGTCCACGAGCGTCGTGGTGTGACCCGCGATCGCACATACCACCCTTGCGAGTGGAACGGTGTTGCTTTTGATTTGATTGACACCGGCGGACTTGAGATGTCGGACGACGACCGTTTTAAAGGAGACATTCGCAGTTCTGCTCTGTTGGGGGCAGAAGAGGCTGATTCCATTGTTTTTTTGGTAGATGGAAAAGTTGGTATTCAATCTGATGACCAGGACGTTGCTCGTCTTTTGAAGAAAACAAAAAAACAAGTTCATTTAGCTGTCAATAAAATGGACAACCCCGATGATGAAGGCGACATTTGGAATTTTATGTCGCTTGGTTTCGGACAGCCAATCGCCGTCAGCGCTGTTCATGGCCATGGAACAGGGGATCTTCTAGACATTGTTGTTGACGATTTGAAACGAGTTGCTGAGCAAGATCAAGACGAAGCGGATTCTTTTATTGGCGAGGAAGATGATTTCATTAATGTTGCGATAATAGGGCGTCCTAACGCTGGAAAGTCTACTTTGACTAACAAGCTTACCGACCAGAACCGCTCTATTGTTAGTGATGTCGCTGGAACGACCCGCGACGCGATAGACACAGTAGTTGAACATGAGGGGCGAACCTATCGCATTATTGACACAGCTGGCTTGCGCAGGAAATCAAAGATTGACGACAATGTAGAATATTTCAGTTATGTGCGAGCAATGCGTGCAATTGATAGGGCTGACGTTGCTGTACTTGTTGTCGATGGCACGCTTGGCATCACGAACGAAGATCAGCGTGTTGCAAATTATGCAGAAGAGAAGCACTGCGCTATGTGCATTGCTCTTAATAAGTGGGATGCTGTAGAAGGCGCAGAAGCGAAGAAAGAAATTCGTGCTGACCTTGAAGAATTTATGCAGTTTGCTAGTTATGCACCAATTCAGTCTATTTCTGCCTTGACAGGAAAGAAAGTCGATAAGATTTGGGATTCAATAAACACAGCATATGACAATTACTGCAAAAAATTATCCACTGCCAAATTGAACGAATGGCTTGCAGACATACGAAGTTCAGGCCACACTATCACTTCTGGAAAGGCTATTCTTCGCATGAAATATATTACTCAAAGTGGTGTAAAACCGCCGACTTTCCAAATTTTTTGCAACCGCCCCGACATTGTAACGCCTAATTACAAGCGGTTTTTGGAGAATAAGCTGCGGGATTCTTTTGATTTGAGTGGAACGCCGATCAAGATATTTATGCGCGGAAAGGATTAGGGAGTTGCAGAATATAGCTGTTTTACTGTTTTTCTCGCTTGTATCTTTTTTGCTAGGCTCGATTCCTTGCGGCGTTTTGATTTCTAAAGTCTTTTTTCATAAGGATGTTAGAGATGAAGGTTCTGGAAACATCGGCTTTACTAACTCGATGAGATCAATGGGCAAAGTCGGCGGAGGAGCCGTTTTTGTTGGTGATTTTTTGAAAGGAATGCTTGCTGCTGCAATTGGGCTTTATGTTGCACCAATTTTTTTAACTGGTGCTCAATTTCCGCTTTGTGAAAACCCAGCGGAGCTGACTGCGACTTTGGCAACTTTTTTTGCAACTATGGGCCACATTTTTTGTCCGTGGCTTGGCTGGAAAGGTGGAAAAGGAATTTCAACCGCGTTTGGAGCTAGCTTCATTTCCATGAGCGTTCCGGTAGCTTGCATGCTCTTTGGAGCTTTTTTACTTGTAGTTTTGGCCACGAAATATGTGTCAGCGGGTTCGGTGACCGCAGCCGCGCTTTATCCTTTAGCTGCGTTTGTTACCCATTGGGATAGTCCGTTTCCTGCGCTCATCTTAAGCGTAGCGGGCCTTGTCGTTATCTGGGCGCATCGCGGCAATATTGTGCGCATAAAAAATGGAACAGAGCGAAAAATAGGAGCTTCGAAGAAGAGCAACAACTAGTTGCTTGCAGCTACTACAGTGGCTACGTCGTTTCACAACGGTGTCAGTCATGAATGTTTGCACTGTCAGCACTGGTGACAGTCATGAGTTTTTGCATTTTTCTTCACGATGGTGCTAGAAATTTTACACAGGTGACAGTCTTAAATGTTTCCACTATATGCACAGGTGACAGTCATGACGCAATGGTGCCAGACATAAATTGCATTAACACAACGAATACTGTCAACCACTATGCCCAAATTTATACTTAATTCATATAAGTTGGATTTGTCGGGGGAGATAGAAGTCTGCCAATGGTGACAGTCATGAGTTTTTGATTCTTTCTTCACTATGGTGCCAGAAATTTTACACAGGTGACAGTCTTGAATGTTTGCACTGTATGCACTGGTGACAGTCATGACGCACTGGTGCCAGACATAAAAAATACTTAACATACTTGATGGAAACATGACTCAAATTGCAAAAAGATGTTTGTTTGCATGAGACAATATACTAAATATGATTCGAAACTTTAATAGTTGTGAGGTGAGAAAGTGTCGAAGATAGCTGTAATTGGAGCTGGCTCTTGGGGATGTGCTCTGTCTCAACTTCTTGCGAAGAATGGAAATGACATAATACTGTGGGCTCTTGAGCCTGAAGTTGAGAAGGGGATTAACATATCCCACAAGAATCCCATTTATCTCTCAAGCATAGTTCTTGATGACAGGATTAAGGCGACAAATTCTTTTGAGGAGGCTTTAGATGGAGCAAAATTCTGTGTTATGGTGACGCCATCACAATTTTTACGTTCAACTGCCGAGGGTTTTAAGGCTTTTGTCGACGATGATTTACCTATTGTGATTTGTTCTAAAGGCGCCGAACACGACACTGGACTGCTTTCTAGCGAAGTCTTAGCAGATGTTTTGGGGAATGAGAGAAGAATCGCTGTTCTTAGTGGTCCAACCCACGCAGAAGAGGTGATAAAGCAGGTCTACAGTGCAGCAACTTGCGCCTGCTCTGATCTTGAACTTGCGAACAGAATCCGTGACGTTTTTTCTTCTGAATATTTTCGTGTTTACACTATGACAGACGTCTATGGTGTTGAGTTGTGTGCAACCTTTAAGAATGTTATAGCTATAGCAGTGGGGCTTTGTTATGGGCTCGGTTTTGGAGATAATACTGCGGCTCTGATTATCACGCGCGGTGTCGCTGAGATGAGTCGTATGGTTAAAAGCGCAGGTGGAGATGAGAGGACATGCCAGGGTCTTGCGGGAATCGGCGATATGGTTGTGACTTGCATGTCAAGACATTCGAGAAACCGACGATTCGGAGAGGACTATCTTTCGAAAGGCAAGACGCTCGATGATTTTAAACATGACACAAAGATGATTGTTGAAGGCGCTGTCGCTGCGCAGAATCTGCAAACACTCTCCAAGAAATTTAATGTTGAACTTCCGATTACAAACATGATTAACGACATTATATGGAATGGGGCAAATGTGCTAGAGCAAGTGAAAGTCTTAGCTTCGCGGCCTTTAAAACAAGAGTTTTAAATAGTGTCAGACGTTGAATGTCGGTGCCAGACATGTATCACTGGCGACAAACGTGTTGCATTGGTGACAGACATACATTTTGCTTAAACGAATCAGGCTGATCTAAAGTCGCAAAAGTGACAAACGTGTTACATTGGTGACAGACATTCATTTAGTTAAAATGAATCAGACTGATGTAAATTCGCAAAAGTGGCACCCGTGCGCATTGGTGCCAGACATGAATTCGGGATTAGATGACAGTCTTTAGTCTTGGTGCCAGGCATGTCT
>ERZ857801.565-NODE-565-length-49104-cov-14.533120_pt1 | contig 49104 bp, 45 predicted proteins | sample MGYA00519762_ERZ857801 | MGnify/ENA primary metagenome ERZ857801 (study PRJEB31778, sample SAMEA3449368) | human gut metagenome | biome: human gut; feature: human-associated habitat; material: faeces | place: United Kingdom | collected 2010/2012 ...
CGGAGTACTGCGAGCGCCCGGTAAAGTACGGTGAGCAGCGCTGCCGCGAGATCGGCGCATTCCGTCAGTGGACAAAAAAGCAGACCGACGACCCCATCTTCAAGGCGTATCGCAAGGAGTATAAAAAGCGCTTCGCGTGGATCAAGGCCGGACGCATCACCGACGAGCAGTTCTACGCATGGAGTGAAAAGGCCAGAGAAGAAAAGAAGAAGTGCGACCGGGAGATCATCTCGCTGGAAGAATTCCAGCAGTGGCTCCGCGACTCCAAAATATAAAATTACGCGGTCGGTGGATGCACCGGCCGCGTATTCTTTGTCTATAGCGGAGCAGGAATTGAACTGTACGCTTGCTCCATATTTTTAACTCTTATTCAACCCAAACGGTTCATAGGTCAGCAGTTTTTTCTTCCAAAGTGTTTCTGCATCAATGATCTGTTCCTTAGACATGGCTTTCGACAAAACCTGCAGCACCGAGAACTGCAGATCATGACAGCTATGCTTTTGGGCGTTGAAATGCTCAATCATTCCCTTATTATTTCCGTGACCACCAGTGACAGCATAGACAGACCAGCGTCCCAATAAGCCATCGTAGCCATACGTCGAACCAACATATCTGTCACCGGTTTTGATATCTACGATCAAATAAACTGCATTGACAGAGGACATAGCGGTTTGCCACAACTTATAATCCGTATCGTTTTCAATTACTTCTTTTAACTCGTCAAAGGATAGGATGAGGCTTTCAAAGCCGACAAAAGGTTTCTGATTCTTTGACGCAATCTCTACGATGGGTTTATCTGTCACAGCCTTCTGATGCCACATCCGGGTCGATTTTCCCCAGTCAATGACCAGCTTTCCCTCGTATTCCTTCAGCAAGTCCACATATTCCAAATCATAAAATGCCATCTCGCCACGATACTCTTTTGCCTCACACGCAGGCAATCCAACCGGGCATACATCCGGCGCATCAGGCACAGAGCCATTGACGCGATAGCAGGAATGTAGTCTCGCATATGTACCGCCATCGCTGATAAACGTGATCCAGTAGGAATAACCTTTGCTGAATTCCTTTTTCTGGTGCTGTGTATATTCATATGCCATACCAGCTTCATAGCATTCCCTGAATCGTTCGTCGGACAACGCATGACGAATCAGCTTGACATTCTTCGGGTCAAGTCCCACTTTCATCAAAACATCCGAAAAATTTAGAATCGCCATGGCATTTACCCCTTATTTCATTCTGAATTCTGCCCGGTCAGAGATTTTTCCCAATCGCACCAGCCGCGCAGCTAAGCTGCCCTCCGAGCGTTTGAAGTAGGCACACATTTCCTTTCTGCTGCCTCCGGCATCGAACATCTGGCAGAGGACTGCATCGTCCGCATCGTTCCAAGGCTTGCCCGCATTTTCGGGCTGCGGTTTCGGCGGCTTTCCTGGAAGCGCCTTCAGAACACAGTGAAATGCCCGAATGATTTCAGCCTTGTTGCACACATGATCCTCCGGCAGAACCTCGCCTGTCAGCGGATCAACGCCGTCTGCCAAGCCGGATAACAGTTCTTTTGCTCGTTGCAGATCCATAAAATAGCCTCCTAACCATTCTCCCACTCATCCCACGCTTCGTCCTCGTCCTCATACCAGTCCGGGTTATCTTCCCAGAGGTCTTCTGGATTGTCATAGTCATCCCGGATGCTTCCAGAATTGTTGTCTCCGTTGCCGTAATGGAAGGTCTGTCCTTTATTGCTGCCTGACGGGTAATACTGCGAGAAGGTTTTCAGCATAAACTCGCTGTCATCTCTCCACTGAGCGCACATACCGGCAGCGATCATTTCTCCGTTGCCATCATACCAGTAGACATTGAAATACTTCTGATTTTGCTCCAGCTTCTCAAAGTTTTTGCAGTTCAGTCGCTTATCCGGTTCACCGAGCGAAGTGTATTTTAAGCAGCTCACCGGCATTCCTTCTACGGGCAGTTTTCCGGAATACTGATTTTTCAGACTTTGCTCCCGCTTTGCGGCATTCTCCGCAGCGATGCGTTGACGCTCGGCTTCCTCGGCGGCGTCTTTCTCCGCTTTATAGCTTTTAACGCGGGTTTCCAGCGTGTCAACATCCTGCTGCCAGCTCGTATCATATTGCAGCGTGATGTTTGAAAGCTCATCCTGCCCGCCCGCGTATTCCGTCCTGTCTTTGTACATATCGGCGTACTTGCAATAGACGGACAGCGATGCCGCATCCCGATAGCCGGAAAGCTCCGAGAAGTCCTGCGCGGCAGAAGCGTAATTGCCGTTTGACAGCTCTTGCAGGGCTGCGTCATAAGTTGTCGCCCTCTGCTTATTGCGGCTTGAGACGGAAATAGAGATACCAGCAATCACGGCTACTGCCAGAACTGCCGCGATGAGCTTCCCAAACGGGAACGGCTTCTTTGACAGCGTAGATTTCTTTTCGGTTATTTCTGGCTCTGTCGGCGTCTGGCTGACGATCGGCGGTGTGATTGCCGATTGTACAGTCGGCGCAGACTTCTGCGGATTTTCAATCGGTGCGGACTGTGCAGGCGGAACTATGTGCTTCGATTCAGTCGGTGCTGGCGCGGCTGCCTGCTTCGGAGCAGGATGCTGCGGCTTTGTGCGTTCCGGAAAGGCTGTCCGTTCAGACTTCCGGAGCACAAATTTTGTCTTCTCCGGCGGATATGGCACATTCTGTGTGCTGCAAACGAACACCTCTGTCACCCGAGCAAGCTTTTCTGCTTGATGATCGCCGATCGGAACGACTACAAAATCGCCTGCTTTCAGCGAAATTCCCCCGGTCAGATAGGCATACGCCGCTCCATCCTCCTTGAACTGCACATTGCAGAACTGATAATAGCTTTCGCCAGCCGGCTTTGCCGGTGTACTGACAGGCGTTCTTGCAAGTGCACGGGCAGGTGGCTTTGTGCGTTTTGAAGAAGGTGCAGCCGCAAGGACCTGTGTATACCGTTTCCTCCACTGCTCCTCCAGACAGGGATTTTTCAGTGCAAGGTCCATACAATGCCGCGCCAGCGTTTCCTCCCCACAATCCCGACAGATCTCCAGAACATTGAACTGCAATCTGTCGAGGTACGCGCTTTCAAAAAGCTGCGATACAAACCGCTCGTCATCCAACGCAACCAAAAGCGGAAGCGCCTGATCGTCGGTTGGAGACTCCAACCAATCCCAGTCCAAAAGCAGTTTCTCGGCTGTTTTGGCGTTGGTTTTCAGAGACAGCTCTGCAATGTCCAGAAGCCGACGCCACATCTCCATCCCTTTTTCCGGGTCGTCTGCAAACACATCATCCAGAACACGTTCCCATGACAATTCGTCGAAGTCCTCGGCAGTTTCGTGCGGGACTTCCTCCGGATATTCGACCAACAAAATCTCGCGGCAAATGTCCTCGCCCCGCGGAAATGTCCCTTCCGCCAAGAGCCGCTTTGCCCGTTCTGCGTCCGGATGCAGCAGCACTTTGTTCTGCCAGTGGATGTTATAGGCTTCTTTCAGCGCATTCTGATAATCCTGCGCTTCGCCCATTTCCTCATCCTTTTTCCCGCCGAAATAGGCATAGGCAGAGGATAATTCGGAGAGAAGTTCAAACAAGCCGTCCGGATCGACAAGGTTATAGTAATCTTCCACCGGGCGCGTAGAAAAAAGCTCCATCCAGAACGTGCCGCAGTCTGTTTCGGAAAGGGCTGCTTCTTCACGGAATAGAACGCCTTTCTTGGCATCACGCATGACTGCTTCTGCGCTCTCGCCAAGATTCAGGTCAGCGGTATTATACAGGAAAGTCCGCAACTCCTCCGCCTTTTTCTCATCCGTCAAAGCTCCTGCGTGCTGGATCCCGGCTGAAATGTGGTGCAGCAGCACTTTCCCAAGAAGCTGCGAGAGCAAAGCATTCTTAGACGCAATCTGCCCCAGCGCTTTTTTAAGCCTCGTCCAAGTTTCGGGTAGGTCAACATGATAGACGAAGGAAAGTGTCAACGTGATCTGCGCCGTATTCTGTGACTTTTTTGCCGGTGTTCTTTGCAGACTTCCAAAGTCTCCGCACCAGCCGCATTCCCAAGATGACCCGCGTATCATAACCGGACTTCCGCACCACGGACAGCGCATATTGCTCTCACCCCTTCTGATTGCAAAAGAAACTTTATGATAGAGTTTTCAACCTACTTCATTACCTTTTCCAGCAGAGTTTGGTAGCTGTCCACCACATCATACATAACATTTCCGTCGCTGATGGCCTTGAAGTGCACTCTGGCACAGTCGATTTTTGCCTGCTCAACCGGCGTGATATGATTAAAATGCATAGAATCCAGTGTTCCTTTTGTTTCAGCAACAAAATAAATGTGTTTCACCGAGCCTTCATAGAAGGCAATCGCCCAGTCCGGATTATAATGTCCGACCGGCGTTGCGATATAGAAGCTGTCCGGCAGCTTTACATAAACCGCAACATCTGTGTTGGTGTCCAGATCGGTCGCAAAATCGCGCTCGTTTGTGGAATCATACACGATATGATCGTATAGATGCCGCTGCGCTTTCATCGCATTCGTTCCGAGCTTGCCCTTGATGGTCGGTTCGGTAAAGATGTCCGTGTCGTAATGCTCGTCCAGTACATTATATGTGATGTGCTGAATGATTGCAGTTGCTTTTTCGTCATTGATCAAGGCGGCTGCTTTGATAATGAACTCTTCCGGATTGAACTTGAATTGCTCAAAAACGGATTTCTCAATGCCGGTCAGAATTGCAACGACTGCCTTTCGCGTCAAGCCTGTCTCTCCGACCAGCTTGCCGATCAGATCATACTTCACGCTGCTGCCCACGCGGATTTGCTTGCTGCTGTCATAAGTAGAAGACTTTGACTTCGAGAATGCACTTCCGTCAAGAAGCGAGTCCTTTGACTTGATCTCATCCATCGCGCCGGTTTCAACTTTGAAGAAGATTTTCGGCACACGAAGATTCCGGTTGATGGAAACAATCGCCTTGTTTACAAGCTCATCGGTATCAAAATCAACCACATACACAGATTTCGGACTGATGCGCTTCCAGAGTGCCTTGAACTCCGGCATGGCGAGCTTGTCGGGATCAACTTGCAGCTCGACATTCTTGTCGCGGGCGTTCTCCGGCTGCATAGCGCGGCTGTCATAGACGGAATCAAGAATATTGATCACAGAATCGCGGCTGTCCGCCACTTCCTCCGCGACCTGAATTGCACCATTTGCCTTATCGGCATAATATTTATCGGTCAGTACACCCTTCTTGTCGATATAGCCGTTGACAATCAAATCAAAATAAATCGCCTGCGCCGTATCGCCGTCCACGACCTGCTCGTTGCCTCTGGCATCCACAATGACCTTGCCCTTGAAGAGGTCGGCAGTAACAGCCACAGGACGTCCGGCAACTGCATCGGCAAGCTCAGTCTGCAAGCCCTTTGCAAAGCTGTCATAGCTCTCACTGGCGATGACGGTCAGAACATTGATGGACTGCACATCATTTCCAAGCACGTTGGCGTCCATGCGCTCGCCGTCCTGATTGACGCACAGGCGCAACCCTCGACCGACTTCCTGACGCTTGCGAACCTCGCTGCTGCTCTGCTTCAGCGTACAAATCTGGAACACGTTCGGGTTGTCCCAGCCTTCGCGCAGTGCGGAGTGCGAGAAAATGAAACGCACCGGGGACTTTTTCGGATCACGATCCAGAAGCAGTTCCTTGTTCTTCATAATCAGGTCATAGGCGTCAATATCGTCGGAGGTGCCTTCCTTTTTGTCAGAGAGCTTGCTGTCAGTCATCTTGCCCTTTTTGTCAACGGAAAAATAACCTGCGTGGGTGTCATGGGCGGAAATTGCGTCCAGATACCGTATGTAATCCTCGTCTCCGATTTCCCGCTGCATGGAGCTGAGAATGTCGTTGTACTCTTCCTCGAACATATCCGCATAAATGCCGTTGAACGGATGTCCAGCCTCGTCGTACTGCTTGTACTTCGCAACCTCGTCGATGAAGAACAGGGACAGGACTTTGATGCCCTTATGGAAAAGCTGCCGTTCCCGCTCCAGGTGAGAAAGAATCGTCTCACGGATCTGAATACGGCGAAGCTGGTCTTCGCTGACCTTGCCGATCACATCACCGGCAAAGATTTTGACGCCGTTCAGGAACTCCACAGAGTTGTCGCGTCCGTCGATAGATTTCACTACAAAGCCGACTTTGTACTCGTCCAGATTACCGGAATTGTCGTAAAGATTATAACCGACTCCGACCGTCGCTGTTTTCTTGCGGATGCCGGACGCGCCCTTGTAATCAAACTGAATAGTTGCCGTCGGGTCAGCTTTGGAAAGATTGATGCTTTCCAGATAGACAAAGCCCTCGGTTGCCGTGCTGCCGGACTCCGTGATGCCTTTAACGGCAATCTTCTTGACCAGCCGCTTATTGTACGCTTCCATCGCGTCAAGGCGATAGACCATGTTATAAATGCTGTCCGCCTTATGAGTGGCGGAGTAGCGCAGCGTCAGCAGCGGGCAAAACTCTTTCAGCCGTTCTTTTGTCTGCTTGCCCTCGACCGACTGCGGCTCGTCGATAATCAGAATCGGGTTCGTTTTTGCAATAATATCAATCGGGCGGCGGGAACGGAACTCGTCCAGCTTCATGTAAATGCGCCGCGCGTCCTTGCCCTTGGTATTGAACGCCTGAGAGTTGATAATCATAACGTTTATGGAGCTATCCGACGCAAAGCGGTCAATTTCCGTGAGCTGGGCGGAATTATAGATAAAGAACCGGATCTTCTTGCCGTATTCCTCCGCAAAATGCTCCTGCGTCACCTGAAAGGACTTATAAACGCCCTCGCGGATGGCAATGCTCGGCACGACCACAATGAACTTGCTCCAGCCGTAGTGCTTGTTCAGCTCATACATGGTCTTGATGTAGGTATAAGTCTTGCCGACGCCCGTCTCCATTTCAATCGTCAGGTTGTAGCGACCTTCCAGCTTGTCCGACGGCTTGATTTGATTGGTACGCTGTACCTTTTGCAGATGTTCCAGAATCAGCTTGTCGGAAAGCTCCGGCACAATGCGTTCATTCCGCCAACCTGTAAAATCCGTATCATCCTCCAAGCCAATCTGATAGTTTCCATCACCGCGGTCCATCATATATGTGGGTGTGAGGTACGGCTGTCCGGCAAAGACGTCAACGACCGCTTTTGCCGCATCCGCTTGAAATTTTTGATGTTTGAATTGGAGTTTCATGTATTCTCCCTCTTAATAATCTCGTCATTATCCTTTCGGACAATTCTAAGCAGCAAGGTTGGAAAAGGCTCTTTTGCATTTGTAATACCACCAGTTAATACTCGTTTCTCTACTGCCATAAATGGTAAAAATCCAGCATTATTAAGAGAGCTAATAGATTCATTTAACGAAAACGCAATCACAACCCGATAACCTGGCTCATACTCATCCAAGCAGTCAAGTTGATCGTTTACAATTTGAATAAATTTACTAATTTCCTCGGCCTCTTCAGCAGTTTTCGGTTCTTCATAAGAGTATTCCATAGCGGAACAGCCATCCACAATTGCCACTAATTCTTGACCCGTTGATATGCAACGCAGAAGAATATCCTCATGTCCTTTTTCTCTGAATATCTTTATCGGTTTATATTCAACATTAGTTGTTGCTTCTTTTTCGCCATTTGACGCTATGGTTTTATACCAATTATCACGATGTTGGATTAGTTCTTTTTCTGTAAACCTAATTCCTTTTGGATGTTTAGGATCATATTGCCGAACCTCTGCATGACAATCAAAGCAAAGTGGGATTGCATTGTCGTATGTATCTGTACCGCCATCTGCACGTGCCCTAATATGATGAACTTCCATATTATTACCGCAAAACTTGTGGCAAATGCAACAGCATCTCCCGCACGCAACCATTGCCCTCGTTTTTATATCTTCTGAAAAAGCCATATCAGATCACCCTCACGCGCTTGGAAATGTCACCCGCGTCCTCCGGCATATAGAGCTTGAAAATCTCGAACACGTTGATCTTCTCCGGGCTGGACGCAAAACCGGAATCGCGGAAAACAGCGCGGAGCGGCTTGCGCTGTGCGATCTCTTTGACCACACTTTCGGGAATGTTCGTGTCAAAACAGGCGATCAGGTCGCCGTCATTGTAGGTGTGGACAGTGCAGCCGCCCAACTGCTCGGACTTGTAGGGCAGGGACAGCGGCAGACCCCAGTCGATCAGGCAGCCAAACAGCAGGTCGAGGTCGGTGCGGTCATCCTTGATGTTGGATTCCAGACCCGCGAGCATCCCCTGATCGTAATCATCCGGCGCATAGTAGACGTCCTTCATGTTGGTATCGTCCAGCTTGAGAACGCGGAAACCGATGTCGAGGGCTTGCGTGGGCATGGGGCTTTCGGACTTGATCTTATCCCCGGCAGCAGTCATTCGTCTTAAACCAATATCGCAAATCGTCTTAAAGCCAGCCCTATATGCTTCTCCTGTCGGATCGCATTTTTCATTTATCTGCATCAAAACATATTTTCGGTGTCCAGAATCTTCTGCGTTCTGCTCCATAACGGCTTGAGCTGTTGTACTCGATCCAGCAAAGAAATCAAAAATAGTATCATCCTTTCCAGCAAATGTTTGAATTAGATACTTTATTAACTGAACAGGCTTTACTGTATCAAAGCCATGTTGTTTGCCAACAAGGCCACTTAAATCAGCTTTTCCGCTTTCGGCAGTTCCGCTCAAATCTGAATCCATGTATGTATAGATAGGATATAGTGGGTCCGCCTCTTCATGCGAATACTTCTTTTCCATTGGTGTTCCATCATCGGTAATATACATATGTCCTGTATCATACAGACGATCTATCGTTTCTTTACCGGCTTTCCACCTAAAGTCTTCATTAGGAGTGTACCCATGAGATTCAAAACGCATTGTATCCCGTCGGAATGTACCTCGATTTGATGTTAGGATAGTGGTCGTTCTGAAAGCGCCGTTTTCATCGTTATGCGGGTATGTTCTTTCTTTGGCAGGAACGACATTGAATATCAAGTTATCTGGATTCGTCTTCGAATACACTAAAATATATTCTGCCACTTTTTGAGGCCTAAATCGTGCGTTACCAGCATTGGTCGGTTTTGCGCGAGATTTCCATACAAAACAACAAACTTGATTGTTCGCTCCAAAAACTTCATCTAGAATCGCTTGAAGATTTTTAACTTCACGATCTCCGATTGAGACGAGAATGACCCCATCGTCCGTCAGCAGATTTCTTGCCAGCATCAGGCGCGAGTAAATCATGCTGCACCAGTCGGAATGAAAACGTCCGTTGGTGTCGGTATTCTTGAACAGGCGGTTTTCGTCCTCGTCGTACATTCCCATCTGCTCGTTTTCTTCTTCCTGCGAGCGCATGAAATCGTCGGCGTAGATGAAGTCGTTGCCGGTATTGTACGGCGGGTCGATATAGATCATCTTGACCTTGCCGAGATAGCTCTCCTGCAAGAGCTTGAGGACTTCCAGATTATCGCCCTCGATGTAGAGGTTTTCGGTATTGTCCCAGTCCTTGCTCTCCGCCACGCACGGGCGAAGCGTCTTCCGGATCGGCTTGTTGGCTTCTACGATTGCCGCCTTCTTGCCGACCCATGTGAACTCGTATGCCTCGTCGCCGTCCACCACGTCCGGCGAAAGCATCTGTTTCAGCAGCTCAAAATTGACCGCCCGCTTGTACACCTTCTTCTCCGGCGTGCTGTGTTCCTCGTCCAGCATCTCCGTGACGCAGTTCGGAAACAGGGCAGCAATGTGGTCTATGTTCTGCGCCGTCAAGTCCGGCGATTCAAATTTCATCTTGTTCATTTTGCTTTTTCTCCTTGCCTCTGTGCTATATTTTGCGTAGAAACTATAAATTTCATAGAATTTTTCGGACGCTTGATGGTAAATGCTTTTTCAAATGTCATGTCATAGATGTTTTTATATTCCAATACTATATCACAAACAACCTCGGACAGGTCACATTCGGGTGGAATTGTTGTTTGGATAGTGAAACCTGAATAGTTTTCCAATGTTGTAAAACGCGGACAGTTAAAAAGTAACTGATTATGCTGAAATGTGTCATGTTTCTTGCTATTTGACTTATCGTAATACGAGTATGAAATTCTCTGAACAGTGATATCAATCATCGGTAAGTTTAATGTTACAAAAGATAAATTAAGGTCTTTTCCGGCAAATACAGAATTGGGAATGGCTATTTGAATGTTTGAGTTTTTTATGTTGCTACTTACCGTACTTGCCGAAAGTAATCTGCATTCAGGGGTTAGTGTAAGCTGTTCAAGCTTGCTGTCCTTTTCATCGGATAATTCCTTATAACGTTTATTTTGCCATAGTGCAATCACTCCAAGCACAGTTGTCGCAATAACGCTTAGGATACCGCCAATAATTGATGCAACGTTCGTATCCATTTGGCTTGCGAAGAAAATGCAAAAGGCAGATACAATTGAAAGGACAATAATAGCAACTATAGCTACAACAACAAGTTTCTTATTTTCCAATTTCAATTATTCCCTGCAACTCCTTCCTCACTTTTTTCAACTCCGCGTTCATTTCCATCCGCCGGTTAAGCTGCTTCTCTTTCTTCATCTTGTTTTCCAGCGCGGCGATCTGCTTTTCAAGCTGCTTCTTCTTTTCATCACGCTCAACAGACTCTTTCAGGCTCTCGCCGGAATCTGTTTGCAGCTTCTCCCTGGCAATCTGGCGAACGAGGCTTTCATAGATAGCATCCATGTTCAAGCCGTCGATACTAAGATGCAGCTCATCTTCTGGCATCCAGTCGGTATGATAATAGCGGCTCACCTTGAAAGCATTGCTGCCGGACGCAGCAGCCTCCTTGTAGCCGATCCACGCCTGAGCCTTGCCGTCACAGGTCAGAATAAAGAGGATATGGTACGGGATCTCCTTATCGATTTGTTTCAGCACCGCTTCGTCAAGCTGCGGATCATTCAGCCGCACCTCGAACACTTCAATCTCGGTCACGGCTTCGCCCGCAGCAATATTCAGTGTAGATGCTGCCAGCTTATTTCGCCAGTACACCAGCCGGATCTGATCGACAAACACACGGCGCAAAGCAGGGGAAACCTCAAGATTCTCATAGAATTTCTGCTTCGGTATTCTTTTGCCAAACTCCGTAGATGCAGGAAATCCAAGCATAATCAGGTCTCCTTTCCTTCAGTAGTTTTGGTTCTCTCATTTCGTAAGGTCATTTTCTGTTAGGAAATTCAGAAATTCAACCATGATCTGATTTGTACGATTACGGATATCATCTTCTGTAAAATCCGCTGCTGCGGCAAGGTTAATCAATTCATGATTCCTTGTACCGTCTTTCTTTTGGTTTCGGCTATTCGTAAATCCCTGGTAATATTTGACCTTATCAGTAAACCGATAATCCGCAGCACGAATATTAATCCGTTTTTCTAGAAGGGCCTTATTACCAAGTGCCTCCAAATTCTTCGCATCTGACAGCGATTTGTCTTTGTCTAAGCGATTACGAGCATAAATATGTTCAATTTCCAAGACCGTTTCTAGAGAAATCAATTCCTGCGCATCATCTTGGAATGCCCACCACGCAAGCATTGATTTTGTGATTGGCCGAACATTGCTAAATGTGAAGTTTGCAAACATGCTTTTCACAGTTGTTGGCTCAAATTTGAAGCCATCAAAAGATATCGGTCGATTATTGACGATATTGACCATTTCAGTGTAAACGGGGGTACGAAGTGCATTTACTCCAGGATTCGTAACCGCATAAGTCCAGATAAACCCCGTAATTTTATTGAGGAACTGATAAAACTCTTCATCATCAAGCATACCATTGGCATCTTTGTTTTTCATGAAATAGACAGATACAAAATATGTCCACATACTGTTTGGCGCATAGTTCAGCACAAATAATCTACGCAGAATCCGTAGTGAGAATCTGTCCTTATCCTGATTGGAAACATCTTCCCAGAAGTGAGCAAGGGTGATCATATCGTTGAAGGTACTATCCTGCTTCAGAAGTGCATAGTTATCCTTTTCATAAAACTTGCGCAATGCCTCCGTCGTAGAGGACTTGATCCCCATTTGGGCGCGGACAAAGTACATATAACGCGTAAATAATTCATCCATTGGCGTGCCATTTTGTGGGTGAAATATTTTCTCGGAAAGTTCCTCAAGCCCCTTCCACCGCTTAATAAAGATGTCTTTTTCGCCCTTAGCAGTATAGAATTTATAAAACTGCGCTTTAAAAATGTCAGAATCTGAAAGCGGCATGCCGCGATCATTTAAGGTGGAAAAAATCCGCAGTGCGGTATCTTGCGATTCTGCTTCAATTGGCAGCAGAATGCAGTTGTTCATAATTCTGGTCGGGAGGTAAGCAAAATATGTAGGATATTTCGCCAGGAAGGAATCAATACAATCCTGAAAAAACTTGAAATTAGCTGCATAACGGCTTTTTTCTCCAGGCTTTACCGTTCCTGCCCTAAGAATATCAAGAAATTCATGTTTATCCTTGTCTGTTGCCACCTCGGAATCTATCTTCAGCGCGGCCATATCCGGCTCGCCAAACTCATCCGTTTTCCATATACATTTTTCGATATTTTGCTTAGTTGCAATGGACGCTCTGTCTTGCATATGACCAAACTTCGTATAAAAGGCTCTTAGTAGGAGCATTAACGTGGTAAGCCGTTGCTGTCCATCGATGACTTCCAGTTTGGAATTTAAATTTCTGAAGGTGACAATTGGGCCCAGAAAATATTCGCTATTACTGTCAAACTCTATTCGCCCTTCATCGGGAATTGCGAATGAAAAAATATCATCCCACAGAGTTTGGCATTCTGCTTCTCCCCACGCATAGGGACGCTGATAGTCCGGAATCAGAAAGTCCGCCTTTTTGTCCTGAAACAACTCTTTTATTGTTTTCTGATCGACATTCAATTTAGACATGTCGTAATCCTCCCAAATATATATTGAAATGAGGCTCTTCCTTTTTAGAGGTGGATTACTATTTCACAACCAAAAAGCAAATCAGCTCAAAATCATCCAGTCCCGAAACTGCACTGAGCAGTGCAGATGTGCCGCCGCTCTTGAACAGACTGTCAATATCGTTTTCCTCTTTCGCGTCAATGATGGAATTGATCGCCTCGCTCAGTAGCTCAGAGATTTCACCCATTTTGCGTCCGTCATCTGTCTCATCGTTGAATCGCTTACAAAGCTCCGCGCAAGGCTCGCCCTTGCCACGGCAGAGCAGACGCATCGTGTCGAGCAATTTCTTCGGGTTGAGGTAATCGCAGACAATTTCGCCTTCTTCGCTGATGTAGACCATGTAGAAGGGGTGAATCCGGTTCCGATTGTCAATGTTCACGCTGTCATTGATATTTCTGAGGACGAAAATCACACCGGCAGGAGAATCCTCCGTCTGTCCAACAACGGTGTGCAGACCCTTTGGTGCGGTTTCAATGTCCTCGTGCTGCTTCATGTATTCGAGCAGATCAAGCCGGAACTCGTTAAGTCCCAAATCCATGATGGAAATACCGCTTGTCATGTCCTCAATGTCCACGACTTCCTCTTGCAGCCGCTTGAGCTGTGCGCGGCGGTATTCAAGATCACCTTTTTCCTCGGCGTTGATCAGGTCATCGTCGCCGGTAGAGGTCATGACCGAAATCTTCATGCGGGTTTCCACACGGCTTTTCAGGTTGATATACTCGTCGAGGTCCATATCCGGCCAGAAGTTTACAAGCTGAATATGGTCGTTTCTGCTTCCGATACGGTCGATTCGTCCGAACCGCTGGATAATGCGGACAGGGTTCCAATGAATATCATAGTTGATGAGGTAGTCGCAATCCTGCAAGTTCTGACCTTCGGAAATACAGTCAGTTGCAATCAGAATATCAAGCTCGTCGGTGCTTCCGGGCAGGAGTACCGACTTGCCTTTTGAAACAGGCGAGAAGCAGGTCAGCACAGTGTTGAGATCGGCCCGGAGCTTTGGAATGGTAGTCTTACCGTCAACTGTGCCGGTGATCTCCGCCGTTTCCAGCCCGAAATTCTCTTTCGCAAATCTACTGACATTCGCAAAGAGATAGTCTGCGGTATCAGAGAATGCCGTGAAAATAATGATCTTCTTATTGCCAGGATTGATGGGATGCTCGATTTTCTTCCGGATCAAGTCAAACAATGTTTGCAGTTTCGTGTCATGCTCCGGCGTGATGTCGGCAATCATGAGGGACAGGAGTTCCAGATTCTCCGCATCCTTTTCCAGTTCGCACATCCATGAAACATAGTCCATATCAGCAAGGTCAATTTTGACTTTCTTGCCGACGGAGAAGAAATCAGTGTTCTGATCGTCGTAATCAAAATCTTCTGCGCCGGAAATCTCCGTCAGATTCAGGACGCAGTCCCCAGACTGATAATTTTTGATCGTCCCAATCGTATCGTTGATCAGCTTTTTAATGCGGTCAATCGTCAGGCGGAAAGAAGCAACCGAGCTTTCCAGCCGCTTGAGAAGGTTGATACTCATAAGACGTCGAATGCCTTCTTCACGTCCCTGCTGGGTCAGGCTGTTTCCCTTGTGGTGCGTCATGTCGATGTACTTTGCCAGCTTCGATGGCATGATATAATTCGTCGGCGTATAGATCATCAGACTCAACGACATGAGCAGATTGTAAATATCGTTATAGTTGATCGCATCATTCAAATCGGTCAAGCAGGGACGCAGCGAAATCGGCGGCAGACGCTCCGGAAATTTGCCGATGTCAGAAGTGTTGTAATACTTTTCAATGTGCTTTCTTGACCGTGCAATCGTCACGCTGTCCAGCAATTCAAAGAAATCAAAATCCAGCGTCCGCAAAAGCTCGTCCGTCGTGCGTTCGTCGGCAGGAAGCTTGCTCCATGCGTTGAAAGCCTTCTGTGCCTGACGGAAAATTTCATCAATATTTTTGGTCGTATCGAGCTTTTTACTCATCTGTGAGGCATCACCCTCATAGGCGAGTGCAAGCTGGTTTTTAAGGTCGATAAACTTGTTATTGACCGGCGTTGCCGAGAGCATCAGCACTTTTGTCTTCACGCCAGCGCGAACAACCTTATTGAGCAGTTTCAGATAGCGGTTTTCCTTTGCATCCTCGCCGGACACCTCGCCGCCGTTGCGGAAGTTGTGGCTCTCATCAATGACAACAAGATCATAGTTGCCCCAATTCAGGCGGTCAAGGTCAATTCCGTTCGACTGCCCGTGCTCACGGGAAAGGTCGGTATGATAGAGGACATCATAGCGCAGACGGTCTGTGGCAATGGGATTATTGATATAGTTGCCCTTGTATGTATTCCAGTTCTCAGAGAGCTTTTTGGGGCAGAGAACAAGCACGGATTTGTTGCGGTTCTCGTAATACTTGATGACGGCAAGCGCAGTGAAGGTTTTACCAAGACCTACGCTATCTGCCAGAATGCAACCGTTGAATTTCTCAAGCTTACTGATGATAGCAAGAACAGCATCCCGCTGGAAGTTATAGAGCATTCCCCAGATTTTGCTTTCCTTAAAGCCTGTCGCTTCGTTCGGCAGCTCGTCCTCTGAAACGTCCTCAAGGAACTCCTTGAAAATGTTATAGAGTGCAACAAAGTAGATGTATTCTGGAGCGTTCTCACGATATGCAGCGGAGATATTCTCAATTACGACGTCAGTGACCTCCTGCAACTTCTTCTTGTCGTTCCAGAGTTGTTCAAAGAGCCTGAGAAAGTAGTTGGCATTTTCAAAGCTCTCTGTCTTCTGCACCGGATAGTAGGCGTTGTTGCCGCGCTCGCAACCGAGATCAACTGTCGTAAATCCATTGATGGGCATATAGGTACTTTCATCGACCGTCATAAAGCCCATCATCTGCTCCTGCGTAACGTTCGATTTGAAAACCACCTTGCGTCGAATCCAGTCTGCACACTCTTTTGCAATCGCTTTTTGCGTCAATTCATTGCGGAGCTTTACTTCAAATTCGGTGCCATACAGACTGCATTCTCTGGAAATGCGAGGAATATAGAACTCGCGCTGAGCCTTGGAAGCCTTCTCAGTCACGAAGGTGGGAGAGGTGAAGATAAAACGCAGTTCGTCAATGCCATCAAGTTGCTTTTTGAGTTCCTGATACGCATAGATTGAGAAGCAAGCGGCGGCAACAGACATCTTACTGCCTTTATGAATACCCGCTTGCAGATCGTCTTTGACGGTCTTGTTAATGTTGTCTATAATCTGCATTCCATCACCTCAAAAGAATTTGAGATTCACGGTTTGCCAGGGCTTATCTTTGCGCAGCTACATTTCTCGCCCTGGCGCACACATATCTTCTCATTGAAACCATCTAAAATTCGAGACGGCCAAACAAAGTACTTATTACGTGCTATCCTCTCTTTTCGTACTTTGCCCGCAGATCGATCAATACCTGCTGGTAGCTGATCTGCCCGCTGGCGATGCGGTCGAGGCTGCTGTTGGTCGATTTGCTGATCGTCATGCCTTCGGCAGCAAAGGTTCCGCGGATGCTGCGGAGTAGCAGTATATTTCTCGGAAGCTCATTGTTATCATATCATATTGGCTGTCCCATAAAGCGGACTTTATCATGCGTTTTCACGCGAATCCGGCACAATTTCCATAATATCTTCCACGCCGCAGTCCAGTGCCGTGCAAATTTTCAAAAGTATTTCCGTCGTAACATGACCGTTTCGCCCCATTTTTGTGACGGATGCCGGGCTAATGCCCGCTTTCGCGCACAGATCTTTCTTTTTCATATCCTTGTCAATCAGCAGTTTCCAAAGCTTCTTGTAGCTCACAGCCATAGTTCGATTCCTCCAGATGAAAAAAGTGCTCTGCTGCTTTGCAGAACACCTTTGTGCAAAGCTGCCAAGTCTAACAACAGCGCTTCGCAGCGTTGTATTTTATTGTATCAAAACAGGATGGAAAATGCAAGGAAATGATAAATACGAACGATTTTTATTTCGCAGATCACTTTTCAAATTCACCCTTATCTTTGTATATTGCCGCGCAAATTCTGCATCTCAAGGCGTATGAATTATGCTGTTTTCTATGCGAAAATTCTATTGTATTCGTACCGAATGGACAAACACTTTAACAGTTTTTCCGCATCACCTTGAGAAGTACGCTTTATTGGACACTTCATGTGCTATGATGTTCCTACCAAGATAGAGAAAGGGCGGATCGCAATGCTTGTCCTGTTGGATATGGAGTGGATCGAAGGTCGTGACGGTCAACGGAGCCTGACACAGCTATATGCTGCGCGGGTCGATGAGAAATGGAATACAATCCGTGTGTTTGACGCGCTGGTCTGTCCGCGCAACCCCGGAACTGCACCGTGGGAGCATCTGGCGTTCAACGGCTACGCTCCTGCTGAATTTTGCGCGTCGGATTCAGAGAAAAGCTGTGTCCAGCGTTTCTTCCGCTGGCTTCAGCCGGACGACGTGATTTGCTGCTGGCACGTTGAAACAAAAAACACACTGAAAGCGCTGTACAGCCGCTATTTGTTCGGAACGTTTTCCACAACGGTGCGTTGCATGAACCAAAAGGTCTATGCTGCTATCAAAGCACGCGAAATTCCGGCGCGTTCTCTTTACAAAATTGCGGAAGCGTGCGGGCTTTCCATGCCCGCGCCGGAGCACCAATCCAGCAACGATGTCGCCGTCATGCAGATGCTGTTTCAGGCGCTTGCACTTGCACAGTCAAAAGCGCCCAAACGTGCGCCAGCCAAAGAACCGATCCCCAGACAGGAACGAAACGCGAAAATTATCGCGGCATCGAGCTATAACTACCTGTACGCTCCAAATTCCGAGGTATTTCACTGCCGAAATTGCAAGCAGCTTCTGCGTGTGAAGGAGCTTCTTGGCAGCGTGTACTATCAGACAGCTTCCCAAAATCGCCGCCCCTGCAAGCTGTGTCACCCAGACTTGCAGCCGATCATCGACCGTCCGTCAAAGGAAGATGCAGAAGCGGAAACCGGAAAGTCGGAGCTTGTAAAAGCGCGGCTGCTTGGAAATCAGTGCGTGATCCTGCCGCAAACGCGCATTGTCGGCTGCTGCCACAACCTGTTGCATCCCGGAAAACTGACGAAGCGGCTTATGACGCAGCATAACTGCCTTGGGAAGAACTGCCGGTACTTCGAAAAATACGAGGACGCAGGATATTGGAAAGAATGCGACCGTAAGAAAGAGCAGAAACGGATGGCCAAACAGCTTCAGCGCATGAAACGGGAGCAGGAAGCCGCCACGGAAACGATACTGCAAAATCTCGCGGAGTTGTTTCAGTCTTACATAGACGATGCCGGTTACGCCATGCAAATCGTCCGCGTGGACACGGAACTGACGAACCGATACCGCGTCTTTTATGTGTCCGAATATCCGTTTGCCGATGGAGACCGTTTCCCGAAGTTTTTAGAAACCGTCCGCTTTTTCTTCCCGGATTATCGACTGAATCTCCGCCATATCCGCGACGTGGACGGTCATTTCGTGACGATCGAGGAATATCAGCAGCGGGCGCGGAAATAAACGTCCTCCCCAAAACGCCCATAAATGCAGTTGAGCCTTACCCATTTCTCTGCTACAATAGCCACATAAGAAACACGCAGCGGAGGTTTTCCCATGATCCGTGAAATCTGCAAAGATGAATTCTTTTTATCTCAAAAGTCAGAACATGCCACGGCTGACGATTTGGCAATCGTGCAGGATTTATTGGACACGCTGGCCGCGCACAAGGATGGCTGCGTGGGCATGGCGGCGAATATGATTGGCGTCAACAAGCGCATTATCGCGTTTGACAATATTGGCGAGTACATGGCCATGTTCAATCCGGTGATCGTCAAAAAATCCGCGCCGTATGACGCGGAGGAGGGCTGCCTGTCCCTGACCGGCATGCGGAAAACAAAGCGTTATCAGACCATCAAGGTGCAGTGGCAGAATGAGCAGTTCCAGACGCGCATTAAAACGTTCACCGGCTGGGCGGCGCAGATCATTCAGCATGAAATTGACCATTGTGAGGGGATTTTGATATGATTTTGTATTTTTCCGGCACTGGAAACAGCAAATATGTCGCCAAGCGAATCGCAGACGCGCTGGGCGATGCGCTTGTGAACCTGAACGACCGCATCAAATCCGGTGACACTTCGCCCGTCGAAACCGGCGAGCGAGTTATTATCGTCACGCCGACTTATGCCTGGCGTATTCCGCGCGTCGTGCGCGACTGGCTACTAAAAACGGAGCTGCACGGAGCGAAAAACGTATGGTTTGTCATGACCTGCGGCAGCGAGATCGGCAACGCCGACAAGTACAATCGCGAACTCTGTACGGAAAAGGGACTTTCCTGCATGGGCACGACGCAGATCGTCATGCCAGAGAATTATATTGCGATGTTTTCTGCACCGAAGACGGATGAAGCGCGGAAAATCGTCGCCCAAGCCGAGCCCAGCATCGACCAAGCAATTGCGGCGATTCAGCGCAATCAGCCGTTCGCGCCGACGCGGAACAATCTCTACGACCGCTTTATGAGCGGCCCGGTCAATCCGATTTTCTACAAGTGCTTCGTCAAAGCGAACGCCTTTACCGCGTCAAGCGCCTGCATCGGCTGCGGGCAGTGCGTGAAGCGCTGTCCAATGAATAACGTCGCGCTCAAAGACGGCAAGCCGTCCTGGGGCAAAAACTGCACCCACTGCATGGCGTGCATCTGCTACTGTCCGGTCAGCGCGATCGAGTACGGCAAAAAGAGCGTTGGTCAGCCACGGTATCATTTTGAAGCGTTGTGAGGTCTGAAATGAATCGTGAAGAATTAGAAGCCTATATTCTGAACCACTACTCTACCCTACCGGATTATCCTTGGGCGGATACGCCGCGCGCCGCCGTTTTCCGTCATGCGGGCAATCGGAAATGGTTTGCGCTGATGATGGAAGTGCCGCGCGGCAGGCTTGGACTTCCAGGGGCGGAGCCGCTGGACATTGTCAATTTTAAGTGCGACCCGATTTTGATTTCGTCCCTGCGCGGCGAGACTGGCATTTTTCCGGCGTACCACATGAACAAAGCAAGCTGGATCACCGCCTCGCTGGACGGCAGCGTGCCCGCAGAAACGATCGAGCTTTTGCTGGATGTGAGCTATGAGCTGACCAAGCCGAAGCCTCGCAGGAAAGCGGCAAAGGGTAAAGAGAACGAATAACCGTTCTCTTTCCTGTTTTCTATGTGCGCGAAGCTGTCGCCTGTTTTCGCAAAAAGCATCGCTTCTCCAAATCCGGGTTGCAGAGCAGCGGCAGGATTTCTACCGTCGTGGCGTCGTATCTGCAACCGACGTATATTGCAAGAAGTAACCAAAAAGGACTGCACCCGTTCGCATGAGCAGGTGCGGTCCTCTAAAAAGTCGCTCGTATTGAACGGAATCTAATTTAGTCTGAAATAGCAGGTATTTTTCCCTTTTCCTTCTTTTTTCAGATCTCCGGCTGCAACCAACTTCCGCAAGGCGCCCTCTATGGAACTGTCACTGAGCGTCGGGCAAAGCTCCCGGATGTCCTGCTTATTGAACCGCCCGATTCTATTCTTGTTTGCTCTGCGTACCATTTCCAGTGCGGGCAGCTTGGTTTCTACAAGCGCCACGTGATCCTCGAAGTCTTTGTAAGCGGCAAGAATCGTTCCCAGAAGGTACTTGACGAAGGGCACTACATCCTCGGTTCCTTTGTGCCAGCCGATTTGCGCCTGCGCAAGTGCGGCGTAATACAGGTCCTTGTTTTTGGCGATTTTTGCTTCAAGGGAGATGTACTTGCCAACGTAAAAGCCGCTTCGATACAGAAGCAGCGTCGTGAGCAATCTACTCATTCTTCCGTTGCCGTCATTGAAGGGGTGGATGCACAAAAAGTCATGGATGAAAACCGGGATTGCAATCAACGGCTCCAGTTCCATATTGCCAATTACACGGTTGTATTCTGCGCAGATCCTGTCCAATGCTTCCGGCGTTTCGTAAGGGGCAAGCGGCGTGAACAGCGTTTCCACATGACCGTCCGGATAGGTAGCGGTGATATAATTCTGTGTGATCTTTGTGCGTCCCGCAAGCGGGTTATTCATGTGGCTGTAGAGGATTTTGTGAAGCTGCAGGATGTAGTTCTGCGTGATTGGTATCGCGTCAAAGCTCTCGTGAATGATACTCAGCACATCGCGGTAACCGACGATCTCCTGCTCATCCCGGTTCCTCGGCGTGGTTTTCTCCTTGACAAGCTGCCGGATTCGGGTACTCGTGGTGACAATGCCCTCAATGGCGTTCGATGCCTCGGTGCTCTGTATCTTGGCAATCTCCACGAGCTTTTCGAGTTCCTCCGGGCGCTGCTTCAAATACAGTTCCTGCTTCCCGGCTTCCTTGTATATGGCCGCAATCAGACCAAGAACGTCCGAGTCCCACTTTTGTTGCCTGATTGCAGAGTAATTGAAGGTTCTCATTCCCTTACCTCCATTCTGTTTCCCTTAAATATTAGAATAAAATAAGGAAATAGTCAATGGGTTGTGCGATAAATCCCTTACTATTATGCCTGAATTAAGGGATTTATAATCTTAGTCGTTAACCGCCTATTCTTTGTTTATAGCGACGCAACCTTTGAACTGCTGCTTTTGAAGAAGCCACTTGCAGATAAATTTGTTTCACGCAGGGGACGTTCTTTCTTGAAGTCTCTCTACAAATACGACTTGATTTTATATCACTTTGGTGATACTATTGCAGATAGAGATATGCAGGAGGGACACACGGATGAATCAGAAAATCACACTGTATCACGGCTCCGAGCGGCTTGTGGAAACGCCGACTTTCGGGTTGGGCAAGAAAAACAATGACTTCGGTCTTGGCTTTTACTGCACAGGAAGCGAGGAACTTGCGAAAGAATGGGCCGTGTCCTCTCTGCGCAATGGCTTTGCCAATCGTTACAGTCTTGATACGGAATACCTGAAAATCCTGAATCTGAACAGTCCGGACTATACGATTCTGAACTGGATCGCCGTTTTGGTGGAGCACCGCCTGTTTTCCATCAAAACCCCGGCAGCGCAGCGGGCAAAACGGTACTTGATTGACAATTTCAGCGTCAACGTCAATGCCTATGACCTGATTATTGGCTATCGCGCTGATGACTCCTATTTTGACTATGCTGAGTCTTTCTTAAATAACGGAATTTCCGTACAGCAGCTTGCAAAAGCCATGCGGCTGGGAAAGCTGGGAGAGCAGATCGTCGTCAAGTCCAAATATGCGTTCTCGCTGCTGCATTACGAGGGATTTTCCATCGCAGAAAAGGAAAAATATTATGTTCTCCGCAAGGCCCGGAACGATGAAGCCGATCAACATTATGTGAGCATACTTGAAGAAGAAACCGATGGTCTGTATATGCTGGATATCCTGAGAGGAGGCATTCAAAACGATGACCCACGCATACCAAGAAATGTATCTAAATAACGCACAGGCGCTGCTGGGCGACGCTTTTGACTATGCCATCAACGCCTGCGACATTTCGGGAAATGACTTTGTGAAGCTATTTTCCGTAAGCTCTGTCAGCAAGCGAATCGAGAATGGTGAGCCCGCTTATCTGGCAGGAAAAAGCGGAATTGAAGTCGTGGAAGATGTTCTTGTCGAGACGACCGGCAAAGCGCCAACTGCCAAACCGCAGGTAACGTTCAGCCGTTCCAGAGAGTATTGGATTGGCTGGGCTATCGCGTACTATCAATGGTTTTCCGGCCGGAAATTCAGCGATATTTTCAAGGTCCTTTCGTTCGAGGATTTGCTACAGATGTACGCTCCGCTTCACGAAGCAGACATCAGCAAATTTGCCAATATTGCCGATACCAAAGTGCGTGCGTATTTTACAGATACCAATCTCAAGCGCATCCGCACGACCTACGGCTGCACACAAGCAGAGCTTGCCAAGCGAAGCGGCGTCAGCCTCCGGTCAATTCAAATGTACGAGCAGCACAACAAGGATATCAATAAAGCCAGCGCGGAAACGGTTCTCAGCCTTGCCAAAGTCCTTGGCTGCACAATGGAGGATCTTCTGGAAAAGTGAGATCAATGCAACCATAGCCAAATATGAAAAAGAAAATGCAATGTGGCGCTGCACGATCAACAGAAAAACATCGCCTTTAAATTCCCCATATACTGAGATTACAGATGAGTGGCTGCGAGAAACACCTACAAAAACGAATTTGAAAAACGCCTTGGTCGCTGACATTGACGCTGATGGTATAATTTATAAAAGCATAATGGAATATGTTCAGCTTCTGAACGAAAAAAGCGCAGATATCACATTGCCTCTTGCTAGCGTATGCTCCTGTAAAGTAACTGCGCGGGTAAAAGCGCAAAACTCGATTGAGTTTAAAATTCAAAACTACAAGACAGAGCGACATGAATTTGGTAAAATTCCAATCAACAAATGTATCAACGATTTATTCGGCATCAGGATCTTTTTGCGAGAGCCATTGACTTTTGATGAGGTTTATTCATTCATAGAAGATACTTATCCAAACAGGTACCGATGTATTGACTCATCAAAGTTTGACTATAAAGCTGTTCACCTTTATTTCAAAGAGAATAATCAGTCATTTCCGTGGGAGCTGCAGATTTGGAATATGTGTGACATGGATAGCAATTTCTCATCTCACAAAAAATACAAGCAGGAATACACCGCATGGGAGAAAGAAAGCAAGGAAGGAGGAATCATCAATGATTAAGCACTACATTATTATGAGTAGTTCGTACACCGATGGCAGTCGTGTAGCATTGGATATTACGGAGGATTGCTTTCTTAACAGCAAAGCAATTGCAGAAATGATTGAGGAAATCAGGAAAAACTGCGGCAAAGATGTTCCTCTATCAACGCATTTCATCGAAACAGAATCCGCTTCATGGGATTCTGTTGTAGCGTATGATCCATTCTTTGAGGATGTCGAATGTACTAAATCGACAACAGCGTTTTCTGAGAAAATCAAAAAAGGTAGAGTTTTGTCAGGACTGGACGTTGCAAATTACATTCTTTCAAAAATTCGGTGTACGCATCTTTCACTGGAAAAACTCGTTTATTATGCATATGCGGATTACATCTGTGAGCATTCTGAGCGGCTATTTGAAGATCACATTTATGCATTCCGTCATGGTCCTGTCATTAACAGTGTCTATGAGACTTTTAAGCGAAGTGGCTCCCAATATGTGAAGCCGTTCGAGTTTGGTGACGACAGTGATATTCGGACTGGCGTAAAAGAGTTACCCGCAAGAAGCCGCATTCTGTTTGCTAAAGAAGGCACAGAAAAACTCTCGTCTATTGATAGGACGATTGCAAAATACGGAAAGTACTCTGCGGGAGCGCTTGTTGATCTCACACACCGCGCTGGCACTCCATGGTCTTACGTGGACAGTTCCGTGGCATATCAGGAAATTTCGGATAATTTGATTATGGCATATCACCATGTTGAGAGCGTATAAACTAGATGATTGTATTCTTTGTCTATAGCACCGCAATCTTTGAACTGCCGTCCTCGCAGAAACCACTTGCATAACCCTCTGCCCAGAGTTACAATGCAGACACCTTGAACATAGAAAATGCTTCCCGTTCTTTTGAGCGGGAAGCGTTTTTGACCACATGGATTACTACAGACACGCGCGGAACAGGCGGAAATGGGGGTTCAAAAGAGGGTACGAGAGTAACGGAATACGAGCGGAAACGATAAAAAACCGTTAGAAACGTCCGAAAAAAGTTTTCTGTTCCTGTTTGGGACCACGAGGCCGCTGGTTCGAAACCAGTCACTCGGACCAGAAAACCCGCTGAAATCATAAGATTTCAGCGGGTTTCCTATGTAAATTGTTTGAGTTTCGCGAAACGCTATTCTTTGATTATCGCGGCGCAGGATTTGCGCTGCGGATTCGGCAAACTGGAATTTGCGTTACTGTCTATCTTCTGAAAGGAGTCCATAAAAGTATACATCCGCCCAGTTTCCAGCGCTGTCTTTCGTTTGGCTTCTTTGAATTCCTTCCGCTTTCATCCCCAGCTTTTTCATAAGATTAACGGATTTCATTCCGTCGATTGTTTCGGCAAACACTTTATGTGCATTCATCTTATCAAAAGCATAGTCAATGACTGCTTTGCAGGATTCATAAGCGAACCCCTGTCTCCAGAAAGCCCTGTTGAAAAACCATCCGATTTCATATACGCCGTCATTGAACTCGTTGAAGAGAATATATCCAATCACTTTGGCGGTGTCTTTGCGTATCGCAGCAACAGCCCCCTTTTTTTCTATGCAGAATTTTTGCAAAAAATCAGCCGTTTTCTCAATCGTATATGCGGGCTCGCAGTTTTTCATTGTTTCAGCATCGCCCAAAATATCCTGCATATCGTTTATATCATTCATAGTAAAATCACGAATGATCATTCTGTCTGTTTTAATATTCATTAATATGTGCCTCGCTAACTCCCGATTTATTTTATTATAGCAAAATCGCGGCCAAAACACAATTGCAGCCATCCGGAGCATTCCGGACGGCTGCGTTCCGTTCATTCGATCAACGACTGTCCGCTTTCTGCCGCTTCAACTCCGCCAGCTCCGCTTTCATCTCCGCGATCAGCACCTTCAGCTTCTCCTCACATTCCTCGCACGTATGCGCATACACATTCCGCGCGTGCTTCTTGCCGTCGATCCATGTCGGAGAGTATCGCCCCTTAAAGAGGTGGCCGTTGATCTGGCTGATGCAGCCCGTGCCGGGCTTGCGGACCTTGCCCATGTAGGGCTGAAAATCAACGATGGCGGGCATATTCGCCTGCGGGCGCAAAACTCTGCGAGGCTTCTGGGGAATTGAAGAGATTTTTGAATTCATGGGGGCTTTTTGTCGAATTTGCGGCTTGTTTCCGGCTCTTTGTCTGTGATAAGATAGGCACACAAAGGAGTGTATTGCACATATGAAAGAAAAGCTGAAAATTCTGATTGCGAACGACGATGGGATCCGGTCGGAAGGTATTGCAAAGCTGGCCCGCGCCGCTGCCTCATTTGGAACGGTCTGGGTTGCTGCACCGGAACACCAGTGCAGCGGCATGTCTGTCCGCCTGACTATCTCTGAAAAGAGCCAGATGGCGGTCTACCGCTATGATTTCCCGGTTCCTGTGGAGGCCGCCTGGAGCGTAGACGGCACGCCCGCCGATTGTGTCAAGGTTGCGCTGAACGCACTGCTCCCATTCCGCCCGGATATTGTCCTGTCCGGCATCAACGACGGGCTGAACGCGGGTCTTGACGTCGCCTACTCCGGAACCATCGGCGCGGCGACAGAGGCGGCCATGCACGGCGTTCCCGCCATTGCATTTTCCATGCGCGACGGCAAATCCTTCGACGTTACCGATCACTACCTCTGCTCCGTTCTTGGCGAGCTTCTGGAGAAGCCGCTCGGCCGGGGCGAAATCTGGAACGTCAACTTTCCCACCTGTCCGCTCTGCGACTGCCGCGGCATTCTGTACGAGCGTTTCCCGGAAAAGCAGTCGTATTACGAAAACTATTATGAATGCGTCCGCGAGGAAAACGGTGTGCGCTATCTGTCGCCTGTTGCAAAGGTTTTGCACGCAGACGCCGTGACGGACGGCAGCGATATCCACGCGGTTCTGAACGGCTATGTTTCCATCGGCAAGGTGCGCTGCGCGCCGTTTTGAACATTTGTCTTTATACTGTGGACAGTTTCAAATTAGTAAGCCGAATTTAAGAAAGCTTGAAGAAAATTTGACATATTTCTTGCATTTGACTTCTTGTATTGTCTCACATGATGTGGTATATTTGCTTTGGTAGAAATACCAGTATCTTGCGGGGCTGCGCTGTGCGCAGCCTCAGCTCACCACCGCGGCACTGCCGCGGACACATGTTTCAGGAGGAATATAGAAAATGAAGAAGATCATTGCACTGCTCCTCGTGGCGGTCATGGCAATCGGCTTCTGCGCCTGCGCAGCCAAGACCGAGACCCCCGATGAACCCGCCACAACGGAAACCACGACCACTGAGGCCACGGAAACCACCGAAACCACGGAACCCGCAGCTGAAGAAACCACGACCGAAGAAACCACCGAAAACCAGCATTTCGACAAACTGACGCTTGAGTTTGTTCCCTCCAAGGACGCCGACGTCATCATCACTGGCACGAAGAACCTTCCCGAACTCGTGAAGGCTGAAATGTCCAAGCTCGGCTACGACATCGACGAAGTCGACATCACGGTCGGCACCAGCTACGACGCCACCGGCGAGGCTATGGCTGCCGGTTCCATCGATCTGGGCTGGCTGCCCGGCGGCACGTACGCGCTGTACTCCGACGATGTGGACGTCATCCTGACCGCTACCCGTAACGGCCTGTCCAACGACTCCACCAACCCCGCCGACTGGAACGGTGAAGCCAACGCCACCAAGAAGGATGGCCCGCAGGTCACCTACTACCGCTCTCTGATCTACGCTACTCCGTCTGCTTATGGTCAGGAACTCGCTGCTAAGGTCAATGCTGGCGAAAAGCTTACCTGGGAAGACCTCGACAAGGCAACCTGGGCTGTCCAGAAGACCTCCTCTTCTGCCGGTTACATCTATCCGTCCATGTGGCTGATGGCCAACTACGACGGCAAGAAGATCTCTGATCTGTCCAACGTCATGCCCATCGACTCCGGTTACGGCACCGCGTTCTCCTACGCTGCTGCGGAATCCGTCGATATCATCGTCTGCTACGCCGACGGCCGTAACGACTACGAAGCATCCTGGACGCTGCCCACCGACCAGCAGGACGAAACCGGCAAGCAGGGCATGGGCCGCTCCGACTCCATCTGGAACGAGATGAACGTCATCGGCGTCACCGAGGGCATCTACAACGATACCGTCGCCATCTCCAAGGAGAGCCAGTACTACACCCCCGAAATCGTCGCTGCCCTTCAGGACTGCTTCATCAACATCATCGGCACCGATGAAGGCAAGGCCATCTTCGACGTCTACAGCCACACCGGCTACGCCAAGGCGACCGACGCTGACTACGACGGCGCACGCGCTGCTCTGCAGGCTGTTGCCGAGTAATCCGTCATCAACCAAATAACGTCCAAATGAATAAAGCGCCCCGCGTCAACGGGGCGCTTTTCGTTTTACAGATATCTCAGCAAAAAGCACATCTCCGATATTCTCCATTCAAATCCTCAGAAAGAAAAGAGTCGCAGCATGATTGAATTCAAAAATGTGTATAAGACTTATCCAAACGGCTTCACGGCCCTGAAAAACATCAACCTGCAAATTGAGCAGGGCGAGTTTGTCGCCATCATCGGCCTTTCGGGCGCAGGCAAGTCGACGATTCTGCGCTGCATCAACCGGATGCACGATATCTCCAAGGGCGAGCTGACCGTTGACGGTGTCACGGTGGACTCTCTGCGCGGCAAAGAGCTCCGGCGCTACCGCCGCAAGGTCGGCATGATCTTCCAGAGCTTCAATCTGGTTTCCCGCAGCACGGCGATCAAGAACGTTCTGACGGCCGATGTCCCAGATATGCCGTTTTTCCGGGTACTGCTCGGCATTTTTACAAAAAAGCAGAAAATGCGGGCATTAGAGAGTCTGGACAAGGTAGGCATTTTGGATAAGGCCTATACCCGCTGTGACCAGCTCTCCGGCGGTCAGCAGCAGCGCGTGGCCCTGGCCCGCACGCTGAACCAGAATCCGAAGATCATCCTCGCCGACGAGCCTGTCGCTTCCCTTGACCCCATCACGGCCAAGCAGGTCATGCAGGACTTCGTGCGCATCAACAAGGAATATAAAATTTCGATTCTGCTGAACATCCACCACGTGGACCTCGCGCTCAAATACTGTGACCGCGTCATCGGCATCCGCGCGGGCGAAATCGTTTTTGACGGCCCGGCCAGCACCATTACCCAGGAACAGATCGACGAGGTCTACAACGGCGCAAAGGCGCCCACCATGGGCGAAGGCGAGGGCGAGCTGCCGAAGGCTGCCAGAGCAGAGGGCTAAGCCATGGAAAACAACACGTCTTCTCTGATGAAGCTTACACTCTACGACCGCATCTTCAAACCCCAGACCGTAACGCTTCCCAATGGACATTCGGTCCAGCGGCGCAGAAGCCGCACGCCGGTAATCGTCCTTTTCCTGGCCGTTGCAATCTGGCTGTCTCTTCGCATGACAGGCTTTGATTTGCACGTCGTCATCACAAAATTCCGCAAGATGGTGGACCTTCTGGAGAAAATTCTTCAGCCGGACTGGTCGTTCTTCCCGAAGGTCGTTTCTCCTCTGATCGATACCATCAAAATGTCGATTCTCGGTACGGTCATCGGCTGCGTGATAGCGCTGCCGGTTGCGATTCTCTCGTCGAGCAACATCAACAAGAGCATTCCCGTCGTCTGGCTCATCCGATTCCTGCTTGGCCTTATCCGGACACTGCCGACTCTGATCATCGCACTCGTGTGCGCGCTGATCTTCTCGCTCGGCACGTTTTCCGGCACCATCGCAATCGCCATCTTTACCTTTGGTATCGTGGCAAAAATGCTCTTTGAGTCGATTGAAACCATCGACATGGGGCCGTTTGAGGCGATGGAAGCGCTCGGCGCGAACAAGTTCCAGGCATTCTGGTCCGCCTGCGTGCCGCAGATTCTGCCCGTTTATTTAAGCCACTGCCTGTACTGCTTTGAAATGAACGTGCGCGCATCGGCAATTCTCGGTTACGTCGGCGCTGGCGGCCTTGGTATCACGATCAACGAGCGCATCGGCTGGCGCGATTACAACAGCCTCGGCACGGTGCTGCTGTCGCTGTTCGTGGTCGTTGTCATCATCGACTTCTTCAGCGAATACCTTCGCAAGAAGCTGAGCTGAAAGGAGGCTGCAAGATGGAAAAGAAAGACAAAATCGCCATGCTGGAGCAGTCGCTTGACCGGAGGCTCACCACGCTTGAAATGTATGAAAACCGCCCGCGCAAGTGGATTTTGTACCTTGTGATTGTGCTGGCGGTCACACTGCTTGTTGGCTGGTCGGCAGACGACATCCACTTTACGGGCCTCACCGCCACCGGTACGGAGGTCGCCAAGGGTGTCGTCCACGGCGTGTTCCACCCGGACACAAATCTGTTGTTCGGTACCGGCGACTCCGATGTGCCGTATCTGCTGCTGCAAACCATTGCCATTGCTGTGCTCGGTACTATTTTCGGCGCAATTCTGGCCATCCCCTTCGCGTTTCTGGCCTCGTTCAATATCATGCCGAAGGCGGTTGCGTACATTGTCCGCATTCTGATTCTGATGATCCGCACCATCCCGTCCATTGTCTGGGCGCTGATGTGGATCCGTGTGACAGGCCCGGGCGCCGCCTGCGGCGTTATCACGCAGTCGGTCTGCTCGATCGGCATGATCTCCAAAATGTACATCACGGCCATCGAAGATCTGGATACGCACATTCTCGAAAGTCTGGACGCCATGGGCTGCACGCCGTTCCAGAAAATCCGCTACGGCGTTCTGCCGCAGCTGACGGCAAGCTTCATCTCGACTACGATCTACCGCTTTGACATCAACCTCAAAGATGCCACGACGCTCGGCATCGTCGGCGCGGGCGGTATCGGCGCGTCGTTGGTGCAGTGTCTCAACTCCCGCCGCTGGGGTATGGTCGGCTCGTTCGTCTGGGGCCTGATGGTGCTTGTTCTGATCATCGAACTCATCTCCACGCGCATCCGCAGAAAGCTTGCGCACGGCGAATAAAAAAACTGGGGGCGCTCTGAGCGCCCCCAGCGTATCCTCAAGGGCCATTACTATGGAAAAGAAATTGACAATCTACTATACCAGCGATATCCACGGCTGCTTCTCGCCGATTGATTATGCCACCGGCCTGCCGGCAGACTCCGGCCTTGCCAACTGCATGGCGCAGTTCCGGAAAGACGGCAACACCCTTGTTATCGACGGCGGCGACACCCTGCAAGGCAGTCCTCTCACCTATTATCTGAGCCATGAAGCGCGCGATGTCACAACGCTCCCGGCCGCGCTTTTAAACCTCGGCGGGTATGATTTTGTAACGCTCGGCAACCATGACTTCGACTATGGGAAACAGACCATCGAGCGCTATCTTGCCGCTCTGAACGCCCGCTGCCTGTGCGCAAATGTGGAGGGTATCCGCGGCGTGGAGAAAACGGCCGTTGTTACCATGGAAAATGGGCTTCGCGTCGGCCTGACCGGTATGATTACGCCCTTTGTCACACAGTTTGAAAGCGCAGAGAATATGGCCGGCATCACTGTGACCGACGCATTTGCCGCCGCCTGGTCCGCACTTTCCGAGTTGCGGCACAAAACAGACCTCACCATCTGCATCTACCACGGCGGATTCGAAGCGGACGTCAAAACAGGAGAAATTCTCTCACAGACCAGCGAGAACCAAGGCTGCCGTATCTGCCGGGAGCTTGGGTTTGATATTCTGCTTGCAGCGCACCAGCATATGCAGGCCGAAAATCTTCAGATCGGTGGGACGTATACCTGCCAGCCGCCGGAAAAAGCCGCAAAGTTTATCCGCATGGACGTAACGGCCGACCGTGGAAGCGTCCATGCCGTCTCCCGGTTGATACCGGCAGGATCGGTCGCGCTTCCGGCTGCCGCAGACGCACTTCAGAGTGCCGAGGCACAGACTGCCCGCTGGCTCGATACACCGGTTGGCCGGCTCGATGTGCCGATTCCGGCGGAAGATCCTCTGACGCTGGCGAAAAACGGCTCCCTGCTCGCAAACCTCATCAATCAGGTGCAATTGGAAGCTTCCGGTGCGGACATTTCTCTCACGAGCCTTTCCAATCGTGTGGTTGATTTTCCGCAGGATGTGACCGTCCGTGCCATCGTCTCGGCCTACGCATTTCCCAACACGCTCCAGACCATCCGCGTCACAAGAGCTGTTCTGACGGCCGCGCTGGAACGGAGCCTTTCCTATTTTGATTTTGCGCCGGACGGAAGCCTTTGCATCAGCGACACATTCCTGCGGCCAATCATCCAGCATTTCAACTACGATTATTTTTCCGGGCTTACCGTCACGGCAGACCTTTACCAGCCGGTCGGCCGGCGCGTGCGGTCCATCGTCTACCAGGGCAGAGAGCTGCCTGATGATCAGACGCTCACGCTCTGCCTCAACAATTACCGCGCCTCCGGCGCCGGCGGCTACGGCTGCTACAAGAGCTGTCCGCTTGTGTCGGAAAATTTGACAGAAATCTCTGATCTCGTCACACAGTATGTACTGCAGCATCGCGAGATTACCGTCGACAAAACCAAGTGGCTGCAATTTTGCAGCGATTGAACACAGAGCCGCATAACGCGGCACAGGAGGAATGAACTATGGAAAACAACGTATTCAAGGTCGTCTTGCTGCAGGCGCTTCCCGCGTCCGGCAAATCCGAAGTCCGTAACTTTATGGCGAACATCGAGCCCGAACGGCTCAAAAAGGAGTTCCACATCGGCGAAAACCTCCAGCTCGATGATTTCCCCTACGTCCATATGATGCGCCGCATCGACAATGAGCTCGAAGCTATGGGCCAGGCCAGACTCTTCTATCCGGGCGAGGAGCCCTTCATTGACGGAAGAGACTGGGGCACGCTCTGCTGCCTGTTGAACGAGGACTATCACGATCTGCTCAACCGCAACGTGCAGAAGCCCGATTCCTGCGCGCAGCTGCTTTTTGATCGTTACGACAGAGCCGGTCAGATCGTCGGCATTGCGCCGCGGCTCGGAAAGCTCCCGGAAGAAATCCGCAAAAAACTGGCGGAAAAGCTGGAAGCCGAGGCGGCCGCCATGCTGAAAGAAAAACAGGACGCTTATCCCGACTCCTTTGACGGCAAGACCATTATCATTGAGTGCGCGCGCGGCGGACCGGACGGCGCGTCGATGCCGCTGACAGGCTCCGACGGATACCAGTATTCGCTTCCGATGTTCTGCCCGGAAATTCTGGAAAACGCCGCAATCCTCTACATCTGGGTCACACCGGAGGAGTCCCGCCGCAAAAATGCCGACCGCGCCGACCCCAACGATCCCGGCTCGAACCTGCACCATGGCGTGCCGCTGGCCGTCATGCTGGGAGAATACGGCTGCGACGATATGGAGTATCTTGTAAACACGTCCGAGCAGAAGGGCACCGTAACTGTGAAGGCGCACGGAAATACCTATCATGTGCCGATCGGTATTTTTGATAACCGTGTGGATAAGACCTCCTTCCTCCGCGCAGAGCCGTCCGCCTGGGACGCAGCACTGGTAGAAGATGTGACATGCGCCATCCGTCAGGCCACAGACACCATGTGGGCCGGTTACCGGAAATAAAGCAATGCATCACAAGCACAAACCGCCCACCGGAAATTTCCGGTGGGCGGTTTCGTTTTATGGCAGATTAAAAGCCGAAGCAGGCACGCACAACGTCCGCGTAATCACCTCTGCAAACCAGATATGACGCAGCATGATTGCCTCGGAAAAAACTGCCGGCATTTTGAAAAATACGAGGACGCAGGGTACTCTTTTTTGAAGTCTCTGCTGTCAGTCATGCTTGTGATCCTCCCGAATTCCGATTTATTTCATTATAGCAAAGTCACGCCCAAGGCACAATGCAGCCGCCCAAAACGCTGATATGCTCCCTCCATGCTTGACAGTTTGTTTTTCGCTGTCTCTCATGGAGGGAGCATATCAGACATTGCCCCGGCGGGGCTTTGGCTTATTTATAGCACTCCGGCTTCAGAATGCCGATGTAGGGGAGATTGCGGTAGTAATTTGCGTAATCGAGGCCGTAGCCGACGACGAACTCGTCCGGGATCTCGAAGCCGCACATATCGGTCTTGTAGCTCTCGGGATGGCGCGACGCCTTGTCCAGGAACGAGATCGTCGTAATGGATGCGGGGTTCCGTGCGCCGAAGAGCTGACGCAGGTACTGCATGGTGAGGCCCGAATCGATGATGTCCTCGACGATGACGACATGGCGGCCGGTGATGTTGTTGTCCAGATCCTTGATGAGGCGGACGACGCCGGTGGACTGCGCGGATGCGCCGTAGCTGGAGACAGCGATGAAATCCATGTCAATGGCGCAGTTCATGCAGCGGCACAGATCGATGTAGAAAAACGATGCGCCCTTGAGCACGCACACCAGCACGGGGCGCTTGTCTCCAAGCTTTGCGGTCAGATCCGCGCCGAGCTGCTCGACGCGGGCGGCGATGGCTTTTTCGGTAAAAAGGACGCGTTCAATGTCCTGTTCAGGCGTTCTGATGAGCATAAAATCCTCCAAAATAGCCGGAAAACCGGCGTTGTCAACTTTTCCATTATAAACAGAGGAATACAATAAGTAAAATAGATAAACCTAATTGAGCATATAATTTCCGCTTATTATAAACATTATAAAACAGACATTTACAAAACGTGAAAAATCGCATATAATCGGCCAGGAATGAAAAAATAAAACAAAAACTGCGGTAAAAAACGGATAAGGAGTTTTGAATTATGAGCAACTGCGCGATCGTAGGCATCAACTGGGGCGACGAGGGCAAGGGCCGGATGGTCGACCTCATTGCAAGAGATTATGACATCGTCTGCCGGTATCAGGGCGGCAACAACGCGGGCCACACCATCGTGAATGAGTACGGCAAATTCGCCCTTCATCTCATCCCCTCCGGCATCTGCCTGCCGGGCGTCGTGAACGTGCTGGGCAACGGCGTCGTGATCGATCTGGAGAGTCTGTGCGGCGAAATTGAAGCGCTGCAGAACGCGGGTGTGCCCATTACGCCGGAGAATTTCAAAATTTCCGAGCGCGCCACCATCGTCTTCCCGTACCACCGCGCCCTCGACGGTCTGGAGGAGGCCCGGCTGAAGGACAAGAAGTACGGCTCCACTCTGCGCGGCATCGCGCCGGTCTATTCCGACAAATATCAGAAGAAGACCATCATGATGGGGGAGCTTCTGTACCCGGCGTATCTTGAAAAGCGGCTGGCCAGCATTCTGGAGTGGAAGAATCTGACCATTCAGAATGTCTACGGGGCAGAACCCTACAAGCTTGAGGATATGCTGGCGTGGTGCCGCGAATTCGGCTCGAAGCTTGCGCCTTACATCTGCGATACCAGCAAGTACCTCTATGAGGCTGAAAAGGCCGGCAAGAGCATCATGTTCGAGGCCCAGCTCGGCGCGCTGCGCGACATTGACTTCGGCATTTTCCCGTATACCTCGTCCTCTTCCTCCAATGCGGGCTATGCCTGCGTCGGCGCAGGCATCCCCGGCAGCCATGTCGACCGCACGGTCGGTATTGTCAAGGCGTATTCCACCTGCGTGGGCGAAGGCCCGTTCACGGCGGAATGGTTCGGCGACGAGGCCGAGCAGCTGCGCGTGGCCGGCGGCGAATACGGCGCGTCCACGGGCCGTCCGCGTCGTGTCGGCCCCATCGATCTGGTCGCGACGCGCTACGGCTGCCGCATCCAGGGCGCAACCGAGGTCGCGCTTACGAAGCTCGATGTCCTGTCCTATATGAAGGAGATCCCTGTCTGCACGCAGTATGAGGTCAACGGCGAAAAGACCGACGATTTCCCGTTTACCGCCGTCATTGACGAGGCAAAGCCCGTCCTGACGACCGTTCCCGGCTGGGGCTGCGATATCTCCGGTGTGCGCAAGTACGAGGATCTGCCGCAGGCCGCGCGTGATTACGTTGAGTATGTCGAGCAGGCCATCGGCGTGCATATCAGCTATGTCTCCGTCGGCGCAGGCCGCGACGAGATTATTTACCGCTAAAAGGAGCCGCCATGAAACCGACGTATGAAAGCCCGCTGGCCTCGCGCTACGCGTCGAAGACCATGCTGCACCTGTTCTCCCCGGATATGCGCTATGAGACATGGCGCAGGCTCTGGGTCGCGCTGGCAAGAGCCGAGCATACGCTTGGCCTGCCCATCACGCAGGCGCAGGTGGACGAGCTGGCCGCGCACGTGAGCCCCATCGATTATGACGTGGTCGCCGCACGGGAAAAAGAGGTGCGGCACGATGTCATGGCGCATATCTACGCCTACGGCCTCGACGCGCCCGGCGCGAAGGGCGTCATTCACTTAGGTGCGACGAGCTGCTATGTGACGGACAACGCAGACCTGATTTTATACCGTGAGGCGCTGCGGTATCTGGAAAGGGAATTGAAGGCCGCCATGCGGAATCTGTGCGAGTTTGCTGACCGCTATGCCGCCATGCCCGCGCTTGCCTACACGCATTACCAGCCCGCGCAGCTGACGACCATCGGCAAGCGCGCGTCGCTGTGGTTACAGGATCTGATGCTCGACCTTGAGGAGGTGCAGGACACGCTGCGCGCGTTCCGCTTCCTCGGCTGCCGGGGCACGACCGGCACGGAGGCCAGCTTTGTCGAGCTGTTTGACGGCGATATGGCGAAGATCGACGAGATGAACCGGCAAATTGCTGCTGAGTTCGGGTTTTCCCGCTGCTATCCCGTCTGCGGGCAGACGTATCCCAGAAAGCTTGACAGCCGGATTTTAAACGCGTTGTCATCCATCTGCCAGAGCGCCTGCCGCATGGCGACGGACATCCGGCTCTTACAGCATGACCGGCAGGTCGAGGAGCCGTTCGAGGACAAGCAGATCGGCTCGTCCGCCATGCCGTATAAGCGCAATCCCATGCGCTGTGAGCGCATCTGCTCGCTGGCCCGCTACGTGATCGCCGACGCACAGAACGCGCCCATGACGGCCATGACGCAGTGGCTCGAACGCACGCTCGACGATTCAGCCAACCGCCGCATCAGTCTGCCGGAGGCGTTTCTGGCGACGGACGGCGTGCTGCGTCTTGTGCAGAACGTCACGAAGGGGCTGCACGTGAATGAGAAGATCGTGGAAAAGCTGGTTCGTGACTATCTGCCGTTTATCGCAACGGAAAACCTGATGATGGCTGCCGTCAAGCGCGGCGGCGACCGCCAGCAGCTGCACGAGATCATCCGCGAGGCGTCCATGCAGGAGACGGCAAAGATGAAAAACGGCGAAAGCTGGGATCTGGCTGCCCAGCTGGCCGCCCGGCCGGAATTCGGTATGACGGCAGAAGAAATCAGGGCAGAACTTGAGCCCAGCCGCTATATCGGCCGCTGCCCCGAGCAGGCCGCGGCCATGACAGCCGCCTGCCGCGCGCTGATCGGAGCAGATGCACAGCAGGCGGAGGAATTGACACTGTAACAAATAAAACTGTGCCCGCGAGGGACGCACTCAGGCGTCTCCCGCGGGCTTTTTCTCTTCTTCTGTGTCCAGATACTGCGCTTCCGCATCCAGAATTGCCGCTTGCAGCCGTTCCCGCGCATGACGCGCCTCCGGGATCGTTCCCAGCTCGTCCAAAACCTCGTCGATCGCCCCGCAGAGGCGGGCATAGAGCTTTGCATAATCGGTCATAATAGAACCTCCTGTTTTTGGAATAAATCCATTATAACATGAATTTATGAAATAGTACAGCTACAGGGACTAAAAATATACTGCCGCTTCCTATAATCGTCATAGTACAAATGGGAGGCGGTGATGGGATGAAGCTGAATCAGGCAGTCAGCCTGCGATTGGCAGAGCTGATGCAGGCGCGGGCTATGACGCAGTACCAGCTTTCGACAAAAAGCGGCGTCCCAAAATCGTCGATCGGCAATATCATGCACTGTGCGTACGATTCTGTGAAGCTTCGCGTCCTGCACGAGCTGTGTCAGGGTCTCTCCATCAGCCTGCCGGAATTTTTTGATTCCCCGCTTTTTTGCGAGGAGAATCTGGAGCCATGATGGATGCAGAAGCCGTGGCAAACAGGCGTTCATATTGGAAACTTGCGGCTGCCCTTCAGTCTTTTCTTTTGCTTCTCCAAAAGAAAAGACTGGGAAAAGAAAACGAGCCCGGAGGGATTTCGATTTCCCTCCGGACCTCCTTGAAGCGACCAAGAAAACCCCTTCGGTTTTCTTGGATCTTTCCCGCGCAATTTGAAACAGCTCAGAACTTCTGACGCTGATCTTATACGTTTTATAGAGGCGGATGACCCGGTCCGCCGGTTTCTTTGAAAATGCCGCCCCGCCAACTGGCGGGGCGGTTTGCTGTCACATGGAGATCCAGCCGAAGGCGTTTGCGACGGAGCTGATGAGGATGATCGCGGCGAAGAACGGGCAGAGGAAACGGATCATGGCGTTGAAGACCCGCTTCCGGCGGAATCTGGGCTCACTGAGCAGGATCTCCTGCTCAATGCGGCCCACACCGGCGACCCGCGAGACGAGCAGGCAGATGGTAATGGCCGCGATGGGCATCATGACGGAGTTTGTCAGGAAATCAAAGAAATCCAGCAGCTGCATCCCGAGGATCCGCACGCCCGCCAGCGGCCCATAGCCGAGCGACGACAGGCTGCCGAGCACCAGCATCACGACGCCGACGATGGCAGTCGACTTTTTCCGGCCCCAGCCAAGCTCGTCCTGGAAGGTGGACACGGCGCTCTCCGTCAGCGCAATGGAGCTTGTCAGCGCGGCAAACAGCACCAGCAGGAAAAACAGAATGCCGATCGGCGTACCGAGGCCCATGGAATCGAAGACCTTCGGGATCGTGACGAACATCAGAGAAGGCCCGGCCTTCAGTGCGTCGGGGTCGCCGCCGGAGAACGCGAACACGGCGGGAATGATCATCAGGCCTGCCATGATGGCGATGGCCGTGTCGAAAACCTCCACGTTGCGCGTCGAGCCTTCGATGGAAATGTCCTTTTTCATGTACGAGCCGAACGTGATCAGAATGCCCATGGCGATGGACAGCGAATAGAACATCTGCCCCATGGCCGTTACGACCGTCATCCACGAGAAATGCGCGAGGTTCGGCACGAGAAAATATTTTACGCCCTCCAGCGCGCCGGGCCGCGTCACGGAATAGACCGCGATGATCACGGACAGCACGACCAGCACCGGCATCATGAACTTCGACACGCGCTCAATGCCGTTTTCCACGCCAGCGAAGATGATCGTCAGCGTCAGCGCGGCAAACACGACGAAGCAGACCTCCGCCGGGACGCCGTTGGAGATAAACGCGGAAAAATAGCCGTCGGCGGCCAGCGCACTGCTCCGCCCGAGCGCGTAATCGGCCAGATATTTGACGACCCAGCCGCCGATGACCGAGTAATACGGCACGATCAGGATCGGGATGATTGCGTTGATCCACCCGCCGAACCGCAGCCAGCCGGAGTTCCCGAACGCCTTGAACGCACCAACCGGGCTTTTGCCCGTCATGCGGCCCAGAGACGTCTCGGCGACGATCATGGTATAGCCGAACGTCATGGCCAGCAGGATATAGACCAGCAGGAAGATCCCGCCGCCGTATTTCGCGGCCAGATACGGGAAGCGCCAGATGTTCCCAAGGCCAACGGACGCGCCCGCCGCTGACAGAACAAAGCCGAGCTTCCCGGAAAATGTGCTTCTTGTATGCCCTTTTTGACTCATGTCTTTTCTCCGATCTGCTGCGCAGCGCGCAGCTTTTACAGTGTATCACAGAAGTGTGTAAAAAACAATCCCTGTCGGAGAAACGTATCCCCCGGTTTCCAAGCGGAAAACCGGGGGAATTTTGCAGTCTAAACGGCAGATATCAGTTCATTTCCTCGAACTCCGCGTCGACGGCGTTGTCGGTGAAGTCATTGTTCGGGTTTTCATAGCGGGCCGAGCCGTGGTATTCCGCGTTCGGGTCGATGTGCACGCCGGCCTCGTTCAGAAGCGCCTCCAGCTGATCGGCGGCGCCGTTCATCTGCGCGGGATCCTTGGACTTGACGGCGCGGCGGGCAGTCTTGACGGCCTCAGCCAGACGCGTTTTGTCCTCTTTGGAAACGTTTTTCGCGTTTCCGGCCTGGAAGATCATCTGCTCGCAGCGGTCGCGGGCGGTGGCCTCGGCCTTGAGCTTCGCGTCCTCGGCAGCATAGCGCTGCGCGTCGCGCACGGCGCGGTCAATGTCCTCGCGGCTCATGTTGCTCGAGGCGGTGATGGTGATCTGCTGGGCCTTGCCGGTGTCGAGATCCTTGGCCGAGACGTTCACGATGCCGTTGGCGTCGATGGAGAACGTGACCTCGATCTGCGGAACGCCTCTGGGGGCGCGGCGGATGCCGGTCAGCTGGAAGCGGCCAAGCTCCTTATTCTGGTGCGCCATGGGGCGTTCGCCCTGCAAAACGTGGATATCGACGGACGACTGGAAGCTGGAGGCCGTCGTGAAGATCTGGCTCTTGCGGATGGGGAGCGTCGTGTTGCGCTCAATGATGCGCGTGCACACGCCGCCCAGCGTCTCGATGCCGAGCGACAGCGGCGTCACATCGAGCAGCAGAAGGCCCTTCACGCTGCCGGACAGAACGCCCGCCTGCAAGCACGCGCCCATGGCGACGCACTCGTCGGGGTTGATGCCCTTGAACGGCAGAGAGCCTGTCATCGACTGCACCAGATCCTGCACCGCCGGGATGCGGCTCGAACCGCCGACCATGAGAACCTTGCTGATCTGCGAAATGGATACGCCGGAGTCGTTGATGGCCTGATTGACCGGCTCGCGCGTGGCCTGCACAAGATGGTAGGTCAGGTCGTTGAATTTTGCGCGCGTAAGCGGAATCTCCATATGCAGCGGCCCCTGCTTGCCGACGGCGATATACGGCTGCTCCACGGTCGTCTGCGTCATGGACGAAAGCTCGATCTTGGCCTTTTCGGCGGCCTCCCGCACGCGCTGCATGGCGGCGGGGTCGCGCGTCAGGTCGATCTTCGTCTGCTTTTTGAACTCGGAGACGAGATAGTCGACGATGCACTGGTCAAAATCGTCGCCGCCCAGATGGTTGTTGCCCGCCGTGGCCAGCACCTCGATCACGCCGGACGAGATATCGAGAATGGACACGTCGAACGTGCCGCCGCCGAGATCATAGACCATGATCTTCTGCGACTGCTCCTTATCGATGCCGTAGGCAAGGGCGGCTGCCGTCGGCTCGTTGATGATGCGCTGGACGTTCAGTCCCGCGATCTTGCCCGCGTCCTTCGTCGCCTGCCGCTGCGCGTCGGTGAAATAGGCCGGGACAGTGATGACGGCGTCGGTGACGGGTTCGCCGAGGAAGGCTTCCGCGTCCGTCTTGAGCTTTTGCAGGATCATCGCGGAAATTTCCTGCGGCGTGTATTTATGGCCGTCGATGGAAACCTTGTAGTTGGTGCCCATCTGGCGCTTGATGGAAGAAATGGTGCGGTCATGGTTCGTGACGGCCTGCCGCTTTGCGATCTGGCCGACCATGCGCTCTCCGGTCTTGGAAAACGCGACGACAGACGGCGTCGTGCGTCCGCCCTCGGCGTTGGGGATGATAACAGGCTCGCCGCCCTCCATCACAGCCACGCAGCTGTTGGTGGTGCCGAGATCAATACCGATCGTTCTGGACATACGGAGTTCCTCCTGTGAGATAGGTGCGCTCAATACCAGCTGCCGGAGCCTGTGTCGGAGCCGGTCTGCGACTGGCTCTGACCGGAATAGGTTCCGGAATCGCTGTAGCTGTAATTGCGGTAGTAGTACGGGTCATAATACGCACCGCGATAGCCGCAGCTGCCGAACAGCATGGCGACGATCTGGATCAGCAGATAAATGCCGAGCAGCCGCACGAGAAAATTCCCGCGGCGGCGGGTGCGATGATACGTCCAGCGGTAGCCGCAAGGGCTGTCGTTGTCCTCCTGCTGTTCTTCGCCGGAGGGACGGTAGGTATACCAGGTCTGCCAGCCGTTCCGGCTTTCCTGCTGCCAGTCGTCCGACTGGCTCTGCGCGCCCCAGGAACGGAAGAGATCCTCGAAGGGATTGTACTCCTGATAACCGGCCTGGCTGTATTGCTGCCGGGCCTGCTGCTGGGCTTGCTGCTGCGCCTGCTGCTGATGGTAAGCCTGCGGGTTCTTGATTGCGTCATAGGCCGCGTTGATCTCGTTCATTTTCTGCGCAGCCGTCTTGTCGCCGGGATTCAGATCGGGATGGTATTGCTTTGCCAGCCTGCGGTACGCCTGCCGGATCTCGTCCTCCGATGCGTTCGGAGACACGCCCAGCACCTGATACGGATCTGTTCCCATGCAGCTCACTTCCTCTTTGTTTCAATTACGCTGATTATAGCGCCTTTATGCGCAGGATTTGTGAAGCATTTATAAACGATATGCAAAAAAATTGCGGACTTCACAAAAAATGCAGGATTTTCGCAGTCTGTCCACCGCAGAAATCAAAAAAATCCCGGCCGTCCGCACAATGCGGACGCCGGGAAACAAAAGCCGGCAGCTGCTGACGCAAAAAACGGGGCTGTCTCAAAAGGATGTTTGAGACAGCCCCGTGCGCACAATACCTAGGGTGTATCTGAAAACTCCCAACGCACCCGGACAGCGGGCCTTTTTGCGGTGCGCCGCGTCATTTTTCCTTGAAATACGTCAGTATTCCTGCGAAAAAATGTCTTGCGCAACGCAAAAATCCCTCGCTGCCGGTCACATCATGAGTTTTCAGATACACCCTAGGCTTACAAATCGACCTTTTCGAACCGGGCGGCGGATTTCCAGTAGGCGAGCCAGACCTCCAGCGCGTAGACGGCCATGCCGCCGAGCAGAACGGGCAGCTGGCGGACGAGGTCTGCGGAGGCGTAGCTTTCGCAGACGGTTTTCATGTACGGGACGATGTGGTCGAGCGCCTCCAGCAGCACGATGGCGAAGAACAGCACGATGCTGGAAATGACAAACGGCTTGCCGAGATCGTAGCCGTTTTTGTAGTGCATCGGCAGAAACACCAGATCAAACAGACCCATCAGCATGAAGCCGAAGCCGAGGAAGGCCAGATTTGCTTCGATGCCGACCGGGTTATTGATCTCCGCATAGCCGCTGCGGAGGAGCATGAACGGAACGCAGACGAGCGCCTGCAGAAGCTGGAGCGTCACGATGGTCGAGAACCGCGCCCGGACCAGATCGCGCTTCGTGAGCGGCAGCAGCGCCATGTAATACACGTCCCGGTTCTCGCGGGCGGCCTGCAGCATGAGGAAAATGCCGAGGGCATTGTAGAAAAACGTTACGTAATACGGATAGCTCGGCACGAGTACCAGCGCGCTCAAGAGCAAAAACAGCAGCGGCACCGGCGTGACGGTCAGCTTCCATTCCTTTTTGATCAGCAGCTTCATGCTTCCGCCTCCCGTTCCAGATGTACCATGATCTGTTCCAGATTTGCCGGGCTGACCGCAAGCCCGGCGGCAAGTCCTGCATCCTCCGCGCGGATGAGCGCGTCCAGCTCGCCCTTGTGGCTGCGCGCGCCGATGAGCCTTGCGCGCAGTGCCGCGCCGCAGGCGGCGTCTGGCCCCTGTACGGACAGATACGCGCCGGTCAGCGCCTGCTTCTTTCCGCTGACGGCGACACGGCCAGACTGGATGTAGGTGATCGTGTCGGCACAGGCATCGAGGTCGGACGTGATGTGCGTGGAGAAGAGGATCGACACGCCCTCCTGCTCGCAGAGCGTCAGGAACGTGTCCAGCAGCTCGTCGCGCGAGACGGGGTCGAGGCCGGACGTCGGCTCGTCGAGAATCAGCAGCTCTGCCTTGTGCGACATCGCAACAGCCAGCTGGTACTTGACCTTCATGCCCTCGGACAGCTCGCACACGCGCTTGCGCTCGTCCAGCGAAAACTGCCGGACGAGCCGGGTGTAGCGTTCGCCGTCCCAGCCGGGATAGAAGTCCTTCGTCACGTCCGTCAGCTCCCGCAGGCGCTTGCGCTGGTAATACGATGCGCCGCCGGAGACGAAGCCGATGCGCGACCGGATGGCGCGCTCGTCCGTGTCCATATCCAGTCCGCAGATCGTGATCTGCCCGGCGTCCGGGTGCACCAGATGGAGCATGGATTTGAGCGTCGTGGTCTTGCCCGCGCCGTTGCGGCCGATGAGGCCCATGATCGTCCCGGCCTCCATGGAGAACGAGACATTGTCCAGCCGGAAGGCCGGATATTGCTTGCAAAGGCCGTCAAGTCTCAGAATTTCCATCGTCGTCCGCCTCCTTTGCCAGCCGGAACAGCGAATCCGGCACGTGCAGATCGTCCATGCCGACCAGCGCGATGCCGCGCTTTTTGTCGGCCATGAGCAAAAGCTGGTCGCCCGGCTGAATCCCGAACAGTTCGCGCGCCCCCTTGGGAATGACGATCTGTCCCTTCTCGCCGACCTTGACCAGACTGATGAATTTCCCCTTCGGGAACTGCATCGCCATGAAGATCTCTCCTTTTTATAAAAGTTATACTGAGTATGAAATTTCATACTCAGTATAACACGGGGCCACAAAAATGCAAGTGTTATTTTCGCAGCTGCCGGTCGGTACGCAGGAGGACGAAGCAGGAGGCGAAGAATGTAAGAATATCCGCGGCGGGCATGGAGTACAGAACGCCCATCAGCCCAAACACCCTCGGCAGCAGCATCACAAGCGGCACGGCCAGCAGAACCTCGCGGAAAAACGACAGTCCCGCCGATTCGACCGGCCTGCCCATAGCCTGCATGAAGATGAACGCAGCCTTATTGACCGTCGCAAGCGGCAGCATGCACAGATACACGCGGAAGGTCATGACCGCAAACTCGTTATACAGCTCCGATTCCGAGCCGAACAGGCCGATGATCTGACGCGGGAAGAGCTGCGTAATGAGCAGCGCGAGCACGCCGAGCAGGAATTCCGCGCCCATCAGCCGCCATAGGACGCTCCGGCAGCGGCGCAGCTGCTGTGCGCCGTAGTTATATCCCACGATGGGAATGCAGCCAGCGGCCATGCCGATGGTGATGGAGATGATGATCTGAAAGACCTTCATCACGATGCCGAGCACCGTCAGCGGGATATCCGCGCCGTATTTGCTGGAAGCGCCGTATCGGACCAGCATATTGTTCGTCGCGGCCATGGCGATGACCAGCGAGATCTGCGCAAGGAAGCTGCAAAGACCCAGCGGCAGATACGCGCCGAGAATTTTCCCGCGCAGTTTGAAATCGTCCGCTTTCAGGCGCAGCGCCTTTGTGTGGAGCAGGTACCATACGCCCATTGCTGCCGTGATGACCTGTCCGGCCACCGTTGCGGCGGCTGCGCCCATCACGCCCCAGTGCAGAACAAAAATCGCGATCGGGTCCAGAATGCAGTTCGCGGCCGCACCCGCCAGCATGGAGAACATGGCGAACTGCGGGCTGCCGTCCGAGCGGATGATGGGGTTGATCGCCTGTCCGAAGACATAGATGGGAATGCCGATGGTGATGCAGGTGAAATATTCCTTCGCATAGCCGAAATTCGCCTCCGTCGCGCCGAACAGCGTCAGAAGCGGCATCTGGAACACGGCATAGAGCACCGCGGCTGCGATGCCCACCAGCACGCTCAGCGTCACGGCGCTGCCGACGGCGCGGTTTGCGTTCTCCGGCTGATTCCTGCCGAAGCAGATCGACACATAGCTGCACGCGCCGTCGCCGATCATGACGGCAAGGCCGAGCGCCAGAACAGTCAGCGGGAACACGACATTTGTCGCGCCGTTGCCGAGGTAGCCGACGCCCCAGCCGATAAAGATCTGGTCGACAATGTTGTAAAGCGCCCCGACCAGCAGCGAGACGGTGCATGGCAGGGCAAACTTCAGCATCAGCCTGCCGAGCGGGGCTGTGCCGAGCGCGGCGTTCTGTTTTTCTTTCATTTTGTTTTCCTCCAGACATAAAAAAATTGCGTAAGTCCGTTTGGACTTACGCAAGACTGCTACACAACAGGGAAATCATAGCACAGACGGCGAAAAAAATCAAAGGGGAATCTGCACAAGTTTTTTCTTTTTCGGGCTGGGGAACTTGCGCGGCGAGGCTGCGTCTGATACTATAGACAAAAACAGAAAGAGAGGATTTCTCCATGATCGGCTTCGGCTTTTTTGATTCGGTGTTTCCCGTGCTGTTCACGGTGATGTTTGTGCTGATTCTGGGCGTGATCATTGCGACGCTTGTGCGCAATGTCGGCCAGTGGCACAAGAATAATAAGTCCCCGCGCCTGACCGTGCAGGCCACGGTTGTCTCCAAGCGGATGGAGGTCACGCGCCACCACGACGCGAACAGCCACATGAGCCATTCGTCCACGTGGTACTACGCGACGTTCCAGGTCGAAAGCGGCGACCGGATGGAGCTCAGCATCCCCGACCGCGACTACGGCTATCTCGTCGAGGGCGACCGGGGAAGCCTCACCTTCCAGGGCACCAGATTTTTAAGCTTTAACCGGGCGTGACGAAGCAGCAGACAGGCGCAAAGGCTCTCCCCTTTGTTCAAGGGGGGAGCCTTTGCCGCTTTTTTGGTGCTTATACGGGCCGGATGGCCGAGAGGTCGTACGGCGTGGTCTGGTAGACGAAGTAGTTGAGCCAGTTCTGGTACAGGAGGTTTGCGTGACTGCGCCATGTGACCATGGGCGGCTTCGTGTCGTCGTCGTCCGGGTAATAATTCTCCGGCACATGGATGGGAAGACCGGCGTTTTTATCGCGCAGATATTCCGACTCCAGCGTCCGCGCGTCGTATTCCGAGTGACCGGTGATGAAGATCTGCCGGCCGCCCTCGGTCGCCATGGCGTAGACCCCGGCCTGCTCGGACGAGGCGAGGATTTTCAGCTTGCCGCAGCGCTCGATATCCTCGCGGCGGACGCTCGTGTGCCGCGAGTGGGGCACCATGAACACATCGTCGAACCCGCGCATGAGCATGGACGAGCGCCGCTCGACCCGGTGCGGGTAGACGCCGAAGAGCTTTTCGGGCAGATCGACCTTCCCGATGCCGTAGTGATAATAAAGTCCCGCCTGCGCACCCCAGCAGATATGGAACGTGCTGTGCACGTGCGTCCGGCTCCATTCCATGATGCGGCACAGCTCCGGCCAGTATTCGACCTGCTCAAACGGCATCTGCTCCACGGGTGCGCCGGTGATGATCAGCCCGTCGAACCAGCGGTTGCGCACGTCCTCGAACGTCTGATAGAATTTCAGAAGATGCTCGCGGGACGTGTTTTTGGATTCGTGGCTGTCCGTGTGGATCAGCTCCAGCTCCACCTGCAGCGGCGTGTTGCCGAGCAGCCGCGACAGCTGCGTCTCTGTGGCGATTTTGGTGGGCATGAGATTCAGAACGAGAATTTGCAGCGGGCGGATGTCCTGCGTGACGGCCCGCGTCTCGTTCATGACGAAAATGTTCTCGTCCGCCAGCGTTTTTGCCGCCGGCAGACCGTTCGGGATCATAATGGGCATGGCGTGGATTCCTTTCTGAGATTATTGCAGCGCCTGATCGAGATCGGCGATCAGATCCTCCGCGTCCTCCAGGCCGCAGGAATAGCGGATCAGATCCTCGCGGACGCCTGCGGCCAGCAGCTCCTCGGCGTTCATCTGCCGGTGCGTGGTGGAAGCCGGGTGCAGGCAGCAGGTGTGAGAGTCGGCCACGTGTGTCTCGATGGACGCAATTTTGAGCCGTCCCATGACGGCCTCGGCTGCGGCCCGTCCGCCCTTTACGCCGAAGCTCACGACGCCGCAGGAGCCGTGCGGCAGGTATTTCTGTCCCAGTTCATAATATTTGTCGCCCGGCAGGCCGCAGTACTGCACCCACGAGACGTTTTCATGCTGCTGTAAAAACTCCGCGACCCGCTGCGCGTTTTCGCAGTGCCGTTTCATGCGCACGTGCAGGCTTTCGAGGCCGAGATTCAGATAATACGCGCTCTGCGGGGACTGGATCGCGCCGAGATCGCGCATGAGCTGGACGGTCGCCTTTGTGATATACGCACCCGCAAGGCCGAAGCGCTCGGTATATGTCACGCCATGATAGCTCTCGTCGGGCGTGCACAGGCCGGGGTATTTGTCCGGGTGTTTCGTCCAGTCGGCTTCGGCATTATACTCCGTATCATATAGCTTCTTCAGAGCGCCGAACATCTCGCCAGTCTTAAGATTGTGCCCAAAAAGGATACTGTTATCCGAGGAAAAATCCGGGCTGCAGGTGGTATCCATGAATATGGCGCCGGAAAAATTCTCCCTGCCCTCAAAGGTATGATGGAGATAGTACTCATTATCTTCTCCCTGCACCACAGGATAATTGACTCCCGTATCCTCGATGTAGACCCATCCGACAATATCCGGGTTGATGGCCGAAAGAGAGGCAAAATCCACCTGAATCGGACATTTATCTTTTTTCCCTTTTTTGCCGGAATCCTGCCCGGCGTCCCAGACCGTACCCGGCTCGGGGCTGTTTGGCTCGCGCTCGTCGCCGCTGCAGGCCGCGAGCCCCAGCGTCAGCACAATGGCCAGAATGAAAGCAAGCGCCTTCTGCATCCGTCTCTCCTCCCTTCGGAGATAGTATTTGCCGCGCGCGGCGTTTGCGGGCCGGAAATTTCTGCCGCCGCGGGGTGCGCTTGCTTTTTCCGCGCAAATCCGATATAATAAACGGGTACATTCCATCACATTTTGTACTATTTTGGCCGAATTATACAAACTGTTTTCGAATCCGCCGCCTTTCGCGGGTGGAACCTGACTTAAAGGAGACGATCTTATGCAGAAGCTGGACAAACAGTTCCATATCCACTGCGTGGAGGGCGATGTGGGCCGGTATTGCATCCTGCCGGGCGATCCCGGCCGCTGCAAGGCCATCGCCGCCCATTTTGACGACGCGCATTTTGTCGCGCAGAACCGCGAATACACCATCTATACTGGCACACTCCTCGGCGAGAAGGTGTCCGTCTGCTCGACGGGCATCGGCGGGCCGTCGGCCTCCATCGCGATGGAGGAACTGCACAACATCGGCGCGGATACGTTTATCCGTGTCGGCACCTGCGGCGGCATCGATCTCGACGTCCGCTCGGGCGACGTGGTTGTTGCGACCGGCGCCATCCGCTTTGAGCATACCAGCCGCGAGTACGCGCCCATCGAGTACCCCGCCGTGCCGAACTTCGACGTGACGTGCGCGCTCGTGCAGGCGGCCAAAAACCTCGGCAAGCCCTATAAGACCGGCGTCGTGCAGTGCAAGGACGCGTTCTACGGCCAGCACAGCCCCGCGAAGATGCCCGTCTCCTACGAGCTGCTCAACAAGTGGGAGGCGTGGAAGCGTCTGGGCGTGAAGGCCAGCGAGATGGAGTCGGCGGCGCTGTTCGTCGTGGCGGACGCGCTGCGCTGCCGCTGCGGCAG